>Ga0209628_10000621_pt1 | contig 21997 bp, 13 predicted proteins | sample TergutCu122P4_FD_187285 | JGI IMG/M metagenome (GOLD analysis project Ga0209628, IMG submission 187285) | Cubitermes ugandensis P4 segment gut microbial communities from Kakamega Forest, Kenya - Cu122 P4 (SPAdes) (version 2) | ecosystem: Host-associated > Arthropoda: Insects > Digestive system...
GATTCAGGTTTGTATGCCGGTGGGTGGAGCATAAAAAATTATATGCACGGTTTGGCGCGTGTCAGTTTTGCCTTCACCGCCGGGCTTATCATCTTCCGTTTTCAACTGATTTGGCAACACCGGATGGGATTTTTACTGCCTTTCCTTATGTTGATTGCCGTATTTTACAGCCCCCACTACCGCAACGATTGGGCGGTTGAATTACTATTGGCGATGTTGGTGTTGCCAGCTATTTTGTCAATCGGCGCAGGCGCTAACGTTCAGGGTGTGACCGAACGGCTGTGTAATTTCCTCGGACGCTTATCCTATCCTTTGTATATGACACATGTCTCCACCGTTTTTCTCCTTGAACATTATTACGCCAAAATCAAAACGCCGGACGGCATTATCCCTCCAACCCTTTTTATCGTTGCCTTTTCCCTGATCATTTTCAACTTATTTTTCGCTTATGCCATTTTGCGCTGGGTTGACGAACCTGTCCGAAAATGGCTCAATGCACTTGTCCGGAAAAAGAAAAATTGAATATTTTATAAAAACAGCATTTACTTCGTTTATAGTGTGATCTACTGGTTAATCACAGCAATTACATGCTTTATCTAATTCTGTATTTTTATAATCGGTAAAAAAAACAATGAAAATTTGTCTTAACCCTTTGCAAACTGAAAAAATGTCAGTACCTTTGTATTGAAATTTTAAACTTTTTAAAATGGAAACAGCAACTATTAGTCCGCCTTTAAACGCTATGCAAATACATTTTCTGCAATCACTTCGTTTTATTAAAACCGACGAAATGTTTCAGGAATTGAAGAAAATTATTAGTGACTACTACTTAAAAAAGATGGAAGAAGAAACTGATAAATGGTGGGAAAAAAATGACATGACCAATGAGAAGTTAGATGAAATGTTTGCAAATTCACACTATCGAACTTCTACCAAATGAAAATCGTACTCGACACTAATTGTCTGTTGCGCGCCGTACCGCATAAATCGGATTATCATTGTATATTAACAGCTTTACAACAAGGTCGATATTCATTATGCTGCTCAAATGAAATATTAATGGAATATGAGGAACTACTCTCCCGTTTTTATTCAAGTCAATTAGCAAGTAATGTTCTGAATTTTTTGTTTTATTCGATTAATACATTGTTAGTTATGCCATATTTCCAATGGAACCTGATCCTTTAAAAATGTAGTTTTTTACTGCAGTAGATTCCTTCTTTTTTAGATTTTTAACATTTCTCCTTTAGAGATCAAGGCATATCGTCTAAGGTGATTACGTCGGGGTCGTTCAGAGACTGTGTCCAGTCGGCCACACTGTTCCATTTCGCATTTTTCGTCATTTCGCCGTTCCATGGCATATAGAAAGACCAGATGGAATGGTCTCTTTTCATGGCCGACATCGCCGGAATAGAACCACATTCACTTAAAGCAAGCATTTTTTTGCCGTTATAAATCCGTTTCAGGTCCTGGAATGATAACATTTGGGAACTGTGATCGCCTTCGCGGTAAATATCCATACCGATGACATCCACATACTCATCACCCGGAAACCATTGCAATGCATTAGCGTTGGCTTCCGATGTCCAGACCCATATCAGGTTATTCAACTGATGCTCGTTCGTGAATTTGTCAAACATGACCTGCCACAGTTTCTTGCAGGCTTCCGGCCCTTGCGACCCCCACCAGAACCAACCGCCGGAGGCTTCGTGTAACGGCCGCCAGAGTACCGGCACATCTTCCTTCTGCAACACTTTTAAATAACCGGCGATGACGTCCATGTCGCGCATCATCGCTTTAAATTCGTCCGAAGCCGGATCGAAAATTTTGCGGGGGTCGAAAGTCGTACGATCGGTATAGAACTCATGGGTCTTTCCCGAAGGGTCCCGCCAGTGCCAGCAAAAAGCGACGATGCCGTTGCTTTTTTTCCAGGTGATGGCGTCTTTGATAATATCAGGATTGTTTTGCCATGATTCAGGCACATTTGTGTGATCGAGGAAATCCAAGCCCATCAATGCGGGTTTCTTCCCTGTTTTTTCATACACCCAGGCGATCTCATTTTGATTGCTTCCGGTTGTGACAGCCAACCCTTTGGCCGTCATTACACCCGAAATCACCTTTTTTTGAAAATTCTCCAACAGAAACCGGTACAGTTTTTCCGTATTCTTGCTGGGTTGAGGCGTGACTAACGGTTGGATATCGAAGTCGATTGGCGCTGCTGTCGAAGGTTTGATTTCTAAATAATCGAAATGAATCCAACCCCAACTCGGGATCATTTCGACCGTATGTTTTCCGGCCTCAAAAAAATAAGAATCAACGATTTCTATTTCCGCAAATACGTTATTTTTAAGGAAAGAGACATCCTTTGCATGTTCTCCGTTGAAACGAAAGGTGTTGACTTTATCGCCGTCGGATGCTCTTATCTTGGCCAATACCGTATAATCTCCGGCTTTCACCACCGTAAACGTAAAAGTCAATTTGCCGTCACGGGTAGCCACATATTTACCGCCCGAACAATTCGCATCGTTCTGAATGATTGGAGGGTTGGCGCCCCCTCCGGATAAAACGGCGCTTTCAGCCTCAAAACGGGTGATTTGCACGGCTTCCTGCGTGCGAAATCTCAGGATAAAAGATTCGCTGTTGAGATTATTCAAACGGTCTTTCAGAGCCCCGGCGTCTATTTTTATAACGTAATTCGTTCCGTATTCCAACGAACTGAATTTCAAGGATAGCGTAGCGCCTGTGGTTGATGCATCCGATACGACAACATTATTAAGCGTTATTTTCCCCCGATCGGAGAGATAGACATCCTGGTTGAAAATGAATGTGATTAATTTTGTGGTAGCGCTGATTATCGCGTTTTCTTCCGGATCGGAAGAAACAAGGCGAATGTCGGTTCGTTCATCCGGATCAGTACCAGAACAGTTGTTGAAGAACCAAATTCCACAACTCACCATCAGTAGCGTCAGAAATCTAATTTTCATTCGCTGATAATTTATCCTGCACATCATTGAGTGTTATCTCGCCTTTGAGTATTTTCTGAATTTCAGTCATATTTTTTTATTGCTTAAAATTGAGCGGCAAAGATACAAAAAACATAATTGTTAAAAAAGGTTCCCTAACGAAGAAGTTAAATATGGATTTTTAAATGAATTAATCCCTGTTTTCCTGACAAAACTTCGGAATTTGAGCGAATTTTATGTAGAGAATTTTGTCCGCGACTTGCAAGATAACCATATTGAGCAGTTCATGGTCCGCCTGAAAGCCTTTTTCGCCGGTATTCCCTACGAACTCGACAACAAGACAGAAAAGCATTATCAAACCATTTTTTATTTGCTATTCAAGCTGATGGGACAGTTTGTCGAAGCCGAACCGCGATTTGCTGCCGGTCGCGCCGATGCCGTTGCTAAAACCGATGACACCGTCTATGTGTTTGAATTTAAGCTCACCGGAAATGGAACTGCCGAAACTGCCCTGCAGCAAATCGACGATAAAGGTTACCTCATCCCATTTACCGCAGGCGGCAAACGATTGGTGAAAATCGGCGCTGAATTTAGCGCTGAAGAACGGGGCTTGAAACGATGGTTAGTGTCATGATAACGAGCACGTTCCTTTCCTGTATTGAAAGTTAAATGTTATGGCTATATATCAGTGAGTTAGTGCGTTGTATGCAGGTTGTTGCGGGCATGGGAGTTATGAATTGGGTCAATTGATTAATATTCCTGTTTTTTGTATTTCGTCAGTAAAGGGGTCACCTTTGCAAAAATAGTCGGTTTGATATGTTTTAGCCTCTATAAGCGTATATGGTTTTTTAATGCCGATGTAAGGAAATAACTTTTTGTCTTCGGGAGTAAATCCTGTAAATTCGTCGGCGACTAATGCCACATCAATATCCGACCATTCATGCTGTGTTCCCTTTGCAAATGAACCGTAAAGAAATACCAAACGCAAATTGATTCCGCGTTCTGTTATTTCGCGTGCGTAATTGCGTACTATTCCGATTGCAGCATCTCTATCAAGCATTGTCTCACCTCCTTTACTTTTTCTAACTGTGCGTATGTATATTCCTTTGTGCATCTTTGATACATTTGGTTCTGGTAATCGGGATAACGTCCCGAAAGTTGAAAATCACTGAGCCTTTCCAAAAAATCCATTGTTTCGTCCCCTAAATCAATATTCGACAAGTGCAGTGAACATAACGTTTGATACATGGGCGAACACGCAGGTTCGCCCCTACCGACGCAATTCTTTGCGGACGATTTGTCCCCATTCTTTCAGGTCGGCGGGCGTCCAGTGGCTGATGGGGGAAGAAGTGTTTTTGACCATGGAGCAGGTTTCGTTTTTGTCGGCAATTGACCAGGCTTGCCAACTGAGGTTGTTTTCGGTCATCCAGTCTAACCAGCGTTGCCACTCCACGGGATTGATCGGGCCGTTGCCGGTGGATTCCATGCCGGCACATTCGGAGACAAACAACGCTAAGCCTTTTTTTATGGCGACATTGGCTTTGTCGCGTAACTGTTGTTTGTGGGAAGCGGCGTAGTAGTGGAGGGTGTACATCAGATTGTCGTAACCGGTGATGGGGTCGGCGGCGGCAATGTCGACGTCCTGCGACCAGTGGGGCGAACCGACTAAGATGAGGTTGCGTTTGTCGATGGCGCGGATGGTTCTGATCACCGCTTCGGAATAGGCTTTAACTTCAGCCCAACTGATGCGTTCGGGTTCGTTGAATATCTCGTAAATGATGTGCGGGTAATCCTTGTATTTTTCGGCGACTATACGAAAAAACGCGTTGGCTTCATCCAAGCGGATGTTGTGGGCATGCCAGTCGATGATGACATACATGTCATTTTTTATGGCGGCATCGACAACGGTATACAGGCATTGAAGTGAAAAAGCGGGATTTTTAATGTAACCGCTGTCGGGATCGACACCTATAGCCGCCCGCACGATATCGCATTTCCAATCTTCCTTGAGCCAGGTCACCGTCTTTTCGTCGTAAAAGCGAGGCCACCAATTATGCCAGCCAAAGCTGACGCCGCGCAAAACGACGGGTTTCCCTTTGTCATTAACTAAGGTCGTCCCTTTCACCGAGAGAAAACCATTTTGACTGACAGTGATTCTTTTGTTGTTGCCCTGTGAACCGTTTTTGCTGTTACAACACAATAGGCAGCCCAGACCGAAGCACAAAATGATGGCTAACGGATTATAAAATAATCGTCTCATAATGATAAAGATTTTAAAAACCAAGACCCTTTACCCACCGGCTCAGGGCCTTGGTTATTAATCGGGCCGCTATGAAAGCCCTGAAATTGATTGTGACACCTAACTACTTTTTGTTCCTTAGAGAAATTTTCTTAATTTTCAAATTGGCGCCACTGATATGAATCGGGGCAGCCGTTATATTATTATAAATATCTTTCGTAATCTCCAATTCGAGTTCCTGCTCACCGGCTGTATTTGGGTATAATCCGGCAAACTGTTTCCAACTGTCATTTTGGATGTCGATCATCGCCCAACCTTGCGACATGTCTACATCGACGTAAAAGACACAGATCATGCCTACACGTGCATTATCGAAAATCGATGGGTTAAGATTGAGCCAGTTGCCCCACCCGGAAGGATCGAAATCGCCTGTCCAGACCACCTCCTCTTCCGGTTCGCTGCCAACCAGGATGGATACTTTCGAGACGATAGCGCCATCACCCTGAAGCATAAGGGCGGTTTGACTCCACCCGTCGGACGTCGTGCGAATGCGCTGAAGAATTTCGGCGGTCAGTGTGATGACCACATCTTTTGATCCTTCGGCTACCGCAACTGTTCCATCACCTTTACTGTCAGGATGATCAGTCATCAGCTTGCCCCAATTGGCATCAATGAAAGCAAGGTCAGCGCCTCCACCACGGGTGACCGTCAGGTAGACTTTCAACCGCGCACCGGCCGGCACGCCTTCGAAGAGCGGTTTGTTCAATCGCGGACAGTCGCCCCATTGCAATGTCCATAAGCCTTCCCAAATCACTGTCTCAACGATACCTGTGCCTATCACCGGAATTTTGTAAACGGCGGTGCCATTCGATGAGATAAGTTTCAACTCGGTTTCGCCGCCGGCAGAAGAGGGTATGACGATATACAGGTTGGGGGCATCGTGGATAAAGTTGACAGGAGCGCCGTTGATCTGCACATGGGTCAACTTATCCCCGTTACCTACTTTAACCGTCAATACATCGCCTGCATAAATCTCCGCCTTCGGGCCCGGAGGATTAGGCAGGTAAGCATAAGGTGGTTCATTAATTGTTAGTTCGGCACATTCAACCGTCTCACCATTGGCCATCGTCAGCACCACAACACCCGAAACGGCGTTCATCGGTATGGTGACATTCAATTCGGTGGCCGATTTAGCCGTCGCAGGGACCACCAATTTGTCAGGGAACGTCACACTGACGACTAAATCCAAATTCTTTCCCGTCATCTGAACCTCTGCGCCAGCATTGGCAGGTGACGGTTTGTAAGCGGTCACAGACGGTTTTAACGTCTCAATCGGCGTCAAAACCGATTTACCACTGGCTGTATGGATGACCATATTGCCGGTGATAGCCAAATCTGGCATCGTTACTTTGATTTCTGTGGCCGATTGAGCGCTTGGAATAACCGCTTCACTCACACCCGGGAAATTCACTCTTGTTACTAATTCCATATTGACACCCTTAACTGTTATCACACTGCCCGCTTTTAGTCCCGTATTGGGTGAAACAGACAAATTACCTGGCATAGCCACAGTGATGTTTGCCACCGTCACCCGTACGCCCGAAGCGGGGATCATCACGATTGCCCCATCGCTAATATTTGCGGGGGGTGTAAATTTAAGAGCATTGTTCTCTATCGTATAAGCGACATTGTCGCCATTAGGCATCTCGAACGATTTGATCAAATCAAAATCTTTGCCCGGCGCCGTGATAACATCACCGGGTTTCTTATTGGCCAATTCCTGAACGGCATTGACCGAAGGCAGCACAACCAGCAACGGATCCGGTGATTGGTATTCTAACGGAATAGCGGCGGTATCAGCCAGTACGATTATGCCTGTCTGCGCTTCAGCCGGCACCACAACTTCGATCTTGGTACGTTCGTACGTCTTGAACTTCTTACTGTCCACTTCAACTTTGTCTGCAAAGATGATTTTGGTTATCAGGTTGAAATAATTGCCTTCTAACGTTAAGGTCTGACCGGGTTTGACCGGCTGTGGACTCATACGCGTAATTTCAATCGGTTGATTGATAAACAACGTATCTTTCCCAACCAACTCTCTGTTGTTCGGACCAATCAATCGGACAAATCCGCCGGAGGCGGTCTCCTGTGGTATAACGACTTTAATCAATTTATCATTAATTCGTTCGATATTTGAAATCTCAATACTGTTGGGCAGGATCACTTTAGTGACCTTATCCAAATTCGTACCGACAAATGTCAGACTTTGTCCGCGTAAAGCGGGGTTCGGGCCATAAGCGATCAGCGTTGTTTCCTTGCTGCCGAGCATGTTCGTATCCAACTCTCTCTCCTCATTACACGCGGTGAAGAAAAGAAACGAACCAAGCGCAACGACGAAAAACAGGTCCCATTTATTAAATATTCTTTTCATATCTTTATTATTTAATTCAATTAATCCTAATTGTCAAGGTACAACGCGAATATTATCAATTAATATTTCGGGATAACAGGCTAACCCCTGTTTACCGCCACGAAACAAGACAATCGTTAAAGAGCCGAAAGCGGGAGGGAAATCTTGCGATAACATGCCCGTGCCGCCTTGGTTATCTTTGTTGAATCCGGATAGAGGCATGGATACGGTGATCCAGCCATCGGTCTTATAAGGTACGACGCCCGTGCTGGTCCACCAAGGCATCCACAGTCCTACGGGATACCCATTATCCCACATCGGCCCGTTTGTCGTTCCTTGGACATGGAAGAAGAAGATCAGTGCGAGCGCACTCCATTCCTGCAACACATTCACTTCAAATTTCAGGGTAGACGTTTTCGGGTCGCTTGGGAACAGATTTCCGGTCGGTTTACCGTTTTCTTCACCCCAATAATGGAAACAAAGGGCATCCAACTGTCCCCACGAACCCGCGTTGCTTTCGGTGATATTTCCCGCTAAGCGCCAATATTTGCCCGAGAGCGCATACTGTGGATCGTCGCGGAACGTGGCGGGATCGGGACGTCCCCATCCGGGATTAATCGGGTAGTCGTCGTCGAAATTCGTGATCATACCCCGTTCGTCACGGAAAATGTCTTTTGAACGAAGACTCTTCCCATACAATGTACGAACTTCAAGTGCGCCTTTAATGGTCTTCGGCGGTGCTTTAAATTTTAAAATGGTCTTTTCGACGCTGATGATATCCGCGGTCGGTATCTCATAGTCGCCTACAAACACTTTGATTTTGCTGAAATCGGTCGCTAAGAAATAATCGCCGTACACGACCACTTCTTTGCCTTCCGGAACAAACTCACATTTCATCCGCTCGATAGACGGTTTGGGGATGATGACTTCAAAATCGTATTTGACCGTATCTTTATGCTGGGTGACAAAATAGATTTTGTCGGTTCGTTCGCTCGGCAAATCCCGAGGTACGGTGACAAACAAGGTATTGTTTGTAATCAAACTGATATTTAATATCGCTTTGACGTTATTAAACCACACCTCCTGAACGCTGGTCAGGTTGTCCCCAATGATGAGAATCGCCTGTCCCATTTCGGCGCCGGTGAGCAACAGCCCCGACAAGTTCGAGTCCTGATAGCGAACAAAAGTGATTGTTGGTACGCCATCGGTCATCTGGTATTTGCCTGAATAATCCTCACACGCGAAAAATACAGTTATCAAACACACCGCCAATGAACACAGTATTATTTTATTTATTCTATTTTTCATATCTTTAATTATTAATTGTTAATTATTAATTATTAATTCTTAATTAATAAGTGTATTGGCTTATGTCGTAATCAATCGGCGGCTCCTTTAGATTAGGATTCATCTTTAAATCCGTATCCGGGAAAGGAACGGTAAATACAGTGCTCGGAAAAGGTTGTCCTGTCGGTTCGTCCCTATTGACGCGCGGGTTCTCCTTGCCATCGCTACCAACGGTTATCCGACCGTCTACACCGTCAAATTGATAGGACGTTATTCCTGAATAATTAAAACGGTTTTGGGCGTTCAATCGCGCAAGGGCATCGTCGGGTTTGTAATAGGATAACCGGACAAAATCGTACCAGTTATCACCCTCGTAAGCCAATTCCAACCGGCGTTCTTTGAAAATATCATCGAAAGTAATCGAACTCCGTTCGACCACACCGGCACGCTTGCGAACCGCATTATAGGCGCGTAAAGCTTCGCTGTCGGATGTGGAAGCGCTGTTTCCCAAGATGGCTTCTGCATAGATGAGGTACACATCCGACAACCGCAAAATATGGGTTGCCAAACTGGTACACATCTGCCCGCCGAGCGGCATACCCATTTCCGCAACATGGTCGGCATTATTTCCAGCCAGATGTTTGACGGCATTCGCGCCTGTACCCGAATGAAAACCATTCAATACGTCGCGGAAATAGAGGGTAAAGTCAAAACCGTTCGGGAAACTGACTTTTTCTGCACCGTCCGTACCGGCTTTGTCTTTCACCGGATGGTCACGCCAGAAATATTCATAGACATCACCGTACATCATCATGGTCGCTTTCCGCCGTTTGTCGGAATTATTACGGTTGAGCAGACGCAGGGCGTCTTCCCCAAATGCGGCTTGTAAATCTAATGACGGGCCGTTCCATCCACCCCAGCAATTGTACTCGTCGAAACCGGTCATGGCTAAGTCGGATTGCTGCATGTTGGCGCATGTCCAATTGTTTAAGGCGATCCAACGCCAGGATATCAACGCTTCTCGCGTGTAATTATAGCTTCCACGAAAAATATTGGAATACTCCGGTTCTAAGGTCCGTCCGCTTTCATTAATCACTTTGCGGGCGTAATCTCTCGCCTTATCTAAGTCGGCCTGGTTGCGATCGCCACTGCGTCCGACACCCGCCTTAGCCAAATGAACCTTAGCTAACAAACCGTAAGCAGAATATTTATCGATTCGTCCGTTTTTATTTTGCGCAGGCAGCCATTCGATGGCTTGTTCTAAAGTTTTTACAATATATTCATACACATTCTCCACTTTAGCGCGAAACAACGTGTTGTATTCACCGGAAGCCATCAGTTCGGAGTTGTTATGGATGATAGGCACAGCGCCATAGATTCGCACCATGAAAAAGTAGGCCATGGCTTTCCAAACCAATGTCTCGCCTTTTGCCGTATTTCGTCCGGACAGTGTCGTTCCGGGGCCGGCATATAATTTGATGTTTTCGAGCGTGGTATTGGCGCGTGCATTGACTGCCCATAAGGAAGCTGACATGTCCTTCAGACTTTCTTCTGCTGCGGCGCTACCGTGACTCAACCGCCAATAGACGCTACCCCCTTGGTAATGGTTTCCTGCCTGAACATCGCCAACACCAATCCAACCCCGAGAGAAGTCATGCCATGGTGATGAGTAAAGGATATTCACCGCTTGTAATAACTGCTCGTCCGACTGATAAAAATCAGGCAATGTATAGGCTGACGGATCCGGGCGATTTAAGAAATCCTCGCACGAAACCAGTCCCATAAACAGCGTAACGACCAACAGTTTAAATGAAAATTTATTAAAGAAGTATTTCATAATTCAAAGTATTTTTAAAATGACACATTCATTCCGAAGGAAATGACACGTGGCGCCGGGTAACGCCCCAAATCATAACCGAAGGTGTTACCGGAAGCATCTTGTGGGTTGATACCCACCTCAGGGTCATAACCGGTGTATTTAGTAAATGTCCATAAGTTTTGGATATTCATGTACACGCGTACATTCTCTAATTGGACCTTACGAAGCAACGGTTTTGGCACGTTATAGCCTAACATGATATTGCGGATACGCAGATATGAACCGTCTTCAATATAACGACTGCTCGTACGGGAGTTATTATACGGCAATCCCCGTCCGGCACGCGACATCATCGTCTCCGGATTAGATAACCGGACATTGTCGATATCTTCAAACCAGTTATTGATGTTACGTCCATATTCATTAACAAATGGATAGGGCTTGTTTGCATTGATCGGTACCATATTGGCATAGTTCATGGCTATTTTCAATTGGTTGGTGTTCCATCCCATGCCGGTCAGGTCGCGGTTCAACGCATTGAATAACTTATTGCCATAGCTCCCCTGCATGAAAATGGTCAGGTCGAAATCCCTGTAAGTAAACGTATTATTAAAGCCGTAAGTAAACTTGGGAAGCGGTGAACCGATACTTGTCCGATCCGAAGCGGTAATTTTTCCGTCCCCGTCCAAATCACGGTATTTAATGTCGCCAACAAACACCGTTGAATAGCGGTCATACCCATTTTCCGGTTTTTCGTTCTTCAGATTCCGTTCGATATCCGCTTTATCTTTGTAGACGCCATCAACGATATAACCGAAAAATTCATACAACGGACCGCCGATTTGGGAATAACTGACCACATCGCCCCATTGACCGTACCCTTCCAAACCGGAAGCGTCAGTGCCTTGCAGGGCAACTAATTTATTTTTATTAAAAGAAATTTGAAAATCAGTGGTCCATTGGAAATCTTTCCGGTCAAAATTCCGGGTCGTCAACGCAATTTCTAATCCTTTGTTGTTGATCGTTCCATAATTACCCCATGGCGCTCCGAGCGCTGAACTGCCATTGCCACGCGCGCCAAAATAAGTCGGTGTTTGCAGTTGCATTAACATGTCTTTGGATGTTTTATCATAAGCATCGACAGTAAGGATAATCCGGTTGCTTAACAAACCAACATCTAACCCGATATTCCATTGCTCCTGTGTTTCCCATTTGATATACGGGTTTGAAAATGCGCCCATGCGGTACGCGGTACCCAAACCGGTCGGGAAAGAACTGATTGTTGAGTCCCATAATCCACCTCTGATACTGGCATTACCTGTCTGTCCCCATCCGACACGAAGTTTACCGTCATTGATAACTTCTTTAAAATCGGCAAAAAACTTCTCGTTTGAAAAACGCCAGGAGCCGGCAAACGAATGGAATGGCGCCCAACGGTTTTTAGGACCGAAATTGGACGAACCATCGTAACGGAACGTATAGGTAAACAGAAAACGATCGTCATAATTATAGGTTTCACGCGTGAAGAACGAGGCCATAGCGCTCTCGCCAAACCCATTACCGAACATCTTTGAATCTTCATTGCCCAATCCCGGATTGCGTACTTCATCGCCAGGCAACCCCCGTGAAGAAATGGACTGATTTCGCCACTTCGATTCCCAAGCTTCCTGTCCAGCCATCAGCGTGAATGAATGTTTGTTTATTTTCCCGATATAAGTCAGGTAATTCTTAATCTGCCAGAAATAATTGCTCCGCATCTGCTGGCTGATACTGTTGATCGGGTTTTGAACCGCCTCACCGAAGTAATAGGTGGGTTGCCAGTTTTCTGTTTCTGTAAAACCAATGTCATACCCGAATTCGGAACGCCAGGTCAAGCGTTTGATCGGCGACACATCTAAAAAGATGTTCCCATTTAGTTTCTGACGCTCCAAATGGTTCTTATTCAATTCGGAAATCGCAATGGGATTAACACGGGTGTAATTTTCCTTTACAGTCGATGAGTATTCGCCATAAGGGTCATATATCGGAATGTCGGGAGGCGTTGACAATGAATATGTCAGGACACCCTCGCTACCTTCTGCCCGAGTCAGGTTTTCCGCCGTTTTCGAGTAACTGGCATTAAAGCCCAATTTTAGCCACGATTTCAACTCGGCATCCAAATTGGTACGAACCGAAAACCGTTTAAAGTCCGTGCCGATCATCGTTCCTTCCTGATTCATCATCGAACCGGACACATAATATTTGACTTTCTCTGTTCCACCTGTGGCTGAGATGGTGTGTTGATTGATCAATGCCTGACGGAAAATGGCATCCTGCCAGTTCGTGCCAAGCCCCAGCAAGGAGGGATCGCTAAATTCTGCCGAGCTGACGGAGCCTCCAGTTGTCTGCGTAATCGCATTATTAAAGATGGCATACTCGCGCAGGTTCATCATTTCTAACCGTTTCGTTTGATTTTGAACGCCGAACATACCATCATACGAGAACCGCGCTTCGCCGGCTTTACCGCGTTTGGTTGTTATCAACACGACCCCATTAGCGCCTTGTGCGCCATAAATCGCCGTTGCCGAAGCATCTTTCAATATCTCCATAGAGGTGATATCGGAAGGGTTCAGTGTGGATAGCGGTGAGATCGACCCTGTCCCGTTACCTAAAGCTAATCCCAACCCTAATCCGCTTGTCGTTCCGCCTTGCCAAATGACGCCGTCAACGACATACAACGGTTCAGCCGATGAGTTGATCGTCGCCTGTCCGCGAATACGAATCGATACCGCCGAACCCGGCGCGCCGGATGTCATCACGGAGGTCACACCGGTCGCACGTCCCTGAAGCGCCTGGTCGATATTCGTGATAATCGAGCCTTTCAACTTATTTTCGCTGACCGTTACCGAAGCGCCTGATAAATCGCTTTTTCGCATCGTACCGTAACCGACGACAACAACTTCTTCGATCGTACGGGCGTCTTCGGTTAAAACGATCCGAAGCCTTCTGGCGCCGGAGGTCACATTGACTTCACGGGTGACAAACCCGATATACGAAAAGATCAAAGTGCCCCCCTGAGCCGGAACATTGATCGTAAAAGAGCCGTCCGCACCAGTAAAGGTGCCGGTCGTTGTGCCTTTCAATACGACTGATGTGCCCGGCAACGTTTCTCCATCTGTTTCGGAGACGACCGTACCTGTCACGGCAGTATTCTGAGCAAGGACGATACTACCGGAACAAAAAAGCAATAAAAACAAAATAAACCTTTTTTTCATGTTTTCATCTTATAAATTAGTATGATTTTGACTACAAATTTACGGATAAAAAAAGAACCATACTATTAATTACCGCTCATTTTTATCTTTTTTTGTATCATCATTTTTGTTTTTGAAACATTTTTATAGTACTTTTGTAACCTCATTCATCGTATACCCGCCATGAAGTATCGAGTTGGATTCTATAAAGGTATAACGTACATCACTTTGTGCCTGTTTTTTTTGCTTTGCGCTCCGTTTTTAAAAGCGTCGAAAGTACGGCTTTTTACGCCCGATGACGGACTGTCAAACAGTCATATAAACCAAATCTATCAAGATTCGAAAGGGTATATCTGGATCGCGACTGAAAACGGATTAAACAAGTTCAACGGCTATAATTTTGAGGTTTACTCTTCCATTCCAGACGATTCGACATCGATTCGCGGTAACTTTGTATTGAGTGTCTATGAGGACAGTCGCGGACTGTTTTGGGTAGCCACAGCCAACGGATTGCTTCTGTACGACCGGACAAAAAACGTATTTTCCCCCTGGAAAATGGGTGATATGGACGAATCGATCTATGAGCGACGTGCCAGATGTATCATGGAAGACCGGAATAAAAATCTTTGGGTTTCGTTTCCAGGCGACGGGATTGTACGGTTGGATGCCAACACCTTGATGCCGGAGTTTTTTAACCGGAATAACAGTGGAATTGACGATAACACCATCAGTTGTATGCTCGAAGACCGGCATGGTAACCTCTGGCTTGGAACAGAAGAACATGGCATCTTTGTCTTTAATCCGAAAAATAAAACGACAAAACATTTTTTTCATCGTCCCTCCGACCCGAACAGCCTGAGTGATAACCGCATATTTGCATTATGTGAAAATGCTGATGGCACCATCTGGGTGGGTACTAACGGCGGAGGAGTCAACGTTTTTGACGAAAGAAAAAAATCCTTTCTTGTTTTGAAAACGAACGATTTATCCACAGAAAACCAGGTATTTTCATTGTTATCCGACAAAAATAAAACCATCTGGGTTGGAACTGACGGCGCTGGAATTTTCCGCTATAATGAGCAAGGAAATAAAACAGCCTTTGAAGGGAATGTTTCTTCAACTTATGATTTGAGGAACGCCAAGGTACACGCCATTTTTCAAGATAAACAAGGGAATATCTGGGCTGCCCTGCATCAAAAAGGCGTGATGTTTGTTGCATCCTCAGGCGACTATTTCCAACACATCGGATTCAATCCTTTCGATGTGACCAAAAGTATCGGCACACACTGCGTCATATCCATCATCGAAGACCGGAATGGAACCGTCTGGGCAGGCACGGATGGCGACGGACTTTACCGGATTCAGCCTTCAGGGTTTATCAACCGGTTTACTTCACAAAATAAACCCGGTTTTCAATGCAATGTGATTACCGCCCTTTTTGAAGACCGTGACCAATATATCTGGATTGGCACGTATTTGAACGGATTCTTCCGGTATAACCCCAGAGACGGTAAGCTGGATTCACATTACAGTCAAACGATTACCGGAAACAGTTTAAGCTTTGAACACGTCACCTCGTTTACACAAGATGATGAAGGGAATCTGTGGATAGGAACAAGTGGCGGCGGAATCTGCGTTTTTAATCCCGAAACGAATCACTTTAAACAGTATATTTATTACATCGACAGCGAAAAGGATCAGGTGTCGAGCAACTGGGTCTTCGATATCATCATCGACAGCGAAAAAAAGATTTGGGCTGCCACCTCAAATGGCCTTAACTGTCTGAACAGAGCGAAGGATATTTTTGAAATTAACGCATTGACTACCGATGATCAGCGTATTTCAAACCTGATGTATACATTACATGAAGATCATAAAGGCAACATCTGGGTTGGCAGTTATCATGGGCTTCATTGCTTAGATAAAAATACAGGAAAAACTGTTCTGATCACGACCATCGATGGCCTCCCCGACAACATGATTACAGGCATCGAAGAAGATACGAACGGCGCATTATGGATCAGCACCGGAAAAGGATTGTGTCGCTATCATCCCGAATCAAAGGAGTTTAAAAACTTTTTCACCGAAGATGGCATCCAAAGTAATGAGTTTCGGCGGGGCAGTCATTTTAAAGGGAAAAACGAAAAAATGTATTTCGGCGGTATCAACGGCATCACGACGTTTTCTCCCTCATCTGTTGTGAATGACAATCCTTTACTGGGACTTGTATTCACCGGTTTCCTTGTCTATAACGAACCTGTACGTGCCGGTCAATCCGATATTTTGAAAAAATCATTAGATGAAACGACAAGCATACGCCTTAAATACAATCAACGCAGTTTCACGTTCCAGTTTGCCGCATTAGAATATGGCATGCCACAACAGGTCAAATACTTCGCTCAAATGGAAAACTTTGATTCCCAATGGCGTCGCATCAATAGTCCGGAACGAAGTGTGACTTACACCAACCTCAGTCCCGGAACTTATGTTTTTAAAGTGAGAGCCACCATCGATGAGATAAATATCCACCATAAAGAGATGGTCGTCGTCATCCTGCCTCCCTGGTGGAAGAGCGTCCCTGCAAAAATCATTTATATTCTCCTTGCGATCTTATTGATTTACAGTTTTTACGTTTATGTGTCCAACCGGTTGAAACAACGTCGGGAAATGATTGAAAAAGAACAGCAAAAACAACTTTCCGAAAGTAAATTACAGTTTTTCACCGATATCTCCCACGAAATCCGAACGCCATTGACATTGATTATCGGCCCATTAGAAAAAATGCTCGATATGAAAGTGGACGACCCCACGCGCACCACTTTACGTATCATGCATCAGAACGCTAACCGTATTCTCCGTCTGATGAATCAATTAATGGATTTACGATCATTAGACAAAGGGAAAATCAAACTCAAATTGGAACCGGTCGATTTGTTCGCGTTCATTCGTAACATTATGAATTCTTTTAACGAGTTAGCTACTTCCCGTCACATCACTTTCGATTTGAAAGCTGGAGATGTACCTCCTCAAATCGATATCGATAAAGACTGCGTCGACAAAATTATTTTCAACCTCCTGTCTAATGCCTTCAAATTCACACCCCCGGGTGGTTCTGTCACTGTTTCTTGGGAGATGAGGGAGACGGAGGGCTGTCCCTATCTGCGAATCTCTGTTGTGGATTCAGGAATAGGCATATCGAAAGAACAACAAGAACATATCTTCGATCGTTTCTACCAAATTCGCGACGGTAAACAAAATACAAAAATTGGAACGGGCATAGGCCTTCATTTGGCGAAAATGATGGCTGAACTGCATCATGGCTCGCTACTTGTAGAAAGTGAATCCGAAAAAGGCAGCACGTTCTCGCTCTTACTTCCGTTGAATAAAACAGCTTATGCTTCAGATGAATATGGCACAGATAACCACGAAATGCCGGTCATGATTTCTCCTCCTTCCCTGCCTGTTTTTACCGACAAAAACAACGAAGAAAATACCAGTAGAACGAAAAAGAAAGGGCAGGAATCTGTGTTGATTGTTGAAGATGATGCGGATATCCTCCACTATATCGAATCCGAATTAAATCGTGACTACCAAGTCTATACGGCCGTAAATGGGAAAGCAGGGTTAGCTAAAGCATTGCAATTTTTACCTGATATCATTGTCAGCGATATCGTTATGCCCGAAATGGATGGGCTGACTTTATGCAAGTTAATCAAAACAAATGAAAAAACCTGCCATATCCCGGTGATATTGTTAACAGCAAAAACCAGCGACCAGCATCGGATTGAAGGGTTAGAAACAGGCGCTGACTCCTACATCCCCAAACCATTTCATATAAAGCACCTGCAGACACGGATTGAGAAACTGATTCAATTGAGGGAAAAACTTAAACAAAAATATACAGGCGCCTTGGAGGTTTCTGAAGATCGTATTAAAGTGGTGACCTCCGATGAAAAATTACTATCCCGTTTTAATGAAAAATTACAAAAACACCTGACCAACCCCGACCTGAACGTTGACATGATCAGTAAAGAATTGGGAATCAGTCGCGTACATTTGAACCGACGATTACAGTCAATCACCAATGATTCGCCGGGCAATTATATCCGCAATTTCCGTCTGAAACATGCGGCCTGGCTGTTAATCAATAAAAACATGACGATTGCTGAGATCGCTTACGCTGTAGGGTTCTCTTCCCAGGCTTATTTCAGTAACATCTTCAAGAAACATTACGGCATGTCCCCCACCGAATACGTGGAAACGAATAATCATTCGTAGGATTTCAGGATGGAATTGAGCATTTTTTCCGTTTTTGCAGCGCCCTCTCCAAGGATAAACCCAATTTGCTGCACTTGCCGCAGGTTTTCTTCAATCACTTCATTGACGCGGTGGATGATTTCTTCAGGACGTTCTTCTTTTGAATGTAAATTTCGGAAGACCGCCCCAACTAACTTTTTGGGAATCAATTGAAATATAGAAACATTCACCCATTTTTCGTCGATCTGCACGTCGCGGCTGATTTGTGTCTCATCGTGATTCAAAATGAACTGAAATTGGGTGATCAGTAGGGATGGCAGTAATGTTTTGAGGTCAGCGCCAATGAGGTAAGGGATCACATCATGAATGTCTTTCACATCATCGCCCAAAATATCGATAAATCGGAGATTGGATTCCGTGATTTTCAGATTTTCATCGCAAAACACCACGCCGGCATTGAGTCCTCTGACGAAAATGGATAAAGCTTCGTTTTTCGCATACAGGATGTCCTTTGTTTCATCGAGTGTTACTTTTGTTGCAGTCAACTCATTTTTTACCATCTCCATCTCTTCGACTAACTTTTTTGTACTGTGAGAGGTCTCCCGATTGCCGATCTGAACATTAGTGACACACATTTCGGGAATTGCCGTATTCTGAGCTATCGCATACGCCAATTCTTTACACGTCGCGAATCCACAGGCATGGCAATTGACTTCCATATTATTATTCCGTTTGGTGATGCGGTTAAGGGCAATTTTTACGGCAAAGTCATCCGTTGGTGGCAATGCATATTTTTTATTGGAAAAGGTGGCATTTAACTCCGGGTAATGCGCATGGACATCCATCTGATGCTGCCATTTATCCAAATCGAAATGAGCCAAACGCCGGTTAATATAGTCTTTAACTAAAGCATAACGTTTGAATTTTTCTCCGCCTTTCGATGTGCCGGGTCCCATGATACATCCCTTACAAATAAACGCATTGAAATTATGCTTGATGATATTGTAGTATTCTGAAAATTGTTTGATGGCGCGAACCGAACTTTTCCCTTCCACTGTAATTGTATTCTCGGCCAACAGACGGACATCCAAGTTGGCCGCCTCTAAAAACCCTTGTGAGATCGGGTACATCCCTCCTTTATAACCCAAAGGTTCGTCAAAGTCTGAATATTCGCTAAAAGTCTCGCTGATTTTATATTCATTAAATAATTCCCGCAACTCTCTGAAAGTCAATACCTCGTTCACTTTCGCCAAACCGGTATACCGGTTTACATTATTTTTAGCCGCTACACAGGGGGTGATATGCACGACTTGAAGTTCGTTTCCATAAATTTTTCGAGCAATGACAGCGCTGGCGGCAATGGGTGAAACGTAAGGTAACAAATTTTCGATCAACTCGGGGTACAGTTTTTCTATCAGGGCTACAATAGAAGGACAACAGCTTGTGATATAGTATTTTCCGTTAAATTCGTCATGGGTCAGGCGTCGGAATTTTTCGGCGATGATATCCACGCCAAACGCCATTTCAGTCACATATGAAAAACCGAGCAAACGAATCATTTTCACAAATTTACGATAATCCGTAATATCATCAAACTCGCCGGCAATCGAAGGAGCGCAAATGGCCACAACGCTTTCTTTAGTGTTCAATAACTGCATCACGTTCTTTTTCGAATCAAGGCAACGGATTGCATCATACGCACACGTGCCTATACATGTACCACAATAAATACATTTACTTTCTTCAATAAACGGAAACACCGTATTTCCGCGTACATGAATAGCCTTGACCGGACATGTCCTGATGCAGGAATAACATGCCTTACATTTACTTTTTTCTAATCGAATAACGCTCGTTGACATTTTTTTTCATTTTGGATTCTACCAATATTAAATCCCTGCGGGATTGTGGAATATTATATTTTGGATTCTACCGACTTCCGACTCCTGACTCCTGACTCCTGACTCCTGACTCCTGACTCCTGACTCCTGACTCCTGACTCCTGACTCCTGACTCCTGAAAACTACCTTACATGTATTCGACGGTTATTATTTTCATGAATTTCTCCGACAACACCTTGGTTAGTCGTTGAATCAGGTGTTTTCGAATCTCGATCTCGACCGGCAACGTCGGATCATGATGATTCTCGTTGATTTTTGTACCGACCAAAATAAAGATTTCGTCGGAGTCCAACACTAATTTACAGATTTGGTCGGCTGGCCCTTTTCCCCATTGAATCGTGGAATTGAGATTGAGATTATTCAGTAAATAAGTCGCTTTGCTCAATGTCAACACCCCTTCCGTAACCAAATCGATCCCTTTGATCTTTGAACTTGGAGGCAAGGCAGGGTCTATGCGTTCTTCATTGGTGACGGTCCGCCCTAATTCACGCGCAATAATTTCCGTCGTTGTTGCTCCGCTGACTATTTTTTTCCCTTTAAAATTTTTAAGCTTCGTTGCAAACTCATGGTCTTTTGCAGGGCTAAAAGGAGGGCCGGTACATAACATCGCTTTTCGGGGTTGCCGGAAATAAACCACACTGCAAGTGAGGTCGTCTTTTGGTGTATGCAAATCATTAGCCGAAGCGCGTTTTACGACCCTCTCGGCAAGGTCGGCTGCTGAAATGGTTGGTGTAGTTTCAATAACTTCGCGAACAAACCGAACCCAGTCATTCCTGCCCCACCCCATCGTGAGCCCTTTTCCAAGTCCCGACTGAATAATTCCATCCGAACAAAAGACGATCCGGTCTTCCATTTGTGGAATAAAAATACATTTTTTCAGGTCCATGATCCGCTTGTCCTTGACATCTCCGATGTATTTCACATGGGTCCATTCCGGTTGAAAAATTCGGGTTCCTCTCATTATTAATGCCTGAGGATTATCAAATTCCAAAATGGAAACCAAATGGCCATCAACAGAAATATCAATGATGGTATAGGTTGCATAACTGATTTTCCGTTCGCCGCAAACCGGCAATGCTTTCATAATAATCCCCGCCAGCGCATTGGCATCTTTATGTTCAAGGGAAAAGTTGAGCGCCATTGTGGCTGTCAACGTTGCTAATACATTCGCCCGAACCCCATGCCCCATGCCATCCGAAAGCACGCACAACACGCGGTTTTCTTCGGGTATCCGCTTCGACAGAAACACATCGCCGCAAATCTTCTCTCCTTCATGGTTAACTTGAAAATACCCCACCTCCGGAAGCAACGAAATTCCCGTTTCATTCGTACTGCAACAACCGTTTCCTGTCAGTTCTCTCTCATCCATGTCACGCTCGTTTTGAACAATATTAAAAAAAACGTCACTTTCCGATGCAGAATTTCGAAAAGATATGACCAAGTATTTCGTCGGTGGCTATTTCGCCACCGGTGATCTCGCCGAGATAATGCAGACATTCGCGGATGTCTATTGCCAGCAGATCGCCCGACAAGTTTTCATCAAGCCCGTTTATAACGCGGGTAATCGCCTCCATAGCGCGACATAAGGATTCATAATGGCGAATGTTGGTCACAATCACATCATTGGCATCGACTGTTTGCAGTCGAATAATTTGGAGTATGTTATTTTTGACCCGTTCGATATCGGCAGGTTCTTTACATGAAATATGGATGACTTTGACATGGCCGAAGGAATGAATCGGACTGCGTCGCGCCAGGTCGTTCTTTGTCCCAATCATCAATACCGGTTTGTTAAACCGTTGTAACCAATGGCTTGTTGCGATTATTTCATCTGCTTCTTCCTGCATCAGGTCGAAAAGGTACAATAGCAATGCGGCTTTTTCGGCTT
>Ga0209628_10000622_pt1 | contig 21979 bp, 10 predicted proteins | sample TergutCu122P4_FD_187285 | JGI IMG/M metagenome (GOLD analysis project Ga0209628, IMG submission 187285) | Cubitermes ugandensis P4 segment gut microbial communities from Kakamega Forest, Kenya - Cu122 P4 (SPAdes) (version 2) | ecosystem: Host-associated > Arthropoda: Insects > Digestive system...
AGAACGAGATCTCGTTTGTAGCTTAGGGATCTTACAGTGTACTATAAGTTTACAAACTAACATGAAGGTGTAACAACAAGTGGTTTACACAAAAAATATAAAAATACAAAATACAAAAATACAAAAAATACAAAAATACAAAAAATATCTGATATCTTTGATATTCTTTGTTATACTCATACTTCATATCTACTGATGCTGACCAAACAACTAAAAAACATGCCATTCTCACGGTATACTGACAAATTTTGAGACACATTAAGTTTTGGGTTACTCACTAATTAAAGTATATACAGCCACGGCAGTCACCAAACAGCTCGTAAGGTACAGCGACCGACAACAGTGATATACCGTAAACACAATATAAAAGGATGGCTTAAAGTACTTCCCGTCCTCCTGTTGTGGCAAATCCAGCTAATCTTTACGTGAAATCACAACAAGCAGTTATCAACGCCATATCAAGAATAAGTAAGTGAATAGACAAACAGTGTTATATTTTATCATTAGTGTCACAACAAGCTGTTCTCAATGCCATATCAAGAATAAGTAAGTGAATAGACAAACAGTGTTTATTTTATCATTAGTGTCAACCCTACCAAGAAGTGAAAATTGTGCGACAGAGTGTACAGTGATCAATTTTAACACACTTTTAACAAAAACAATAATTCGAATTTACGAACCATACTTTCACCTATTAATACTAATACATTTATGAACATCTAGGCTCTATTTGGACCTGATGATGGTCTGCGCGACCGAAACATGTAGTCCATTTTAATCTTACATCTAAGGACTGTTGCTATCAGCAACATATAATTGTTGTGTTGACGGCTGTATATACTTTAATTTATTCAAACACAACGGTATGGAAAATATAAGATTCAAGTTACTCACTAAGCTGAAACTCTGTATTAAAAGAATAAAATTATCATTATTCATCACATGTTCAACGCAGTATGCATGACTACTTACTCCATATCCAGCAACAGGTCCTATGCTATGTCCAAGGTAAGGGTCTGCATATTCACGGCCGTAACTGAAAAATAAACACACATAAAAGATAGAGAAATATATAAATCTAACTCCACCTTTGAGGAAATAATTAAAATTTTTTATATTCATGCAGTGGAAGTCCTTGATCAGTAAGTACAATGGTGAGATGGGTTACATTTCTGGCACAATATCTTTGACTTCCTCCCGAATAATCTCACTGCAACAGTGAGTGCAGAATTTCACAAATAAATACAAAGCATCAATGCGGAATGAGGAGTGGTGGAACTAAGGACTGGATGAGATAAAGCTGAATATAGTCCTGCCTGCTACCTGGCCTTCCTTAAACTCTTCATATTAATGTAAACCCTGTTTTGGGGGTTTTACTTTGCCTTCCTTCTCTTTGGGTGCCTGAAGAGAAGGAAGGCCAAGCACAGCTATCAACTGACTCCACCCACTAACTCCTACCGGCTTGTATCATTTCACAAGCCCTGGACTAGTACTGCTATATATTCCAGACAGTCTGGGTGTTGAGGTATCAAGACATGTCAAGACCCTGATATTGGAGACACAGTAGGTATCTGAAACAGTGCCTGATTTAAACAACCTGACGAAAGTGTTGGCCTGATACGATTTCATTGCACAGATGTAACAAACTGAACAGAATAGCTTTTGAGAAATAACCAACAAGTGCATATACAGATATGTAAATTTAGGATATCATAATCAGCGTAACTTCCTTCATGTTTTGGCCACCTATTGTGGCCACCTTCAGGAAGGTGTTCTTTGAAGGATGTACTACATGGAATGTTAAAACATTTTACAAATATAAATGTTAGGTTTTCATAAAAGGTTTAAAATCTGTTAGAACATAGAACTTAACATTTTATATTCGTAAACTGTTTAACATTCTATGTAATATATCCTTCAAAGAACACCTCCCTGAAGATGGCCACAATAGGTGGCCAGAATATGTAGGAGGTTAAGCTGATTATAATGTAATAAACTTACATATCTGTACATGCACTTGTTGGTTATTTCTCATAAGAAATCATCAGTGCATGCTCATGAATCATTTAAAACAAATGGAATATGTTTCATAACATTACTTTCACTTGATGAAAACAGGGCCAGTCTGAAACCTGCGTATCAAATATGCTTCAGACAATAACCAGTGTTCAATGTAATATTATAATAGTGAATTGACTATTATAACAAACTTTCAAGAAAAAATGGACTGAAGAAACATAACCTACGTGGCAACCACATTCATAATGAACAAACAAAGACAGTAAGGCATGATACCAGTTACCCACAATTTCTGCCATTTTTACAAAATGAACATTATGTGAGGAATATTTAGGTGTTGAGAGGCTGCAGAGTCTGACACAATCCTGAAGGCAAACATGAAGAGAATAATGCTGTGGAATACTTCAGTAATTTCAAATAATGACTCAAGACCAATTTCCACCTTCATCAAGCATGACAAAGCAACAACAACCTACCAAACTCTTTCCTGTGATGTGATGCCACGTTCTTTGGTACATAGATACCAACATTCTGGAAAACCTGCTGCCTCCACTGTCACACTCCATGTCTCCACCATGCTGATGGAGGCAGCACATTCTCCTGAAATCACTTATCTACCAACCACATGTCACATCCCAGAAGACAATAATCTTCATTGCCATTTCTGTGAGAACCTGAAATCTCACATGGGCTTACCAATCTGATCCCATAAACAAAGTGATCAGAAACCTGTCCTATTAGAAATAAAAGTTAGAAGTGACAGCAAGAAGATGGTGGCTTATTTCTATGTAACAAGAGTTCATGTGATGCAACTTACTGTTAGGCCTGGTTCAAACTGTTGGAACAACCATGTTCCAGTCACAAACTCATCAAATATTCTTCATTGTGTGTGTGAATATGTATGACCACACTAGTGATCATGTTTAAGGGACAGCAGATTTACAAATAGATGCATTTACATATAGGAAAAGAATATTTTCCCACACCATGAGCATATCCAAGGTGGCAATTAGATATCACTGCACAAGGGATGTCATGATCCACTGGACAAAATGACTCAGAAACTCCAGGAAATGCAGCCCAAGCATATGTTGCTGCAATATGACAGGTCTTCACTTATACTGAACACTACATTGATTTCCTGCAAACCACTCCACTAGGCCTACAGGTCCTCCATACGCAGTCAATTCTAAGGCTCTGAAGATGCCCTCATTGCAAATCAATTGACATCAATGCTTCTAGAGCTGGTCCAGGAGAATACAACATTGTATAGAATGAAGGTATGAATACAACATACTGCTATAGTTAATCATACCTCAAAACTTCAGAGGTTAGTATCTACTGATGTGCTAAAATATGGAAATACTAATAACTTAGATTATATATGATACATTAATGGTGATCAGGACAGACATTGGAGAGTAACATGGAGATATAGGACTCCTCAGGATAATGACATGGAAAACACAGGTAAGGTACACTTGGGTAGATCCTCCAGAACGTGTAATATACCTTAAATTTTCACAATTTTGTAGATGAACAGAAACCACAAGGGATCTTAAAGATGTCATGAGCAAAACTGGGTTCAGTTACTTTCTTACACACAATAACAAACAAATAAGCATGTGTTTAGAGTAATCAAAATTGTTTTCAATAGCTTCTCACTTTTCAATTAAAATTTCCCTACACAAAATGATCAGTATCCTATCTGAAATTAACATTCATGTGGCAATATATACTGGCTCAATTATACTCAGTCCTGAACTTCTCCAATGCCAAGTCCTGACTCACCCTGCAACAGCTGCGTAGCCTGCCACAGGTTGGGCTGCAGCAGCCGCAGCACCATAAGCACGTGCAGCAACGGCTGTGTAGCTGGCAGCTGCTGCGTAACTCGCCTGTTGGGCAGTCGACAGAGGGGTTTTTAGTAGCGGGGTTGCAGCAGCTGCGGCGGCCTGCAACACAATGATAACCAGCATGCAGCAGCGGCAACCACTTCCAACGGCCAGCGAGCACAACCAAGCAGAACTACACTCTACAGCAACATACTACACTGAGTCCACAGTTGGCAAGCAGTGGCTCCAGCAGACAAGGGCATGTCACTGTGTAACTTTCGCAAAGGAAAACAGAAAGTCTATACATCAATTTTCTCCTTTAAACAAAAATAAACAATTTTGTTAAATAACTAAGCTAAATGTCTTTTAATTTATGCATTAACCACTCGTGTGACTTACTCATAAATAACAATACTACACAGCTACAAACAAGGTATATGAAAAAAAAAGTAACAACAGTAATATTTGAAAACAAATTTATACTTCTTGATATAGAGGCAAGTGCAACTATAGTAACAACTACAGATATTATCACTTCAAGGCAGTGCAAACTTTACCCTCAATTTGTTGAAGCCATTTGCCATTAGACCTGCCAATCTTGGTGTGAAATGAAAGTCCATATTGCAGACATACATTAATTAAGCACTGAGGTTACAAAACCATGTCCTTCCCATCACAAATACCATGCTCATATCACCAACCACATCCCAAACAACCAACCTGCAATTTCCAAATAACCAAACTAGCCTGTAAGCAGACTATAAACACAAACACTGGGGAAGTTAGATACCTTTACATACTGATAGTGCATGTCATTAGCAGGTCAATGATGTCCACTGAGTTTGCAACTGGCCCAAACTCACGTGCAGCAGTGAATGACATGACAGAGTATTTACAGCATGTTGTCTATTCCTATTGTGGGTAAGTGAGCAGGTGTGAGACTATGGCTTTGCAATTACTGTGATGTGAAAGGAGAGGAATACAAGGTTATCACTGAAGTATATGGCATTTACAAGGTACCTATCAATTATTTTTGAAAGACCTCTCCAGTTTCTTGTGGTGAGCCTTAAAACCAAACTGTGGACTCCAAACTAAATACTCTGGAGATCCATTCTGTCAATAATTACAAGCAAAGATCTAGCTGGTTAAAAGTATATATGCAATCAACATCTAGTGCATACAGCATAAATTATTTTTCCATTCAAATTTCATGAGCCTTTTGGGAGATACAAAAAAGCGATGCATATTAGGATATTCAAATACTTCATTCAAATAGCAAACAACCGGTTTTACCTCATTCGCAGGGTTCCCAGCCTGAAACAAGAAACAGCCTCTCAAACACACAGACACAGATACAGTAGCAGGGTGCCTAACAGTTCCAGGTTCTGCTCTGATTCATCACAGTTATCACCTGCCACTGTAATCATGTTTTGTCATCCCCATGCCAACTGGAATATTGGCTCAGGAACAAAATAACAAATTGTATTAAGAAATATGTTTAATTTTTCTTGGGTTTATGGAATAACAACATAGAGCAAGAAAAACTTTTCTATTTAAAACTTCTATAAAAATAGGAATACTCCTTTGGAATATTCACTGCATAATAAAACTATATTGATTTTTCAGTCTACATGCACTACATCCACATAAAATACAACAGAGAAGAAAATAACTCCCTTTCCCAAAATTTTTTTTCCAGAAACAGTAATAATGGAATATAAAGAAGCTGGATACACTGACTGTAATGTTAACCCTATACAACTGAACTCCATAAGAAAGAAAGCTATGACTTTCTAAATGTGTATGTGGCAAACTCTATGTTTAGAAGTGCATGTGTACATCCTGCAAGATGTTAGACACCCTGACATATGCAAGAAATGCAATGCATCAAAACATACACCACAGCTTAATAAACATCTCCTATGGCACATTATTTACATGAAGTAACACAAAATGAAACATACAGAAAAATTTTCCTGTACATATACAGCCAATTCTTATAAAATACTCTGCAAAGAAATTAATTCATAACAACATATTTGAATAAAGTCTCCATACATTAATTTTTATTCTGTGCATAGTTATTTTTTGGAAACAAAAATTCCTGACTGTATTAAATCCAGACTCACACGTGGGAAAATATTAGTTTCAATTCAACTTAGTATTACGTTATTCACCTCTCACAAAAGCCAATCTCCCTATCCTACTGATCATGCTGTTTTAACAAAGGTGTCAACAAACTCTTCATAAAATCAAACCAACACTGCCTGTTATAATTTTCAGCATAATTCTAACAAAGACTGCTCTATATCATCAATCTCACACTCAACTGATCTTTTTCTTTTGTCTAAGTTGACTTGATTTACTCAAGTATGATGTGCTTTATGTAAGCCTTTCCCTACATAAGATGTATGTATGTCAGGTCAAATTTTCAATACTGATGCAAAATTTTAAAGCAATTCTTTTTTACGTTCATGTGACCGTGCATTGTAACAAATTTCTTTGTAATAAAACCAACTAGATGCATTAATTTCACAACTTTATTTTGGCATGAAACTCTACATGTTTTGGACAGTTCCTCTGCCCATCATCAGGAGTTTATTCACTGTACACTCAGCAGTGGCATATGTCATACAGGTCGTACAAACCTGTATGACATAATGCCACTGCTCAGTGTACAGTGAATAAACTCCTGACGATGGACAGAGGAACTGTCTGAAACATGTAGAGTTTCATGCCAAAATAAATTTGTGAAATTAATGCATCTACTTGGTTTTATCACAAAGAAATTTTAAAGCAAATTTGGTATTTAATCTGTTCAAATATAACCATTGGATATAAAAACTAATACAAACACTGTCACACACAAAATAGGTACTAAATTATTAAGCATTTACAGTGGACTACGCTATATCAACAGCACGAAAGTCGTAAGTGTGAGTTAAAATTATGCAAAGAAGACTTTATCAAACGGTTGCAAATGACACATTATATTACCTATATAGTTAAATGGCTGCATGTGTGTGTGTGTGTGTGTGTAATGTGTGCTAGCAGAGGGTTAGGAATATGTTACTAGCTTGTGAGACTACACTATCATGTTTCCTTCTCTATGAGGAAAAAGTCTGACTCATGAGATCACCATGCTGTATCAGTTGCACATTTTTACCCATATGATCAATATTATTGCACAGGAAGCTACCCTAATGCCACACTTTTTCATTTCATACAGCAGGAATAAGAAAGTAATGGACAGTACTCAAGAATGATGCTGGTGGCATTTACTTATAGGGCACTGAATGTCTGTATCATAACAGGTATTTGAAAAATATTAATCTCCTTCAAAGGTAATACTTCCGTAGAAGACAAAACACCAACATGACAGCTGCACGTTTCCTTTTGGTTTTGGTCTGATGGTAATAAATCTATAACTAAGTAATGAATGTTTTACAAAAATAAAATGATACATAAGGAGATCACAGCAGAACTCATAAACCCTACTTTCACACCACATAGACCTCAATCTCTGAGTCTTATTATTGTTGCTGTTATTTGATATTTGTGAAAAACTAACTATTTAAGGACTGATTCTGCACACAATGCACATGCTGATATGACCTCAAAGTTACGCACTTTTGCCATGTCTGTAATTGTTTACTTACAATGTTTAATACATAGGACATACACATACTTATGATGTATATTCATACCGAATTTCACATGTTCAGACCCAATACTTCATCAGTTATCATTACAAAAGTGAAAACTTGCACCACAAAAAGTGTCTTAACAAAAGTTAATTCATTTTTATAAAATCTATTAGCATACATCATACCTGGTCTCTATAAAGTAAATGGTGGAAAGGTCAGTCCCACCTAATAATTCTGTGCATGTTATTACTGACTGTAGGAAATTAAGAAGTGTGGCACTGAGGTATTTTCCCACGGTATAATGTTGCTGGGTATCAACCATGGATCACATTCATCTCAGTATGGAAAAATGTGATCTGTGGTTGAGGCTCAGATATTCTGGACATTGTCCTAAAAAATGCCAGGCCTTGTAACAACCCTCTCAAGAGCAAACATCCTAATGTTATACTGTATAAGTATATACTTTAAGAAACAAAATTCTTACAAATTATATATTTCTTGCAAATAAAACTGTTGGTCCACAGTACCATTTACACATGGAAACTTTAAACATGAACATAAATTAATGAATAAAAAAATGGAAATTCATTAGAAATAAATTCTAACTGCCCACTTAACATGAATACTGGAGGGGTGGGTAGGCACAGGGTAGGGGACACCTTGAAGTGGCATATCTATCTTTTGCATTAACCCAGTCACACCTCTCTCTCTCTCTCTTTTTTTTTTTTGTGCACAAAGTATACAAGCTTTAACTATTAAGCCTGAAAGAAATGAAAAACTACATAATTTTTACTGCTCAGCAACAGTAATATTTGGTTTTGAAAATATATCAGATGATTGTAAATTGAATACAAAGATAAATGTAATTTTTCTGTTTTATGTTCCCTACAGCTAATCTATTACAGAACACTGATAGCATTATGACATTTATTTCATACTCTCAGTTCCCACCTCACATAAGGACTGTTAACTCTGAGAACCAAATAAAACACAAAAATACTGTCTGTGGGTAAAAAAAGAAAAATGTAACATTAAAGAACAGGTAGAACAAATATTAACAACAACTTTAAACAGTCAAGATGATATGCAAGTACTGTGGCACAGTTTCTAAATGTCTATGAAGTTTCTTAATTTCCATTTCTTAACTACTTGAGCACGCTCTGATCTGTTTTAGTCTTTATATTACATCACAATATTTATCTTTTAAACTATACTCTCATTAAACTGAAAACCAAAATTAAAAAAGCTGCTTTAATGAATTCGAGAATTTTGTAACAAAAAAGCGCTTTTAATTATTACACTGCAGTTTACTGTACGGAAGACATGCCCATAAGAACAATTGTAAAATTTTTTTGGTCATCAGGAATGTACAAACAGCCAGAATGTTCCCAGATTTGTTGATGTTTGGTTCCTGTACTGTATACAGCTGAATGTGTAAGCAGCCATGTCCTACATCATGGGGGGTACATGAAAATACTAATATTTCAGCACAGTACTCTCCACTGAAATTAGCAATGTAACAACTGGAACAACAAGCTACCATCAAGTTCTGGCAGTGGTTGTGAAAATCCCCTTCAGATATATCACATTTTTTATGACATGTATATGATGCCCAGAATCTTGGACACAGCACTGTTTCAGCAGAATCATCAGCTCCAAGGATGATGGGAGTTGCTGTGTGTAGTATTCGTAAAAACAGTGTGTGCAGAACAGATGAATAGGGATGTGCAATGCAGTGTATACACCAACTGTACTCAGAATGTCAATGATACTGTCACAACAGTAAAGGAAGCTACCATGCCATCCTCTATTAGGATCTGATGACCTTGAGAATCACACTTCATGAAGTAATGCAGAACTGAGAAAGAGAGGACATTTGTCAGGATCTCATTTCACCTGCACATGACAATCCCATGTTGATGAATAACATCATTACTGGTCACATAACATGGTTCTTACTATACAATCCACAATCAAGTCTGGGCAGACTGAGTAGAAATCACTAATATCCCCACATAAAATGAAATGTCACCAGGGATGGTCTAAAGCAAAGATAATGCTGGAGGGATTTTTCAGCAGCCACAGTATAAGCAAAGAAATTCAGTCCCAAAGGATCTACAATGAACAAGACAAAATATGCCAGAGAGCTACGTTGTTTATGAGAAGCAACCTGTTGGCAACTACCAAACCACAAGGGCTGTGAATTCCTAGATATTACTCCACGATAATCTTCTGGTGCATTGCTCCACCCTCACTCAGCAAGAACTGGTGGAACACAGCAAAGGTGTGCTATCACACTCACCACATTCTAAAGACATGGGCTCATGCAACCCCCCTCTTTGCAGGACAAGAAAACACTGTGTGATGACCACTTTGACAATGCACAGAATGTCAAGGCTGTTTCAATAAAGGTTCTTTGCTTGACAGAAGGAGAAGCATCCCAGAACTGCTTCCAAGACCCCTACACCTCCTGCCAGAGATGCATTAGGGCAGATGGAAACGATTTGTATGGGGGTTTTCATAACATGCTTGCCTTGCTCCACAAATTTCGGCCCCACATTAGTAATAAGAGAACTTTCTGAGTGGAACAGTACACGCATAATACTGAAGTAATCAACAGCTTAAGCATTTTCATTATTTTAGTGCAATTTACTTTGAAAGGAGCCTATTGGAAGAATGAGAACAGCTTCTAATGTTTATAAAATACAAACATAATGCTGTCACACCCCCCTCACGAACCACAGAAAATGAACACAAATTTAACACCAGTGAATCACAATAAGAAAATTTTATTTTAGTTCATATTACTTAAATATACCCCTAATTTATCTGAAACCAAATAAAATTTTCAAAATGGGTGTCATGCTAAATGCCTGTACACTGCGTAATTGTTGAGGTAAGTAACATCTGCAACTTTAACCCCAGACCAAAGCAATGTGAATTACTCTAAAATTACATAAACTATGAAGAAAATGGTATATTTAAATATTATGTACTGAAATAGTGTTTTCTTGTATACAGGCAAGCTCATAAACTGGAAAAGTAAAATATGCATTCAGAATAAAAATGTAACATTCCCACACAAGTGCATCAGCATGACAAAGCATAGATAAGGCCATGCTTCTAATGCACCAAGACCTAAACACTCAATATATTAGCACTGGCCATGCCACAAGCGATCAAAACTTTCACAAAATAAACTCCAATTATGTGTTTTTTAGGCAAGGAAAAAATAAGCCTAATAGAATATGAAAATACTCAATAAGTTTGATCCTTACACTCTCAAACTCTATACTCCTACATGACATTCCAAATTCATTAACATCAACAGAATTAGATCATGTCTGTAATGTTATTATGCCATATTGTAAAGAAGGTGGTGACCAACATTTTTAAGACAGAAGTTTCCACAAAACAGGGGCAACCACCTACAAGACTACACATTAACATAACCAAGAAGATAACAATGTAATCTCTCAGTCCTTCAAAAACTTCAAAACTCATATCAACTAGTGAACTCCCTGTCATCACATGTTGCACATTTGTGTATTCCCAGGTTTTTATATGATCTAACAATCTGTCACCATTCTGTTAGACATCAATATATTAAAAATGAATATGAGATGATAAAATAGTATGCATAAAAGTTGCAAGAAGCTACAAAAATGGCAAATGTCTACAATGACCACTAAAATCAGTGTCCAGAACTTGAACTTGAAATCTCTAATTTCTATTGCATTTAGATCATGGATCTGAATATGGCAATCATAGTTTAAGTAATAGACAGTACAGTATCTGATAACACTGTGTGTGGTTTGATCAACTTTCAGATTTCATACCCATAAATGTAGCAGTAATTGTGGCACATGCCAAAACATGTGTCCTACACACTGTTAAGAATCTTACCACTTTAATACTATATTTTCTCACATAGGTATTTAGCATATAAAGGTAAGAGGATTTTCAAGTACAATAGATAATACAGTATGCTTTGGTAGATTTAGTCATAAACCATTCAATTAATGTAATTTTTAAATCTCAATACTGGACTGAATAATGCACTTCAAGAAGTCCAGGTAAGAAGCGAAGCAAATAATACAGTAGCATTCCTTTAATTTGGCACTCCTGACAGTTCAGCACTTTGAGGAAAATTGTCCCAAGAGCTGAAGTTTTGCCTTTGGTATCTTCTGGTATATGCATTGATTCTATGGCTTTATCCTGGATTATCTTGACTATATTGAGTCCAATGAGCTGTTATTTATAATAACTTCAAAAAACCCAATATGAACAAATAAGGTATTGCTGGCAAGAGGAAACATGTCACTTTAACAATACCATTGAAACTTGAAATGATTAGCAGGCTTGAAAGCGGCAAAGCCAAAGTGTGGGTATGGCTTCACACAACATTGGATTGTTAACCACCTATGACATAAAGAAATGGAAGATGCGATTACAATCATTTATGGCATCAGGTGAAAGTGTGAAGGGCTCTCTCAAGCAACAAAGATTGAAAGAGCCTAAATTAGTGCAATTGTACAAGGCATTGAATAGGTAGTTTACAGCAATGTGTTCTGTATGAAAGCCTGTGACTGGGGCTTTGACACTTGAAAAAGCTGTATTTTAATGATGAAATGACTATAACTGATAAGGGTGTATTGTCTTAGGGCACTAACAAAAAATTACCTGTCAGAACTTAGGTCACTATACGTATGGTTGGGTAATCAAAAATATTTGATAATCTGGCATGTCTGATCCCGTAAGTGCTGAATTAAAGAAATTCTACTGCACTGCTTCCTATCCTGATATAAATAATAAGATGGCTAATTATTAAGCAGAACACTCAGGAGACACAGAATAATGAAACCTGTGATAATGGTACAACAATACTATCTTCATTCACTCCTAAATAGACAAACATGCAAGCATTAAAAGACTGGGTTACTTTCTTTATTCAGTTCCCCAGGACCAAACATCTAACTCAATTTAGATTAGTTTTCAGAAATATTCCAAATTCTGCTGCTCACAATTGCAATAAAATGTAATCCTTCACAGTGGTAAGACATCACTGACGAACCACAACATACCATTAAATATAACACTACTATCACAATGCATCATGGGCTAAAGAGCAATCTATAATGCCTATATAAAAGAAAAATAATAAGCAAATGCTCACCTGTAACCTATAGTTTGGATCTGCAGTTGCTGCGTGTGCTGCTAAGAAGGGATCGTAGTAGACACTACTGTGAAAAAGACAACACTGGTGTCACCAAGGTTTTGAAAATATTAAATATATTTTCATACTCAACAAAGCATATTCAATTATAGATATAACTCCCCCAACCCCTCACCCCCAAACAAAGTTATTAAATGCCATAAGAAAATAGAGAAAAGGTTTGATCCAGAACTGGTTTTAATCACACTTCATGCAGTCCAATAAGCAAGTGAAAATCTAGTATTCTTACCACCTAACTTCCACACGCTTAGTGTACTGATCGGCTCCCACTGCAAGCCTGTTATAACAATCTGGTGTTGCCAAATTACTGCCTATAATTTTAACTTGACAGATTTACAACTGCATTACACAGTGTAATCACGTAAAACAAGACAAGCAATGTATATATAACATAACATTGTGGTGCATTCATGTAAAAACTGCTGCAGTGGAAACACAACAATGCATTCTGTGTGTGTTGTTAAGCTACACATCACTGTAAACTATACAAAAGTACTGAGTGTTCCACAACAATGCTTTTATGGAAAATCAATGCCACCACAACAGTAAAACATATGCAGGTCTTCATGTAAAGTGCACAATACTATTGAAACAAACGAATGTTCATTTGCTCATGGCCTCCTTTAGAAGTACAAGGCTAAACAGATCAGGATCACAGATAAGTCACTGCACAGTTTCTTAATTGTTAAGTGTTGCCAAAGAACATTTTATGAGATCGGAGAGCATTAATGAATTATGAAGCAATAAGTATTAAATATTACGTGTGTCTGTACTCTTGCTTTTGTTGTTGGCCATGCAAATTGGGTCTTTTCTGTGCCACATTAGGTTGTCGTTTGTGGCTTGTCTGGCTCTACTATATTTTCCATGTCTCATAAATGGCATGATTTTCAGAAAAAGTTATTAAACATAAAACATATGTTTTGATTTTCTCTACAACTTTTGTCTGAAACATTTCTCATTTTAAGAAGAATTCAGTGAGATATTATCAAAATTTACATAGTTCATCATGTGAAGTACCCATTAGTCTTGCAAGATTTTAATCAAACTTGGACTTTGTCAACAGATTTTTAAAAAATCCTCAAATATCAAAATTCATGAAAATCTGTCCAATGGGAGCTGTTCCACGCAGACCTACAGATGGACAGATGAAAAAACAGACATGACAAAGCTAGCAGTTGCTTTATGCTATTTTGCAAACGTGCCTGCCAATGAAACAGTCTATTTCAACCCACAGTGCGAGACCAGTTTCAGCACACAAGGCTCAGTTCACGTGGTTTTTGCAAATAAACATAAAATTTGATTTTATAAGTAGTGACCATAACAACTTAACACAATGACTGCCTTGGTGGACACTGGTGTTTCCCTGTACCTTGCACCACAGCAGTCACTGGCATCCACCCTCTTTTACTGGGATGGGTTTTCATGCCACGGCCATGTTAAATGGATGCATGCAAGCTTTAAGGTGTGTATCTCCTACTGCTTGTAGCAACCGCAGTACTTTTCATGGCCAGTGTCAATGCAACACTCCTATGCACCTGAGACAATTCTCAATAGTGCAAAAACAACACAAAGATTCAAGTCTTCTGGGACACAGTGCCATGTCAGTTGGGAAACAGTCGCCCATGCTTCGAAGTACTGCTGTGTCTTCACCTTCAAGGCCAAGCAGTCCAGGATACCCTGACAATGAAAGCATAACAAGCAGCTGAAAGGTCAGTAACTATTTACAAACTGACATGGCATAACATCTCTGAAGACTAGAATCTTCAAAACCACAGTGAAAAACTTAAACCTTTCAAAAAACAAGGTTTCAAGAAGGCGGTCTGAAACAAAGAATATAAAAATGACAGCAGCAGTCAACAGGATAAATTACTAAAACAGACACATTATTAACAACACCTAGTACGAAATCTTAACACACTGTTCGTGTTATGTTTTACATATTAATGCAACTTCAAGATCTCTACAGATTCCCAATTGTTAAACATGCAATCAAACAGTGCAGATCAAGAACCACTTTCAATATCAAGAGCACACATAAAACAAATACATTTACCTCATTCGTGCTGAACAACGTGCCTTCATATTTAACTCCCGCTAAAGAATTTCTTTAAATGTAGACACATGATATTTTGTTTGATTTATTTGCTCAATTATCACTTACTCAAATTTCAGCAAATAATGATTAGGGGAAGACCACGATATACACACCATACAATATTTTGTAATATTATTATTATAGGCCAAAATACACTTCAAATGTCATTTATGCAAAAGAGGGTAGAAATAATATCCAACTACTTGTACATGTAACATTTAAGAAGAAAAATGCATGTATGCAATACATGGAACATGCATGGTGTGTGTGTGTGTGTGAGTGTGAGAGCGAAAGAGAGAGAAAGAAGGGTGTCATGACAGTTCTAATTGTCACGCAAGATTCGCAACTAAAACCAATCTAATAAAATTTATTGTCTATGTGTATCTTGGTAATTGTGTACAGCTTAAATATAATTACACTCTACTCTCCTGTCAACATGTGTAATGTGATGCTTTTAGACAATCAGTTGTATCTCCAGGCCTATTGATAACATAAAATATCACTCAATTGTTTACCTCCAGGTCGACTAATGTAGCACAAACTGGTACCCACAGCAAAGCACATCCACAAAGTTCAGTGGCAGCTCTATCTCCAGGGCTACTGATATAACACAAAATGGTACCCACAGCACAGCATATCAACAAAGTGCAGTGCCAGCTGGGTCTTCAGGACTATTGATATAATATGAGATGGTACTTACAGCACAACATATCTATGAAGTACACCAGCAGCAGTATTTCTAATCAATTAATACAACATACAATGGCATTCATGGTGTGTATTGTAAGGTCCGGTGATATAACATGAAATGCTACTCACCAACACAGCATATTCGCAAACTGCAATGGCAGCTGCATCTCCAGGTATATGCACATAGCATAAAATTGTACTCACAGTCCAGCACTGACAGCTGTTATATCCAGGTCTATTGATATAACATAAAATGGCACTCACAGTGTGTATCTCAAGGTCCAATGATCTAACACGAAATGGTACTCACGGTGTGTATCCATGAAGTGCAGTGGCAGCTGCTGCGGTAAGTGGTGTTGGGTGACGAGCAAATGCAGCAGCTGCTGCTGCAGCCGCCGGATATGCAGCACGCGCCCTCCCACGCTGGATTGCCACACCGCGCAGCGCTGCAGCTGCTGGGACATACACAAACAAGACCATGCACAGCACGCCCACACACCATAACATCACGCTATCAGGCCTTTGCTGTGTTTAAGACCCAGCGGGGGTTAAGGGGATCAAGTCAACAGTCCACCGGACCTTGTGTCTCAACCTGGGCTGGTGTTCAGTCAAGATCTATCATGCAATGGACCTTGCAACATACCCCAGAGGCTAGATACATTTCGTTGCATTTTTAATGTACATCTGACATTGTTTATTGAATTACTAAGGAATGGGTGTAGGAATAAACCTCAAGCAATGAACACTCAAAATCTAACTGCACATTCCCTTTCTAACTAGCCCTCAGGCAATCCTTCAGTTCAAAGAAAGCACAGCCATTCACATATTATTACTTCTAGCGTCACATGAATGTGAATATTACATGTTAAAATGTTACATGTATAGTTGTTCCTTTGAAGAGAAGTACAGAAAATGTGATGCAATCCCACATATTTGTATGTAAGTATTGTATAAAAATGGCCCTTCATTAATTACAATAATTTCCATTTTTTTCATAAATGGCTCTCTGTTTTATACTATGACATGCAAAACCAATGGCACTACAAATATTTTACAGGCACAAAATGCTAAATACATACAGTTCAAGTGACTGTACTAAAGCATCCTTGGTTGTGCAAACAAGATCATGAGAATAACTGTGCCATGGAAAAACTTGGTACATCTGCAAATTATATCCCATTTAAACATAAACCGTTTCACCTAAAAAAGCACCACTACTGCACAAGGAAGGAGGGTATTGTTGATGAGGTATGAGGAAAACTGAAGTCTAGTTAATACCTGACAAACTTGCATTCCCACGTATGAATTTAAGAACAGATTTCCAATGTCAAATTCCATAATAAATGCATTAAAGTAAACCTAACTAGAAGGATTGGCTCTGAATGAGATTAATTTCACATTATGTGGATGCAATTCTTCTAACACAGTTCCTTCCCCTTTGTTAATAAGGATTCTGAAGAGGGTTCTATTATCTAAAAAAGTCTTAGGAAAATTACAGTAAAAGTGCAAGAAAGTTTCTAGTCTCTAAAGCATATTTCCCATGTCTCAGATGCATGTGCAAAATTTGGTGCAGACTGCTCCTTCAGTTAGCAAAATGTGAGGTAAAGTCTGAACAGGCAAATTCATCACACATTTCTCCATATCTTGTAACAAATTCCCAATTCATGCGCCTGGGTGTTTAGGACAGTCATGCAGATCACACCATTCCAATACTGCTCTGAAATCACACACAAACACATGGCACCTGATGTCAATCCATCATATTCTGCTTCATTCAAGAATTGGCCATACAAAACACAAAAAATAATAAAATACAGGTTAGTTCGCACACAAATGAAAAATGTGTTTATAAAGTCTGAAAGAGATCTTTCAAATAAAACACTTAAAGATGTGTTATGAAATGCATATTAACTTACTGCAAGAATGCCATTTGTTATTCATAAATAAAAGAATCAAAACAATTTAGACTCATTATTTACATTTAAAAATTTCATTACATGTAATATTCTCTCACTTGGAATTTCCAACCATCCAAAACAACAGTGTGATACATCATACTGGTTTCTTTCTCTAAAACGTGTAACATACAAGCAGGATACTGAGACATATCTGTCATTCTGTATCCAAGTAGTGTAGCTTGAAGTAAATATGGTGGACTGACATCTGTCCTGTTCACTTTCTATGTTACTACACAAGGCCCGGCACACTGTAACTCAGCTGAATAGTACCTCCTCCGAGCAGTACGTGGTGTCAAAACCAGGGGAGCTGCTGTAGAGGTGGAAGGTGTTGTGAGAGGGGTCCCTGTACCCCCCAGCCAGGACCAAGGCACAGCTGGAAGCCGGTAGCCTGACCCACAAGGTAACAGGACATTATAGGCAATAGACAAGGCTAAAGAACATAGGATAGCATACTGCTGTTGTGTAAAAACATTCACTATCCTCAGCTATGAAAGAATGATCAACTAAACCCACTTACTCTTTTACTTCATCTGAAAATTCCTCTATAAGCTGCAATCTGGGTACAAAATCATAAATTTCATTCAAAGCACTACCTTATATTTGCCTAAAAGTTTGCTAACATTGAAATGAATTTAAACACACAAAAATTAAATCACAAAACTTTTACAGAAACAAGACGCACATCACATTCTGTATCAGTGAAGTAAGTTGCCTGTATACTACTCTACAAACAGCAAATCAGAGCATGCAAATAAACTCAATTATCCACTTTCTTAATAACCTCATTATATTTTTTACTGCCATATTATTCTCCAGCATTAAAAATAAAATGTAGTGGGGTTGGAGGATACAATTATAAATGATGTTCCTGCTTTTGTGTGATGGCACCAAGCACAGTCACATTATTTTCTTTCTATAGTTCACTGTTCACTGTTACATAAACACCAAGTTATATAATCTAAAGCTTTTACAGCGAATGAATTCTATAAAACTTCTCATGTTAGCAGCCATGTCACATGGCTGAATGGAGAGTAAAGTAATGTTTTGAGAACCATCACTGTTCTCAGCATCAGGAAATGTTAGTTTATCCTCCACTCAAACACCTGACCCAGCTGCTAGCCCAAGACAATTTTATCAAACCCTAGGAGTAATAATTCAGTAAATGATCTTCACGCCACAATTCACATAATAGTTTACATTCTGACTGGTACCTATGTAATTCCAACATTCAATTATAAATACAGTGGCCAAACATTATTTATTTTTATGAAGATTTTTAAGATATACATAGAAAATAAATAAAATCCCAGGCAGTTAGAAAGTTGAATATTTGAGAATCAGACTCAATCTGCTTTCATTCATGGCACTCATTCAAATGTTCCAAAAATGGCAGTGAAGAGAAAAATTCTGAATGCTGCCATCAGTGTACCAGCTGGTTTAACTCACAGACTGGCCACCTAATTACAACTTCTCCTTCCAACAAAGGCAACTAAAGTACTGTTATCCTCACTCAAAATATAGCTGCCAACCCTTGTACTGACATATTTTGAGATCTACCATTCCCAGATGATAAAGGAAATTATACACGCCCCAAAAATAAGAGGACAGAAATCTCCCTTCAAAGTTTACTAAGGCACTGGTAGAGTTCAGTAATTCAGGACAACAACATTAAAAAAGTTTTCAAACTGATCAATTCTGTAGCTCCAGCTCTTGCTAAAACTACTGCAGAGGACAAATTTAACAAGCAACTTCGAGCCTAAATAACATTGGCCCTTGCAGAAGAATTTGCAATACATATGCTCCCATCCTGTTCCACATGTTGCATTATAGAGCTCTTATATGCCACTCCAGAACGTTAGTGAATGAACACAGAGATCTCTCCACCATTCTCCACACTCCTAATGCATCTCCAGTGACAATACAGCATCATTAATTCAAGGATACAGCCTGGCCACCCCACCCATCTCCTTAACATTAATACATATCCTAACCTTCATGCCCAGTATGCCAGCCAGTACATCAATGTCCTGTCCAATACATCACTGCCACTTTCATTAGCTCACTGCCCCTTCTGCCTTTTGCCCAAAAGATGAAGGTAACATGATCCCTTAAAGTGTGGGGAACAATTTACCCAGTGTTACAGCTTAATGTCTTAAAAGAATCAAATATTCAGCAATAATGAATTAGTTAAATAAAAGTGAAATTTAATTCATTATAAAAAAAAATGCTTCAAGATATGCAGCTTAAAACGACCAGTCCTGGAACATTCACCAAGCAATGCTTACTTAATGAATAGTATCCATAACCCTATCTAATGAACGGCATTTTACATTCCTATATGTTTCAATTCCAAAGGAATCATCAGGAAATTCATACAAAACTTTTAAACCACGTCAGAACTGATGTGGTTGTGTCCGACTGATGAGTTTTATTTTTAAGTGAACATTGCAATACAATGGGATGACACAGAATAAGTATACCTCATTACCTTTCCCTTCTCTCTCTTACTTGATATCAATCAGATTTTTAAAAATCTTTGATGAAAATTCCACAATAACTTGCTGAAATGTTCTTGTACAAGGGAAACTTTATCTGCATGAAGTAAATGGAACCAGTATTTCATAACTATCAAGCAAGACAACTGTGCATTATAACAACTGCAAGGTATATAACATGGGATTTTTGTATCTCAAACTTCCACAATTATGACACAAGTTACATTTCACTTCCAAACCACAGCTAGATTTCTATGTATACAAACATTCACAGATGAAATTAACAGTCCATATCATAACTCACCAGACTGTTCCTATGAAACCAAGTGGGCTGGCCCAAGAGTAACACTTCTAACTTGTGGGAGATGGCCAGTTTGAATTTGGGGGGGGGGGGGGGCAACTATTTTGAGCAGGCAAAAAAGTATTCAGATCCACTAGGTGCTGCTTAAATGGTCAAGGGTTTGTTAGTCTGGTTATCATAATTAATTACATCCCCACAGACACTACAATAACCAACTCATTGCACAAATAATTCTAATATTATCAAGATGCTTTAACAATGTGGCTGTAGAACATTCCAAAATGATTAAAACTGTTACCATATCACCAGTCACCAGGTAATGACAGCTCCCAACACTGAAAGCACTTGTTAAAGCACAAAGCAGAAGCACAACATCAACATGCAAGAATGAATCTACTGTAATTGTTCGCTAGTGACTTGTATCGTAATAATTCTTTACCTTACTTTACCTTGGCTGACCAAAATATACTTTCAGCCTGAGGGTTCTATGACCACATGTCCAAATGAGAAAGAGACAATGTTCCTTAGAACACCACCAAATTTATATCAAATTCATGTAATTTTCATACCATAATAGGATAACTTTGAAGTAATTATGGAAACAAATATCAATTAAACAGACTGGGATTTAAAAAGTTTTTATGTCTGGATGTTTATAATGGCTTCTTAAATGCTTCATGTAAATGAGGCCTGTCTACTATCATAAGATCTGATCCTGATTGACGAATTCTTGCAAAATGTAGTTCTGTATCACACAACAAGACAGGTAGATAGATTTATTTTCTCTAAGTGCAGGAAACTACAAACTTGGCATGAGTGGGACCCACAACCTACAATGTGGCTCTGCTGTTGCTATCTGTTATTACACATGGGCGTCAGATGCTCTGAGTGTACTTGTGAAATGTATGCAATGGTATAATGTATGTTCATCTGCAATGCTTCTGTAAAGGATGCAGCAGCTAAAAAGATAATTAAAGATTTGTGAAAATAAATTTCAACATTAACATTGCCACATGAATGATCAGCATACGGAATGGTGGAAACATTTTCACAAGAGGTTCATTGCTGCCCAAAGTAAGATACAAAATCTAACTTCTTCCCAGGTGAGGCATGGTTTACATTAAGGAAGAACATAAACAGTCAAAACAACATACACTGGTGTTACAAAAATCCCCATGCAGTTCGTTATGTTCTTTTACATGTCCTTAAAAGTGTGGCGTGCAGCAAGTGTGCATACGACTACATAGCTTGAGATTTTGGAAGATACAAATTCTGATCAGTAAGTTAAATTAATTTGCATCATTGTTCAAGGAAACAGAAATTGTCAATATTTCAAGATCAGCCAATCAGAAAGTGCGAAGCCTCCTTATGAACTGGAGGTTAGCAAAGCAAACATCTTCTATGACATTAGGTACATTCAACAACAGGGGAAAAATAAGTTCTAAATTCCGTGTTGAATAAGCCTTCAAAGGTGCCGCTATGCCCAGGGACACAAAAAATACTCTTTGTACATGTGATTTGTATAACATATTAATTGCAATGGAAAGGGAATCATTACTGACTAGCACTGGATATAAATGGTGTTCTTCTTCTTCTTCACAAGCAGGGCCCGAGGCATACACCTCAGATGCACCGCAGCCTAGAGGCTTATTGTGCAACCCTGGGTCCCCCGTAATTTAGGCGTTCCCACTTTCTGCCACCAGGTG
>Ga0209628_10000623_pt1 | contig 21974 bp, 6 predicted proteins | sample TergutCu122P4_FD_187285 | JGI IMG/M metagenome (GOLD analysis project Ga0209628, IMG submission 187285) | Cubitermes ugandensis P4 segment gut microbial communities from Kakamega Forest, Kenya - Cu122 P4 (SPAdes) (version 2) | ecosystem: Host-associated > Arthropoda: Insects > Digestive system >...
CTGAAGAAAATTCACACAATTCTGATAGAAACATTACGGGAATATGCACCATCGTATGCTGCCGTCAAAAACTGGGCGACCCAGATCAAACGTGGTGATTTTTCACGTGTTTCACCTCGTCTTGGACGACACAAAACAGTGACCACCCCGGTGATTATTGAACAAATTCAAGAGTTAATATTGGAAGACCGCCGGATTTCGGCTAAATCTATAGTTGAGTAACTCAGAATCTCACGTGAGCGGGTTGGGTCCATCATTCATGAAGATTTGGACATGCGGAAGCTCTCCCTGAAGTGGGTCCCGAAATGTCTGAACGCGGATTAAAAACGTCAACGGTGACAGTCGTCACAGCAAAATTTGAATTTTTACGGCACGATCCAAATTATTTCCTGTCTGGCGCGATTGATAACCATGGACGAAACCCGGTTATATTATTATGACCCGGAGACAAAGCAACAATCAATGAAGAGGCGGCTTGGCGTCTCACCTCGCCCCAAAATTTCCGAGTGCAACAACCAGCTGGAAAATTCTCGTCTTGATTTTTTGGGATCAAGATGGCATCCTCCTCATTTATAATCTTTCAAGCTGCCAGACTATCAACGCGGAGTATTATTCATCTCTGCTAGTGCAATTGAAGGACATTCTGAAGAAAAAACCTGCGGGAAGCTCACAAAGATTTCTTGTTCTTGCACGACAATAACCCGACCTACCGGGCACTTGAAACTCAGAAGAAACTGGCCTACCTGGGCTTCCAATGTCTTCATCACCCACCCTATTCTACGGATCTGGTCCCGTCGGGTACCATCTGTTCCCTGGACTGAAATACAACTGAAAGATCGCAATTTGTTTACGACACTAAGGTCAGTGCTGCCACGGAGACCTGGTTTGACGGACAAAAATATGTATTTCTTTTTGAGTGGCTTGCAAAAGTTAGAGCAACGGGCTAAGTAGGGTATTGAGCTTCGTTGGGAGTATGTTGAATAAATCCCGAATTTGCTCGCTGTAGCTTGTTTTATTCCTGGTCGGGCTAAGGACTTATCAGCACCGATTCGTACTTGTACACATGTTGTACTTTTTGACTGTTAGAAATAAACAGTGGGATCACAATTGTTTTTATTTATGGAAGTAACGTCAACAATATCTTTACCGTCATATAGAGAACAAGACTGTACGAGAGAGCACTCTGACGGAATAAACGGGAAGTTACAAGTACACAATAAAAACTACCTTTTAACAATAAGTGATTCTTTTGTTAGATTGTGTCAATATACGTGTTTTTGCGGTATTTCAGAATACGTCTCTCCTGAGCGTATTTGAAAGTATCTAGTTTTCGATTCACGTTGTAGCACAGACGGAAAAACGTACTCCTTATCATTTTCTGAATGGTGTTACCTACTAACTGATAGTGCCAACGGAAATATGATTTTTTTTATAAAAAGCAACAATAAATTTAAAGTCTTTATATTTTGCTTACTTAATTTATATACTTACTAATTTTACAGGGAAGAAAATTGTGACGAATTTCACTATTAATTATCTGAACTACACAAAAAATCGATATCAAATGTTCAGTCGTAAACACCTTACATTCCCAATCAGACACTTCTGATCGAGAATAAAAATTGTTTTCGTAAACAAATTACATTCCAGATTCGATGTTTCTGATTGGGAATGGAAGTTGTTTTCGAGTAAATTTCTATTATTTTTAATTTTGTATTTAGATTTACGTTTACATAAGCAGCAAGAAAGACCCAAAGAACGCATCGAATTTTGAGTCTTTCCCCTCCATAATAAATAAACTAGATTTTCGGAGGGTTTTTAGACTTACAATGAGATAAAATTATCTGTTCAAAAGAAGGTTACAGAAATCTGATTGTATCAAAAGTAGTAATTCATTCTGCTTTTCTCCTACGTATTCATAGACTTTACATCCCACGTGAAAATTTATATTTTCAACAATGATCTGCTTTGGAAATAACTGGAAAATATACAAAAAAGAATTTACACTTACTCAGTATGAATGCTATACATAGGCAACATTTAGATATGCCAGTTTATAGTCCTTCATATTTCCAAGAATTATCTACCATGCTTATATTTTTTCAAGTTTTCTCTTTGCACCTAACTTCTGGTGAACTAGAAGGACTCTTTTAAACCACACTGGAAAGGCACATAAATCAGAATACATTTCAGAATTACATGCACCTCAAAATAACCTATTCCCTGCAAATTTCTTATAATCTACCAAATTACACGGTGCCACGCCCCATGAAGCAATAAATTATTAGCAAGAAGAGAAACTATAATTCCGAATTATTGACCATTAATTTCGTGAGATATAAAGGGAAATGTATATGTTTCATTGCAGCTGCTGGGTCAAGGTTTGTTAGGATTAACGTAGCTTAACAGGAGTTTGGTGAAGATGAAAGTTTTGAATGAAAAATGTAGAATAACAGGTACTGAATTGTTTGAAATTCTGTCATATTTAGTGATAAAAATGTCCGCCTCATGCGAATCTGATATCATCTTTGGCACCGTAAAAATACGTTCAAGAATGCATTGAAAGTTTCCAAACGTCACGGTTCATGTACAAATACAAGAGGATATCATGTAATGTAATGTGAAAACGCAGCACAAATATGGGGAAAACTGCTGGGTGTGTGTGTGTGTGCGTGTGTGTGTGTGTGTGTGTTTGTGTGTGTGTGTGTGTGTGTGTGTGTGTGTGTTTGTGTGTGTGTGTGTGTGTGTGTGTGGTGACAAATATAGGCGGAAAATTCAATGGCGACTAAATCTGATGGAATGAATTTGAAAACATTTCAAATTTACTCGTTAATCCCTAGTTAATTTACTATCCTACATGTATACTCGGCCAATGTAAATAATACAGCTAATAAATACTTTGTGAAATGGAAATAAATTTCTTCAATTCATCTCTAAGAAGTCGAAAAAATGGAAAAGGACTGTCCAAATTTTCCATTCCTACGATTAATGGACGTGGAACTTTCACTGTCTGTCAGCTTGCAAGTGAACTGTATAGGGAGTTGTGGGTGACGTAGTGCTGTATAAACCTCACCAATCTTAAAAATCGCGTATCAACCCACCCATTAAAAACTTCATATTCTTTTGCTCAATACGCCATTGTACAATACCTGGATCACACAGCAGAGGAAACTTAGACACCAGCCCAACAAAAGGAGATAGATTGTAGGTTGCATGTGATAAAAGTTGAAGTTGTAATATCCATCAAGTGGTTGAACGATAGCCATCTTTAAAGGAATTCTTCCAGTTGCTGAACTCCCATGACAAACAGCCCACCTTTTAACACTTGTGGAAATTCGGAACTGAAAACTTCTTGATGAAACTGAGGAACCTGAGACTGACACTATATGCAGGACAGTGAGGATTTTGAATTTGACTGAAGATGGCTATCTGCAGACTCTGACTGTAACGAACAGCGAGCAGCAGCAGCTGGACAAAGAATTATTAGGATGTTTGTTTTCTTGTTGTTAGAAGATTCTGAAGAGAGACATTTTTAGTGAGTGTTTCTTTCACGATAGCTTAAGTGACACACGGATCACAACCTGTTTGTTAGGACACTGGAGATGAGAATCACGAGATCTGTCTACAGTTAAAGAAACAAAGTACAATAATTACTGATATCTTACGAATAATTTTCTACTGACAGGGAGCTGTTGAGTGAAGGTTCTGTATAGGAAACTTAAGGGAGATTTGTTGTGTGCTTTTTTTTGAAAATCAAAAATGTTTTTAAAATCTCTAAATAAAAACACTATAAATATCGTTGTAAATCTAAGCACTTAAATTTGACTGAGAAGCTTCAACGTTTTTTATATTAATACTTAAATGATTCAACAGGATTATGTAATAATTTATAGAGTATATATAGCACATATTTGTGTCCTTCAGATTTAGAGTTGGTAGTTTTTGGTAATATTAAATGATACCATCCTTAAGAAACCTAAAAGAAAACACTACTGTGTTCTTTACTAAAAACATACCTAACTATAATTTGTAGCATAAACATTGAAAATATCACAACATACATCGAGTAAAGCAAATTGAAATAATCGTAAATATACCTGTTTACATTAAACTTTTACGTCTAACAGAACGAATGGATTTCAGGAATTGATTCAGAGTTTCTTACATTTAATTCTCTGTTTGCATGAGCCTCAGAAGTATAATTTAATTAGTGCTTTTAATGAATGTATATAGTACAAAATTTAGTAATTATTTCTTCATGTGCAAACTGATACCTGCCAGAGAGTGAGGAATCTAATTTTTCAAAATTTGGTAATTTCTTTCGGTCATTTTGTGTAACAAGTTACAAAAAACGCATACCGATATGTTGTAGCTCAATCGATATCAAATTTTCAGTCCATACACCTTGAATTCCCAATCGGAACCTTTTGATCGAGAATAAAAATTGCTTTCGGAAACAAATTACATTCTAGATTTGATGTTTTTGATTGAGAATGTAAGTTTTTCTCGAGTGAATTTATATTATTTTTTTCTTTTGTGTTTAAATTTATGTTTATATAAGCAGCATGAAAGACCCGACGAACGCATCGAATTTTGAGTCTTTCCCCTCCATAAAAAATAAACTAGATTTTCGGAGGGCTTTTGGACTTAAAATGAGATAAATTATCTATACAAAAGAAGCTTTCAGAACTCTGAATGTAGAAAAAGTAGTAATTCATTTCGCGGTTCCCTACAGAACATAGACTTTATTTACCACATGAGAATTTATATTTTCAACAATGATTTGCTTTGGAAATAACTGGAAAATCAGTCAAAAAGTTTACAAATAATCAGTATGATTGCAATGGATAGGCACCATTTAGATATACCAGCTTATAATCCTTCATATTTCAAAAAATTATCTACCATGCTTACATCTATTCAAGATTTCTCTGTTCACCCAACTTCTGGTGAACTAGAAGAGCTCATTTTTAAACCAAAATCGAAGGGCACATAAATCAATATACATTTCAGAATTACATGCATCTCAAAGTAACATACTCCCATGCAAATATCGTATAATATAACACATCATATGGTGACAAGCCCCAAATGTAATAAAATTAAAAGCGGGAAGGGAAACTATAATTCCGAATTATTGACCATTAACTTCTTGAGATATAGTGGAAAATGTGTAAGTTTGATTGCAGCTTATGGGTAAAAGTTTGTCAGGAATAACGTAGGGATTTTGGTGAAGGTAAAACTTTTGAATGGAGAATGAAGAATAACAGGTACTGAACGTGTTTAAATTCTGTCATATATAATGATAACAACATACAGGTTTGTAAATTATTCTCACAAAAAATTTAGGAAACTAATTCAGAGGAAGGTTGAGCAAGATATTCTGCAAAACTAAAATATTTGGCAACGAATATATTTCCTAATTTTCACTTTGGACATGCAAATTTCATTGTATATATCCAAAGGTATCATTCACCACAAACACAAGTATTTATTTAGTTTAAGAAGACTTATTTCGCTGCATGCTTAAACAATTGGATGGTTATCGTCAGGACAATAACTTTCATGAAATTTAAAATTTTATATATAATGGTTTGACGATGACAAATTTGTACCTAAAACATGTACATTATAACAAACCTAATAATTTATCGTATTAATTAGAAACCTCTACTTCGTAAATTCTCGTCCCCAATACAGATATTGCTATAACCATTACTTACATCACATGACCTAAGACTATGAAAATATACGCCTCATGCGAATTTTACGTCATCTTTGGTAGGGTAAAGAACACATTGAAGGATGCATTGAAACCAAAGTTTCAAAACGTCACTCCGTACGTACAAATACAAGAGGATATCGAGCAATAACATATGAAAACACAGCACAGATATGGGAAAAACTGCTGTGGCTGCCAAATATAGACGGAAAATTCGATGGCGACTAAATCAAATAAACTGAATTTGAAATCATTTCAAATTTATACTCGTTACATCTTGGTTAATTTACACAGCTTTGTACCGACAGGCCAACAGAAACTCTCATAGAGAGTGATAGTACCATATGCTGCATTTACACAAATGTATCCTCCTGAAGATGAGCACATGAGGCTCGAAACATGTATAGGAGATTAATAATTTATGAATAAATAATAGTCAGTGCATCAAGTTGGTAATTAAAATAGAGTCAATTTATGAAGCAAGGTCAGAAAAACATTAAGTGACGGTAGTAATCGTCTGCTTCGAAGAAACAGTTAAACACTTGCCGGGGATAGGAGGGTCATAAGGTTTCTGAGACTATCTTCGAAGGCTTTCTTTGAAAATGACGGTACATTGTGGATGTAATCCCAATATAATAAGGACATTACGTAAAAAGGGAAGGCAGCAAAATTTCTCCAACATTTAGAAACTCTAATACCAGAATTTACATCACATTTCATATTAGATATTCTCCAAATATATCATAAATTACGATAGACAAATCCATTGCATTCCCTTGTTACGTATGTGGCCAAATGGGCACGAAAAAGAGTATCACTAAGTGGCAACAACTTCCGTTTTAGATGGCAATATCACAGTGCACAACAGCGTACCGCTGGACAGCAACACCGCCAATTGTACATTTATACTGCATCGTGTTCCGTATTACGTGAAGAACACTAAACTGTCATGTGACTGTTATTACGTAGGGATAGTGTGACACAGTTCCTTCTGAGAGACAATTAAATTATCACCTCAGAAACGTTACCTAAGCAGATATTACGCAGCACAATTAAAACTTTATTCGATACATTCAAGTATTTCAACTTAACATTTAACAGATTTAATAAATGGATGTAATTTTAACACGTCTTTGATATTTCCAACCGTAAATGTATTCGAATCAGTTATATCGAAAAGGAAACCTGCATTTGTAAACAGGATTTGTTTGTTGCTGTTAGAAATAATCTACTGGATCACATATACTTTTATTGAGGAAAGAGATGTCAAAATTGCTTTTCTTACATGGCGAGAACCATGAAGACGAGAGAGCACTCTTACGGAAATAACGACAAATTACCAAATATAACAAATTTACATTTAGTAATAAGCGATTTATTTGTTACATTACGTCATTATATATATTTTTTACGACAATACAGAAAACGTCTTTCCAGAGGATATTTGAATGATACTTGATTTTGTGTCACGCTGTAACCCAGACAGAAACGGGTTCCGAATTTTTACATACCACTAACATTACCCAATAAATGAAATGTTCCACAGAAATACAATTTTGATTAAAAAAGCAATACAATTTAGGACACAGTTACAAATAGATGAATGACTGAACCCATCATTTTGCCCATCGGGCAAAATTTTATTCTTAAACTCTCAGTTTCCCAACAGCCCAATATACTTCTCAAACCTAACAGATTTCAAAACTTTTTTGCCGTTATTACATGACCCCGGTCATACAGAGTTGCTTGGAGTCAACATACAGAAATTCTGAAACATACTATTTAATATTTTCATCTTAAAACGGACAGGTTAAGAGTTAAATTAATCAATTTCCCTTATGTTGTTCCAAGAAGAAACTATGAAATAGTACATAAAATTTCATTGTTCCTTTCATCCATAATTATCTCCATTACCTTTCCAATTATTTTATAGGGAAGTAAATATTGACGAGAATCAAATAAATTATTTATTATATTAGGGCAAAAAAAGTACCTAACAATTTACACGGTGCCACGCCCTTGAAGGCAATAAAGCTAATAGCGAAAAGAGAACCTATTATTCCAAATATATTTACCATTAAATTTGGGAGAAAATACAGGCGGGTTTTTGAAGAATGATTGCAGCTTATGTGTAAAGGTTTCTCAGGATTAACTTAAGTTTAAATAGTTTTGGAGAAAATAAAATAAAATATCACACGTAAATTTCAGGAAATCTCTTAAAAGAAATACAGACTTTAACGTTTCTGTGTTAATTTTGGAATTACGACATGCACAACAGCTATATTGACAACACAATTGCACGCAATTTCTCGGGGATTCTGAGAAGTATACTTGAAATTCAACACGAATATAATTCCCCAGATAAAATCAAATTATTATTTATGAACAAACATACTATTTGAAATAATTTGAGGTTTGGTACAAAGAGTTATTTTAATTAAATTAGAGGGAAATAAATACCAAATATTACACAAATCCCAACGACACACCTTCATGTTACAGAAATTTACGCTGTCCATTTCCCAACTTATAGGTGCGCTCAACTCTAATTAACATACAGTGTGTTCACTGAGTTCATAAATGTGTGTTATATTAGTGAGAACTTAAGTATCAAAAAGGAAACAAATAATCATTCTTTTTACATGAAAACGAGTACCGATTTTATTCCTAATTAAGTATAAGAGAAATTTTTGAAACTTTCTACAGAAGAAGTGAACACAAGCGTACCGCTGAACAGCAACACCGCCAATTGTACATTTATACTGCATCCCTCTTGCGTATTGCTTGAAGACCACTAGACTGTCATGTGACTGTAATTATGTAGGGATGCTGTGACACAGATCCTTCTAACAGACAATTAAATTATCACCACAAAAACGTTACCTAAGCAGAAATTACACAGCACAATAAACCTTTATTCCATACTTGCAAGTATTTCAACTTAAAATTTAACAGATTTAATGATTTAATGTAATTTTAATATGTCGTTTTTATTTCCAACCATAAAAGCATTCGAATCAATTATATCGGAAAAGAAACCTTCACTTATACACAGGATTTGTTTGTTGCTGTTAGAAATAATCAACTGAATCACATATACCTTTATAGATGAAAGAGATATCAAAATCGCCTTTCCTAAATGACGATAACAATAAAGACGAGAGGGCACTCTTACGGAAAAGACTACAAATTACAAAAAATAACAAATTTACTTTTTAGTAATAAGCGACTTATTTCTTACAATAATGCGTCATTATATGTGATTTTTGCAATAATTCCAAACACGTCTTTCCTGAGGGTATTTTGAATGTAACTTGTTTTTGGGTCACGTTATGACACAGACAGAAAAGTGTTCCTAAACTCTAAATAAATTAGAGTTATCTAATAACTGAAATGTTCCTCAGAAATACAATTTTGATTAAAAAGCAATAAAATTTTTGGGCACAGTTACAAATAAATGAATGACTGAACACGACATTTTGCACATCGGGCAAAATTTTATTCTTAAATTCTCAGTTTCCCAACAGCCCAATATACCTCTCACCCCTAACAGATTTCAAAAGTTTATTGCCGTTATTACATGACCCCGGTCATACACAGTTGCTTGGAATCAATGTACAGAATTTCTGAAACATATTATTTAATATTTTCATCTTAAAACTGCCAGCTAATTGTTAAATGAATCAATTTCCCTTATGTTGTTCCAAGAGAAAACTATGAAATAGTACATAAAACTTCATTGTTCCTTTCATACATAATTTGCTCCATTACCTCTCCACTTATTTTATAGGGAAGTAAATTTTGACGAGATTGAAATAAATTATTTATTATATTAGGGCAAATAAAGTCGTGACGAATTTCGAAACTAATTATCTGAAATACATTTATTTTTATTTTCATAATTTTATAAATTAAAATTTTAACTTCAATAACATTTCTTTAGAGACTACCAACACTCTTGTAACGCAGGCTTTAGCGCAGTCTAGCAGAATATCATCCCGACCATATCGCAGTGTAGGACTTTCGAATTTCTTTTTAATAAGAATAGGTGTATGAACTTGAACTTAACCAGAAGAATACCAACCAGTTTTCTGCCTGCCGGTTAAGTGTTCCTAATGTAATCCAGATTTTTTTGCCCTAGTGTCTCATTCAGTTAGGCCTGCACCATTATGAAACTGAGTACAAGCATCCGACATTAGTATCTAATGCTGTCATCTGTTGATATGTTCGTGATTTCACGAAGTAACTTCTAAAAAATCAAACTACCTTACAATTCCTAGGAACTACGCAGTGAAATGCAGAAGAATTATTATTAGCAAGGAATGTTATATAGAAGAAAGTGATAAAAATATTAATTAATATATTTAAGTTATAATTACCTGCAACTATCTAGACAAGCGTAAATTTTAAAACGGGGATTCGCAATGGACTAAACTTTCAAGAAATAGACACACACAATATCTCAAATCAAGATGGTTTTTCCAACACAAAGTAAAAACGAATATTTTGCACAAAGTAAAAAAAGAAAATGAATAATATCACAACTGATAAAAACAGTGGTAACTGGAGGATCAAAACAAACATAGAATTGGATGAGTTAATAAAACACCGGAACATAATAAATTATGTTAAGCCCAAAGATTTAGTTGGTTTGGATACAGGAATATAATGCCTGAAACTAGTATTCTAAAGAAAATACGCCTATGGAAACCATTCGCAAAGAATCCAGTAGGAAGATCCAAGTCCCGATGGGAAGACGAATTCAAGAACGACCTGACTCATAAAATGGTCAATACAAGTCCAAATTCGCCTCAAATGGAAAACAGTTATTTAGAAGGCCAAGACTCTACCAGAGTTGTAGCGCCAAGCAAGAAGATGATAAAAAGTTCCAAATAAACCGAAAAAAATTTTTACGTGTTTTAGCATTTGAAACCCATTTTGATCATATTACAAAGAGTGTCTTGGAAATCACTATAAGATCTTGAAGTAAGTATTTACGCTTTGAAAATCAAGAAAATTTTCTTGCAATGCTCGATCCTAAAAATGTAAGTAATTTAATTCTGCTGCGGAATGTCAGTTTTACCAGCTGAATCAGTGCCACGTCCAAGAGAGCTTGAATCAGGAACTTCAAAACTTGCCTTTCGCTTCTTCCTCACCGCTTACAACTAAACACTCTGACCGATACATGCTCACAGTTGCACCCATTATTGATTTGTTTATATGTTTGAAACCTGTTGCCTCGTAACTTGGTAGAAGATAAATTATAATTGTCACTGTTCTACAGTCGTGACCTCCAAATTAACAATTGTTAGAGAGACGGAATTCAGCGAATAAAGGGGAAAATTGTTTCCAGGGAAGGGCAAATGATCTTAATTTATGGAGGGTCGAATACCTAATAAACGGCAGATAATTCGTCAAATCTTTCTACAAATTTTAGAGAGAAATTTAAGTGCGAGTCATAATCTGCAAGCAGTTGCACTGATGAAATAGCAGGGAAGAACTTTCTGCAAATGTTTGAATAATGTCGTTCAGACAAGTTTCCTTCTATAAATTTGCGCCAGACATTTCTTTATATTTTCTGCAGTATAACAAACACTTAGACACAGATTATTTTACAGCGTGAAATACTTAAAATGGATATCAACAATACATTCTACTACGTAAAATATAAAAGTTTCTCTAAATTCTGGAAGCCACAGAATCCTTAAGATTTTCACTGTCAGTATTGAAGTTAGTGCGCATGTAACAAACTGAGCAGTATAAACGTAATTTAACAAGCAAAATTGTTTAGCTTCTAGCGTAAAATATAACTCACAATTTCTTTAACTCGTTGAAATCTGAGACATCATTTCTAATTAATCAGTAAAAGGGTACATATAATTCATTCAACTATAACTCCGTATGAAATATCGTAGGATTAAATTCCTGTGTAATAAAATTTTTTGAAATAAATATAAACGAATTTTCATCGTTTGCATATTGATAACCCAATGAGAGGATGGAAAAGAATTTTTCAAAATTTTGTAATTTCTGTCAGACATTTAGTGCATTTAGCATAATATAACAAATCCCGATGTATATGTTTCAATCGATAACATATTTTCTGTAGAAACATCTCGCATTCGTAATCATAAACCTTGGACCGAGAATAAAATTTTGTCGAAAACAAATTTTATGCTGATTCGAAATAAACTTTTCGGCTGAAAATTCTTTAATTCATCGTTGTATTTAAACATATGTTTACATGAACAGCAAGAAAGACACAACGCATCGAATTTGGAGGGTTTCCCCTCAATAATAAATAACCAGGAGTTTAGAGGTGTTTGTGTTACAAAAAGTCATTCATTCTACTAAAAGGTTTCAGTAATGTAATTTGATTAAAAAGCAATAAAATTTTTGGGCACAGTTACAAATAGATGAATGACTGTACACGACATTTTGCACATCGGGCAAAATTTTGTTCTTAAATTCTCAGTTTCCCAACAGCCCAATATACCTCTCACCCCTAACAGATTTCAAACGTTTATTGCCGTTATTACATGACCCCGGTCATACACAGTTGCTTGGAATCAATGTACAGAATTTCTAAAACATATTATTTAATATTTTCACCTTAAAACGCCAAGCTTAATTGTTAAATTAATCAATTTCCTTTATGTTGTTCCAAGAGGAAACTATGAAATAGTACATAAAACTTCATTGTTCTTTCATCCATAATTTGCTCCATTACCTCTCCAGTTATTTTATAGGGAAGTATATTTTGACGATATTCAATAAATTATTTGTTATATTAGGCAAAAATGTCGTGAAGAATTTCGAAACTAATTATCTGAAATATATTTATTATTATTCTCATAATTTTATAAATTAAAATTTTAACTTCAATAACATTTCTTTAGAGACTACCAACACTCTTGTAACGCAGGCTTTAACGCAGTCTAGCAGAATATCATCAAGAGCATATAGCAGTGTGGGATTTTTTAATTCCTTTTAATAAGAAGAGGTATTTAACCCTTTAACTTAACCTGAACAAAACCAACCAATTATTTCAGCCTCTTGTTTCAGTGTTCCTAAAGTAATCCAGATTTAGTTGCCCTAGTGTCTCATTCAGTTAGGCCTGCACTATTGTGAAACAGAGTAGCAGCATCCGACATTAGTATCTAATTCTGTCAACTGTTGATAAGTTCGTGATTTCACGAAGTGGCTTTTACAAATTCAAATTATCTTATAATTCCTAGGAACTACGCATGGAAATACAGAAGAATTATTATTAGAAAGGAATGTTATATAGAAGAAAGTGATAAAAACATAATTAATATATTTAGATGATAATTATCTGCACATGACTAGGCAAGTGTAAAATTTAATACAGGGAATCGCAATGGGCTAAATATTAAAGAAATAGACAAACAGAATGTTTCGAATCGAGATAGTTTTGCCAACACAAAATAAAAGTAACCTTTTCCAAGAAATAGAAAATGAAAATCAATAATAACACAACTGACAAAAGCAGTTGTAGTTGGACAAAAAAATAAAATTTAGAATTGGATGAGTTAATAAAATACCGGAACGTAATAAATTATGTTAAAACCCAAAGATTGAGTTTGTTTGGACACAGGAATATAATGCCTCAAAATAGTACTGTAAAGAAAATACGCAAATGGAAACCAATAGCAGGAATTACAAAGAGGATCTCGTAAATCACAATGAGATCTTGAAATAAGTAATTACGCTTAAAAAAACAAACATATTTCCTTCTAATGCTCGATCCTAAAAACGTAAGCAATTTAAATCTGCTGCGAAATGAGGCTTTAAATAGTTGAAAAAGTGCCACGTCCAACAGGGCTTGAATAAGGAAATTCAAAACTTAAACTTTTTTCATCCTCACCTCCTACAACTAAACACACCGACCGATACATGCTCACAGTTGCTTCAATTATTGATTTGTTTATAAGTTTGAACTCGTAACTTCGTAGAAGGAAATTGTAATTGTCACTATTCTACAGTCGTGAACTCCAAATTAACAATTGATAGAGAGACCGAATTCAGGTACTCTTGTTATTACGTAGTGTGTGTAAAGTGGAAAATTGTTGACTGGGAGGGCAAATGATCTTAATTTATGGAGACTCTAATGCCTAATAAACGGCATATAATTCGTCAGCTCTTTCTAAAAATTTTAGAGAGAAATTTAAGTTCGAGTCATAATCTGCAAGCAGTTGCACTGATGAAATAGCGCCGAAGAACTTTCTGCAAATGTTTGAATAACGTCGTTCAGACAAGTTTCCTTCTATAAATTTGCGCCAGACATTTCTTTCTATTCCCTGCAGTATAAACAACCCTTAGACACAGAATAAATTACAGCGTGAAATACCTAAAATTGATATCAACAATGCATTGTACTACGCAAAATATAAGGTTTCTCTAAATTCTGGAAGTCACAGAATCCTTAAGAATTTCACTGTCAGTATTGAAGTTAGTGCGCATGTAACAAACGGAGCAGTATAAACGTAATTTAACAAGCAATATTGTTTCGCTATTAGCGTAAAATAAAACGCACAATTTTTCTTAACCCGCTGAAACGTGAGACCCCATTTCCAAGTAATCAGTAAAAGTGTACGGATATTTCATTCAATTATAACTTCATATTAAATGTCATTGGATTAAATTCCTATGGAATAAAATATTTTGGGAATAAATACAAACGAATTTTCATCGTTTGCATTTCGGAGGAAAAGCAATTTTAAAAATTTTGTATTTTCTGTCAGCCATTATATGCATTTAACATAATATAACGAATCCCGATATATATATTTCAATCGATAACAAATTTTTTGTACAAACATCGCGCATTCTTAATCATATACCTAGGACCGAGTATAAAATTTTGTTGAAAACCAATTTTATGCCGATTCGAAATAAAAAATTTTCAGCCGAAAATTCATTAATTCGTTGCGTATTTAAACATATGATAACATAAAAGAAAGAAACAACACATCGAATTTTGAGGGTTTCCCCTCAATAATAAATAACCAGGAGTTTAGAGGTGATTGTGTTAAAAAAAGACATTCATTCTACTAAAAGGTTTCAGTAATGAAATTTGGGGTGAAAGTAGTAATTCATTTCAAAATTCCCATAGGGCTTTGTAGATTTTACCTCCAAAATTATCTGAATTTAATCTACCAATTTACACGGTGCCACGCCCTTGAAGACAATAAAGCTAATAGCGAAAAGAGAACCTATTATTCCAAATATGTTTACCATTAAATTTGGGAGATAATACGGGCGGGGTTTTAAGTATGATTGCAGCTTATGTGTAAAGGTTTCTCAGGATTAACTTAAGTTTAAATAGTTTTGGAGAAGATAAAATAAAATATCACACGTAAATTCAGGAAATCTCTTAAAAGAAACACAGAATTTATCATTTCTGTGTTAATTTTGGAATTACGACATGCACAACAGCTCTATTGACAACGCAATTCCACGGAATTTCTCGGGGATTCTGAGAAGTATACTTGAAATTGAACACGAATATAATTCCCCAGATAAAAACAAATTATTATTTATGAACAAACATACTATTTAAAATAATTTGAGGTTTGGTACAAAGAGTTACTTTAATTAAATTAGAGGGAAATAAATACCAAATATTACACAAATCCCAACGACATACCTTCATGTTACAGAAATTTACGCTGCCCATTTCCCAACTTATAGGTTCGCTCAACTCTAATTAACGTACAGTATGTTCACTGAGTTCCTACATGTGTGTAATATTAGTGAGAACTTCAGTATCAAAAAGGAAATAAATAATCATTCTGTGACATGAAAATCAGTACCATTCTTATTCGTAATTAAGTATAAAAGAAATTTTTTGAAAATTTCTACAGAAGAAGTGCACAACAGCGTAACGCTGAACAGCAACACCGCCATTTCTACATATATACTGCATCCCTCTTGCGTATTAAATGAAGACCACTAAACTGTCATGTGACTGTTATTATGAAGGGATGCTGTGAAACAGGTCCTTCCAACAGACAATTAAATTATCACCTCAAAAAAAAGTTACCTAAACAGAAATTACACAGCACAATAAATCTTTATTCCATACTTGCAAGTATTTCAACTTAAAATTTAACAGAATTAATAATTGAATATAATTTTAATATGTATTTTATATTCCCAACCTTAAAAGAATTCGAATCAGTTATATCGGAAAGGAAACCTTCACTTGTAAACAGGGTTTGTTTGTTGCTGTTAGAAATAATCAACTCGATCACATATATCTTTATAGATGAAAGAGATGTCAAAATCGCCTTTCCTAAATGGCGAGAAAAATAAAGACGAGAGAGCACTCTTAAGGAAATAACTACAATTTACAAAAAGTAACAAATTTACTTTTTAGTAATAAACGATTTATTTCTTATAATAATACGTCATTATATGTATTTTTTTCGATAATTCAGAACACGTCTTTCCTGAGGATATTTGAATGTAACTTGTTTTGTGTCACGTTGTGCCACAGATAGAAAAGTGTTCCCAAACACTACATAAATTGGCGTTATCTAATAACTGAAATGTTCCACATAAGTACAATTTTGATTAAAAACCAATAAAATTTTGGGCACAGTTAAAAGTAAATGAATGACTGAACACGACATTTTGCACTTCGGGCAAAATTTTGTTCTTAAATTCTCAGTTTCCCAACTGCCCAATGTACCTCCCACCCCTAACAAATTTCAAAATTTATTGCCGTTATTACATGACCCCAGTCATACACAGTTGCTTGAAATAAATATACAGCATTTTTGAAACATAATATTTAATACTTTCATCTTAAAACGGCCAGCTTAAGTGTAAAATTAATCAATTTCCCTTATATTTTTCTAAGAGGAAACTATGAAATAATACATAAAATCTCATTGTTCCTTTCATCCATAATTTGCTCCATTACCTCACCAGTTATTTAATAGGGAAGTAAATTTTGACGAGATTGAAATAAATTATTTATTATATTAGGGCAAAAATAGTTGTGACGAATTTCGAAACTAATTATCTGAAGTACATTTATTTTTATTCTCATAAATTTATAAATTAAAATTTTAACTTCAATAACATTTCGTTAGAGACTACCAAACCCTTTTATAACGCAGGCTTTAACGCAGTCTAGCAGAATATCATCCTGACCATATCGCAGTTTATGAGTTTCGAATTTCTTTTTAATAAGAATAGGTGTATGAACTTGAAATTAACCAGAAGAAAACCAACCAGTTTTTCTGCTTGCCGGTTAAGTGTTCCTAACGTAATCCAGACCTATTTGCCCTAGTGTCTCATTTAGTTAGGCCTGCTCTATTGTGAAATTGAGTAGCAGCATCCGACATTAGTAACTAATTCTGCCATCTGTTGATAATTTTGTGATTTCACGGAGTAACTTTTAAAAATTAAAAATACCTTATAATTCCTAGGAACTACGCAGGAAAATGCAGAAAAATTATTATTAGAAAGGAATGTTATATAGAAGAAGGTGATAAAAATATTAATTAAATTCTTTACGTGATAATTACCTGCAACTATCTAGACAAGCGTAAATTTTAATACAGGGATTCGCAATGGACAAAAATTAAAGAAATAGACACACACAATGTCTCAAATCAAGATGGTTTTTCCAACACAAAGTAAAAAGGGTCATTTTGCACGAAGTAAAAAATGAAAATTACTAATATCACAACTGATAAAAACAGTGGTACCTGGAGAATCAAAACAAACATAGAATTGGATGAGTTAATAAAACACCGGAACATAATAAATTATGTTAAAGCCCAAAGATTTAGTTGGTTTGGACACAGGAATATAAAGTCTGAAACTAGTATTATAAAGAAAATAAGCCTATGGAAACAATTCACAGGAAGACCAGTAGGAAGACCCAAGTTCTGATGGGAAGACGAAGTCAGGAACGACCTGACTCATAAAATGGTCAAAACAAGTCCAAATTCTCTTCAAATGGAAAACAGTTATTTAGAAGGCCAAGACTCTACCAGAGTTGTAGCGCCAGGAAAGAAGAAGAAAAAAGTTCCAAATGATCCGAAAAATATTATATGTGTTTTAGCATTTAAGACCAATTTTGAACTTATTAAAAAGAGGGTCTTGGACAATCACTATGAGATCTTGAAATAAGTATTTACGCTTTGAAAAACAAACAAACTCCCTTCCAATGCTCAATCCTAAAAATGTAAGTAATTTAATTCTGCTGTGGAATGTCGGTTTTACCAGTTGAATCAGTGCCACGTCCAATAGAGCTTGAATCATGAACTTCAAAACTTGCCTTTCGCTTCTTCCTCGCCGCTCACAACTAAACACTCCGACCGATACATGCTCACAGTTGCTTCAATTATTGATTTGTTTATATGTTTGAAGCCTGTTGACTCGTAGCTTCGTAGAATATAAATTTTAATTGTCACTGTTCTACTGTCGTGACCTCCAAATTAACAATTGATAGAGAGACAGAATTCAGGCACTCTTGTTAGTACGTAGAGTGTTTAAAGTGGAAATATGTTGACAGGGAAGGGCAAATGATCTTAATTTGTGGAGACTCTAATGCCTAATAAACGGCATATAATTCGTCAGCTCTTTCTAAAAATTTTAGAGAGAAATTTAAGTGCGAGTCATAATCTGCAAGCAGTTGCACTGATGAAATAGCACCGAAGAACTTTCTGCAAATGTTTGAATAACTTCGTTCAGACAAGTTACCTTCTATACATTTTCGCCAGATATTTCTTTCTATTCCCTGCAGTATGAACAACCCTTATACACAGAATATTTTACAGCGTGAAATAAACAAAATGGATATGAACAATACATTGTACTACGCAAAATATAAAGTTTCTCTAAATTCTGGAAGCCACAGAATCCTTAAGATTTTCACTGACAGTATTGAAGTTAGTGCGCATGTAACAAACTGAGCAGTATAAACGTAATTTAACAATCAAAATTATTTAGCTTCTAGCGTAAAATAAAACGCACAATTTTTTTATCTCGTTGAAATCTGAGACCTCATTTCTAAGTAATCAGTAAAAGGGTACTTATATTTCAACCAATTATAATTCCGCATTAAATATCGTTGTATTAAATTCCTTTGGAATAAAATTTTTTGAAATAAATATAAACGAATTTTCATCGTTTGCAAATTGATAACCTAGTGAGAGGGAGGAAAATCATTTTTCAAAATTTTGTAAATTCTGTCAGACATTTTGTGCATTTAGCATAATATAACGAATCCCGATGTATATGTTTCAATCGATAACATATTTTCTGTACAAACATCGCGCATTCTTAATCATATACGTAGGACCGAGAATAAAAATTTTGTCAAAAACAAATTTTATGCTGATTCGAAATAAATTTGTTCGGCTGAAAATTCATTAATTTATCGTTGTATTTAAATACATGTTTACATAAACAGCAAGAAAGACACAACGCATCGAAATTTGAGGGTTTCCCCTCAATAATATATAACCAGGAGTTTAGAGGTGACTGTGTTACAAAAAGTCATTCATTCTACTAAAAGGTTTCAGTAATGTAATTGGGGCGAAAGTAGTAATTCATTTCAAAATTCCCATAGGGGTTTGTAGAATTTACCTCCAAATTTATCTGAACTTAATCTACCAATTTACACGGTGCCACGCCCTTGAAGGCAATAAAGCTAAAAGCGAAAAAAGAACCTATTATTCCAAATACATTTACCATTAAATTTGGGAGATAATAAAGGCGGGTTTTTAAAGAATGATTGCAGCTATGTGTAAAGGTTTCTCAGGATTACCCTAAGTTTAAATAGTTTTGGAGAAGTTGAAATAAAATACCACAAGTAAATTTCAGGAAATCTCTTAAAAGAAATACAGAAATTAACCTTTCTGTGTTAATTTTGGTATTACGACCAGCACAACAGCCATATTGACAACACAATTCCACGGAATTTCTCGGGGATTCTGAGAAGTATACTTGAAACTGAACACGAATATGATTCCCCAGATAAAATCAAATTATTATTTATGAACAAATATACTATTTAAAATACTTTGAGGTTTGGTACAAAGAGTTACTTTAATTAAATTAGAGGAAAATAAATATCAAATATTACACAAATCCCAACGACAAACCTTCATGTTACAGAAATTTACGCTGTCCATTTCCCAACTTTAGGTTCGCTCAACTTTAATTAGTGTATAGTGTTTTCACTGAGATCCTAAATGTGTGTGATAATAGTGAGAAGTTCAGTATCATAAAGGAAACAAATAATCATTCCTTTACATGAAAATGAGTACCGATCTTATTCCTAATTAAGTATAAGAAAAATTTTTTGAAGGTTTCTACAGAAGAAGTGAACTACAGCGTACCGCTGAACAGCAACACCGCCAATTGTACATTTATACTGAATCCCTCTTGCGTATTACGTAAAGACTACTAGACTGTCATGTGACTGTTATTAGGTAGTGATGATGTGACACAGATTCTTCCAACACAATTAAATTTTCACCTCAAAAACGTCACGTAAGCAGAAATCACACAACACAATAAATCTTTATTTCATACTTGAAAGTATTTCAACTTAAAATTTAACAGACCTAATAATTGAATGGAATTTTAATAAGTCTTTTTTTATTTCCAACCATAAAAGCATTCGAATCAGTTATATCGGAAAGGAAACCTGCACTTGTAAACATGATTTGCTTGTTGCTGTTATAAATAATCAACTGGATCACATATATCTTTATAGATGAAAGATATTTCAAAATCGCCTTTCCTAAATGGCGAGAACAATAAAGACGAGAGAGCACTCTTACGGCAATAACTACAAATTAAAAAGTAACAAATTTAATTTTTAGTAATAAGCGATTTATTCCTTATAATAATACGTCATTATATTTATTTTTGCGATAATACAGAACACGTCTTTCTTGAGGATATTTGAATGTAACTTCTTTTTGAGTCACGTTGTGACACAGACAGAAATGTGTTCCCTGATTCTACATAAATTGGCGTTATCAAATAACTGAAATATTCCACAGAAATAATTTTTTTTAAAAAAGCAAAAAAAAAATTAGGCACAGTTACAAATAGATGAATGACTAAACACGTTATGGCTCCTATTTAAAAAAGTTTGATTTTTTATATTTGTTCCCAAATATCTGAATTTTTCTACGCTTTCAAATGAACTATTATCAATCTTTATAGCGTGACTTCTTCCTGCATTAAGTTCTCGATAAATGACATAATGGGCACTCTTAACATTCTGTTGATGTACTAATTGAAGTTTGTGAGTTTATGGCCTTATGGGTGGTTGGAAGAAAAGTGTATTATTATGTCTTTGTACGTTTTTTTTCTGTAGATGCAGAGTTCAATATTATTGGCGTTCCTTTTTTTGGATACGTCAAGATAGTTTGTGACACTGTGCTTTTTATGCACCCAAACTTAACGCCTACATAAAAACACACAAGGAAGGCCAACCTATTCGCCCTGTGATCAATAGCATGCAAACGCCATTATACAAGACTGCCAAATTCCTTAATAGAAAACTACATAATCTAATCCGTCTACCGAACACATTCATTCATTCAGTATTCTGTCTGACGACAGGTCCAAAGCCTCCTCCAAAAGGATGCTCCACATATTGCGATCCCGAGCCTCCTCCTTCAAATGAGAATATCATCTTCTGTCCTTAAGGTTATCCAGTAGCTTCTTACGTCTTCTTCCTCGTCTTCTTGCCACTTCCATCTCCCCCTTTATCTTTCCTTCGATAACTTTTTTAAAAGGCAGGTTCTACGTAAGATGTGACCAATCCAGTTAGTCTTCCGTTTTCTTATTTCATGTAGGATATTTCTCTGCTCATTGACTCTAAGTAACACTTCTTCATTTCTCACGTGATCGGTCCAACAGATCTTCTCCATCCTTCTCCAGCACCACATTTCAAACCTTTCCAGGTATTTCTGATCTGCTGCCCGAAGCGTCCAAGTTTCAGCACCATAGAAAGCCATGCTCCAAATGTAGCATTTTATTAGTTTCTTCTTCAACTTTAAGTCCTATTTGCTGGTAAAAAGAGTCTTCTTCTTGCTGAATGCAGCTTTTGCCATGGCAATCCCGGATTTAATTTCACGTGTACATCTTCCATCATTTGTTAACATGCTACCCAAATATTTAAAACATTCCACATTCTCCAGTTGTTTTTGGTCTATCATAATTGTTACTGGGGATGGCTGTCTTG
>Ga0209628_10000624_pt1 | contig 21867 bp, 13 predicted proteins | sample TergutCu122P4_FD_187285 | JGI IMG/M metagenome (GOLD analysis project Ga0209628, IMG submission 187285) | Cubitermes ugandensis P4 segment gut microbial communities from Kakamega Forest, Kenya - Cu122 P4 (SPAdes) (version 2) | ecosystem: Host-associated > Arthropoda: Insects > Digestive system...
CGTTAAAAGAATTGAAGGAGATATACGTTCCGGTTGGCCAAGTTGGGCACCACTTGGTAATGGTGAAGTTATTGCTTCGCACGATGGTACAAATATTAATGTTTGGACCCGCCCTACCTTAGGTACTGGTGCTTGGACCAAAAAGTCTTCTATCCCCGGTGGTGACACATGGCCAAGAATATGTGTAAACGATGGCGTAATACACTTGATTTCTGACTTATCGGTTGCTAGTCCAACACCTGCAACACATACGTTATACTACTCAAAATCTACTGATGGCGGTGCCACATGGAGTCCTAATCATGTTCCGTTTACTTCCCATTTCCCCGGATTTAACTATTCCAAATACTGCTATTCCGCAGATAGTTATGTTTGGGCTGAGCCAGTAAATGGCATTATTGCATTCTCTTTAGCAAGTGCGCTGGGAGACCTTGTTATTTACAAATCTGCTGACAATGGAAATACATGGCAAAAAATTGTTGTTTGGGATTCCCCTGTGAAAAACTTCACACCACCTTCTCAAACCAATGATGTTGCTTCGCCAGGTGGTGCTCAAAGTTTGGTTATTGACAGTGAAGGAAAATGTCACATAGTTTTTACTACTAACATTTCTTATGCTTCAGACAATATTTACACTTATTGGGAACAATCATGGGCGTACTACTGGAACGAAAATCTGCCTCCATTTACAGGTGCTGACCCTTATAATATTTTTGATCCCTCGATTAATCCAAATGCTGCTCTTGATAACAAATTAGTATTACCCATGCTTTTTGATTTTAATGCTTATGGAATAGAAATAGGTATGATATTAAGTCAAGGAAGTACCGGAATGATTAAAGGAATAGACATGGCTGCCGCAGGTCCGAATAGAATGATTCTTACTTTAGATGTTCATGATCCGAGAGAAGTAGTTGATGGTTATTATATGACAAAGATATTCGCTTGTTCTTATATAAAAGACGGTAACGTTTGGAAATTAGATCAAAACTGGGTTACTGACCCAACTATGAAATCTTATGATTATTACACTGGTGCTGTGATTGCGAATAATGGATGGTTTCATGTTACTAAAGACAACGCTTTCAAGAACAAAGAATGTGTTTTCTCTCAAGTAGTTGCTGATAACACTGATTCAGAAGATGCCAAATTCTATATTTTCTTTAAAGTAGATGATTTACCGGGAACAGCAGCAAGTACTGCTACATCACATAATCCTCAAAATGGCATTTATTTGAAAAACGAAATTATCATGTATTCCGATTTTGTTAATTTTGGAGCATTGAACTTGCCCCCAACTATTACTACAAATAATTTGCAGGACGGTGAAGAAGGAATGCTATACAATCAAACACTAACCGCTTCAGGTACGCCCCCTATCACATGGAGTTTAGTAAGTGGAACTCTGCCGGTAGGTTTAACTTTAGATGCCCAAACAGGTAAAATATCAGGAATACCTACAGAAAAAGATAAAAAGTATGATTTTGAAGTGAAAGCAACAAATGCAAATGGAGACCACAAAAAACCGTTAAGTATTTATATCGCCCCTGCTGTTATTAGCATTACTACTGATAAGCTGCCAAACGGTACATTTGAAGTGGCATACAATCAAACACTAACCGCTACCGGTGCCACCCCAATAACTTGGAGTATAGAAAGTGGTGTGCTGCCGCTAGGCTTAACCTTAGATGCCCAAACGGGTAAGATAACCGGAACACCAACAGAAAAAAATATACTGTATGAATTTGTAGTAAAGGCAGCAAATGTTTATACTGCCAATACAAAACCCCTAAGTATTTACATTGACTCTGTTGGAGTTGGCATTACCACCATAGAACAATCCCCAATCTTGGTTTATCCCAATCCGGCATTTGATATTTTGTACGTGGTAAATATGAATCAAAATGATATGAGTATTTCACTTTTTGACTTCCTCGGTAGAGAAGTGATTTCTAAAAAAGCATCAGAAACTGCCGAAATTGATGTTAGTAAACTCCCGGCAGGCGTTTACAATATCAGAATTCAATATGCTAATGCTGTAGAAACCAGAAAAATAGTGAAGAGATAACTTGAGTTGTTTCGTTGAGTTGAAGGCTGTCTTGATAACAAAGGCAGCCTTTTTTTTATTTATAAATACATTTTTCTATTTTTGCACCTCAATTCAGTGAAAAACAAATCTTATTATGAAAATTAAAGAAGTAATTCAATTTTTAGAGCAAAAATTCCCGCTTCATTGGCAGGAAGATTTTGACAATTGCGGCGTGCAATGCGGCGACAAAGAACGCGACATTAAAGGAGTTGTGGTGTGTTTCGACCTGAGCGAAGCCGTAATTGACGAAGCCATTACCAAGGGTGCCAATATGGTAATCTCCCATCACCCCATCATCTATAAAAATAGTATCAAACGAATAGAGCCTACCGACAGAGTGGGGAAAATTCTTTGCAAAGCGTTGGAAAACAAGATTCTCCTCTATTCGATGCACACCAATATCGACAGTGGTAAACAGGGCGGTAATGTGGTTTTTGCGGAAAAATTGGGACTGCAAAAATTGTCGGTACTCTCTCCGCAAGAAAACCAATTCTGCAAATTAATCGTATTTGTACCCTCCGAAAACAGTGTGTTATTGAAAGAAGCCCTGTTTAGAGCCGGTTGCGGAAACATAGGAAACTACTCGCATTGCTGTTTCTCTTGCGAGGGAATAGGTTCCTTTAAACCCCTCACGGGCTCAAATCCGAGTATTGGTAAACATAATCGTATGGAACGGGTTGAAGAAGAACGTATTGAAATGATCTTCCCTAAAATAAAAAAGCGTCAGGTAATTGATACTCTTTATCAAAACCATCCTTACGAAGAACCCGCATTTGATATTGTTGCTTTAGAAAACCTTAACAAAGAGGTTGGGTTGGGAAGAGCTGGCTTTTTGCCAAAACCAATGCCGGCGAAGGAATTTATTAAATATGTAAAAGAAAAACTGAAACTCGAAACCGTAAGATATTCGGGAAATGTGCAGGAAGAGATTAAAAAAGTGGCGGTTTGCGGCGGGGGCGGTGCTTCCTTCGTAACTCACGCTATGGTAGCGGGCGCAGATGCCTACATTACCGGCGACTTGAAATACCACGACTTTTTTATCCCCGAAAATAAAATGTTACTTATTGATATTGGGCACTTTGAAGGAGAACATTTTATTCGCGAAATTATCGTTTCATTATTAAAAGAAAATTTTAATATCTTTGCCACTCATTTTACAGAAGCAGAAACACCTGTAATTTTGAGAGCATGAATTTATCATCATTTAAAATTATATCTATATGAAAAAATTATTTATTCTTCTACTTGCAGTAATTGCATTAGTTTCTTTTTCTTGCAACAAGTATTGTAATTGCAAACATTACATTGACGGACAACTTGATAAAGAGTACAAGAACAATTTTATTAATGAAAATGGAAACTGTGCAGATTATAGCCATCCTCCCAAGTTGGAAGTAGATGGAAAAACTTACGAGTTGAAGTGCAAATAACCTGCATTTTCGGCATTTAACAACTCTATTTTCTTTTCTACTCCCCAGTAGAAACCGCCCATTTTTCCGTTTTGGGCAATTACGCGGTGGCAGGGTACAATATACAATACAGGATTCCTACCAATGGCTGTGCCCACCGCCCGCTGTGCTTTGGAAAATCCGATAGATTTTGCAATTTTACCGTAAGTGGAAAGTTTTCCGGCAGGAATTTTCAACAAAGCATTCCAAACTTTGAGTTGAAAATCGGTACCTTTTAAATACAGAACTAATTTCTCTCCTTTTTCCCATTTTCCGTTAAAAAGTGCTCGAATATGCTCGTGCTGCTTGTTTTTATGTCTCCGAAAAGCACATTTTGGAAACCTGTCGCGTAATTCCTGCAAAGCCTGTTCACGAGAGAAAAAATATCCCGCATAACAAATTCCCTGGGGCATTGAGGCTACCAAAATTTTTCCAAAAGGAGACGAAAAATAGTGGTAGGAGATAATGTTTTTCTCTTCCCACTCTGTTTTGGGAACAGGCTTTATTTTGGCAAACACGCGGTTGGGAATTCCTGCATTCTGAAGTTCTTTCTTCTTTTTCATGGCGTTGATGTCTAAGAACAATCTCCCAGCACCGGACCGGATTTGGAACTGCAACTTTCAGAGGGGTCAATCTCAATTTCTGTTACCTTGTTATTCGAATCTATACAAGTGCACGTATCAACACAAGAGAATAGAATTGTTGATAAACAGCAAAGAATGATTACGATGGATAGTTTTTTCATTGCCAATGGATTATGATTGTAAAATAGTTTCAATTTCTGTAGCCGATTTCGGCAGGTGTGTTCCTAAAACGCGGTGTCCCTCTTCGGTAATGAGCACACAATCTTCAATTCTAATTCCACCGAAGTTTTTGTAGGTTTCCACTTTTTCATAATTGATAAAATCGACAAATTTCTTTTCATTTCTCCATATATCAATAAGATGCGGAATAAAATAGATGCCCGGCTCAACGGTAATGATATGTCCGGGTTTTAATTTTTTTGCCATTCGTAACGACCTCCAGCCAAAAATATTACTTCGTTGAATGGTATCATCATATCCTACAAAATTTTCTCCCAAATCTTCCATATCGTGTACATCCAATCCTATTTGATGCCCCAGTCCGTGCGGCATAAAAAGTGCGTGTGCCCCCAACGCCACCGATTCCTCAAGGTTTCCTTTCATTAACCCAATTTTTTGAAGTCCTTGGGTAATAATAGTTACAGCAAGTTTATGGTTTTCCAGATTAAATATTCCGGGTTTACAATTCGCGATGGCAGCCATATTCGCCTGATACACAGTTTCATAAATCTCTCTTTGCTGGTCGGTAAAACTACCAGATACGGGCAACGTGCGGGTGTGGTCGGAGCAATAGTTCATCACATTTTCCGCACCGGCATCCATCACCAATAATCTTCCTTTTTCTAAAGTTAAATCGTGATTATGATTGTGTAACGTTTGTCCGTTTTGGGAAAGAATAATGGGGAAAGAGGTGCCGTTTCCCATCCCCAGCGCAATACCTTCGGCAATACCAAAGAGTTCCCGCTCGGTTACACCCGGTTTGCAATAGCACATTATCATAGCGTGCATTCTTACTCCAATATTCATAGCATCTTCCATCTGCTCAATCTCTTCCGCCGATTTAATTTCCCTAAGAGATACAATTTTTTTGATTAAATGAACAGAGGGGGAAAGCTCATCAATATTTTTATGCAACAAACGGGATAATTCAATTTTGTTGTGCGGGCGATACGGAGGCGTGAAATGTACCTCTCTGTTTTTTAAATAGTTTGCTAACTCTTCGAGTGGGCGCACTTCATCCACAGCCACTTCGGCAGCTAACGCAGAGAGTTTGGGCTGGTCGCCCATCCAAATAATATCATCAATAGTAAAATCATCGCCGAAAAACAGTGATTTTCTTCTTTCAAAATCAACAACCCCAACAATATTGGGAATTGATAGTCCGAAAAAGTACAGAAAATTACTGTCTTGCCTGTAATGATAGGTATTGGCGGGATAATTTGCGGCAGATTCTTCATTGGATAAAAAAAGTGCCAAACCGGTAGAAAATGCAGCGCTTAACTGTTCTCTCCGTGCTTTATAAATATGTGATTTAAACAAGGGATTCATAAAAAAATAATGATTGATAAATAGTTTGACAAAGAAACAAAAATTTTATTATGCACACAATTATAATAAAATTATACTTTTGCTGTTTTTAAAAGATATCCCGAAAAATATGTCAGATATTAAAACCTTTTTCTTTTCTTCAAAAAAATTGGGATTTCATATATTGTTGGCTACAGGTATTTTTATACTTATCTGTGTCATAACACTTTTTGTGCTTGATTCCTATACCCGACACGGAACAGAAGTAGTGATGCCCAACTTTGTGGGTATGGATTCCAACGAGTTGTTAAGCAAGGAAACTGTTTCGAAAGACTATATCATAGTAGTTTCGGATTATTTATTTGACAGAAATTCGCCGCAGGGAACTGTACTGAAACAGGACCCCCACGCGGGCGAGATGGTAAAAAAGGGGAGAAAAGTGTATGTTACGGTGGCATCTAATACCCCCCCCAAGGTGGTTATGCCACAATTGCAGGATGTTTCTCTGCGACAAGCGGAGATTATGCTGAAAGCCATCGGGCTTGAACTTGCTCCGGTAATATATAAAGCGAGTCCATACGAAAATGCCGTATTAGAGCAACTTTACAAAGGAAGGGTAATTCTGCCCGGAACTGAGGTTAGCACAGGAGAAACCATTACTTTGGTAGTAGGAAAAAACCCCGATGACCTGCCCGATGAATTAGAAAATGAAACAGAAGAATGAATACATATATATATATTATGCAAAAACAACTCATTAAAACTTTTTTCCTGTTTTTCCTCTTTGGTTTAAGCGGTTCGCTTTTTGCACAGGAATTTTTAACCGGACTTAAAACAAATCCGCAATTATTAGATGAAGTTCGGAAACAAAAGAACACTCAGAAGTTGGGTAAAACCGAAAGCACACCCTTGTGGCTTCCTTTTTTTGAGGATTTTTCAAACTACACGGGATATCCGAATGAGAATCTATTTGTTGATAAACAGGCTTTTGTGAATACTACATTTCCCGTGTTTTCACCCACCATTGGCGTTGCTACTTTAGACGCTTTGAATGAATTGGGAGAGATCTACCCGCATTTGACTACCACCCCGAGAGGTGCGGACACGCTTACCTCTCGCTTTATTAGGTTAGATTCGTTGCTGGTTGATGGAATTTTAAAACCAATTACTCAAAAAGATTCAATTTATTTCAGTTTTTACTTTCAGCCGGGAGGCGGCGGGGTTGGGGGCAATGAAATTTGGGAATTTATAGGAAGTCAACCGAATGTGAATGACTCTCTCGTTCTTGAATTTGGATTTACGAAAGATATTCTGCCGGATTCATCTGTTACGGTTTGGAAACATATTTGGTCAACCCCCGGAGTTAAACTTAAAGATTGGACTTCTCAAAACCCGCTCCAATATTTCAAACAGATATTGATTCCAATTACAGATGCTGATTTTTTCTGTGATAAATTTCAGTTTAGGTTTAGAAACTACGCAAGTTTGTCCAAAGAAAGCCACAACAGTTGGGTAGGAAATGTGGACCAGTGGCATATTGATTACATTCGCTTAGATATGGGTAGAAACTATAAGGATTTTCATACCAATGACCAGGCGTTTGCAATACCCACTACTTCAATGTTGGAAAAGTATTATGCAATGCCATGGAATCAGTTTCACAAAGATGATTTGAAGAAAAATTTTACCAACTATTTAACCAATCTTAATAATAATCCCAATTCTGCTACATATAAATATTTCATAACACGCAATAAGAGTATAGTATATGAACATCCAAAAACAGGTGCCATTGACATAAATCCATTTCTTACCCACGGATTTCAGCAGAATGTGCACCAGGCTTCTCCTGCAATTTCATATTCTCCAGTTTTAATGGATACGGCAACTTTTATTATTACCCATATTTTTGAAAATGCAGCAGCAGGTACCGATTTTTGTCTTTCGAATGACACTTGTGTTTTTGAACAAAAATTCGGCAACTATTTTGCGTACGATGACAGCACAGCAGAATATGGATACTGTTTGAACAATCAGTTTGACTATGCATATCTCGCAATGAAATTTTCGCTGCGGAAACCTGATACGTTAAGTGCCGTGAGAATGTGGTTTAACCATACCAAAGACAGTGCCAATCTGAACGCTTCTTTTACGATTATGGTTTGGGGCGATGATAACGGAAAACCCGGAAATATACTCTATTCTCAAGACAATAATAATCCGAAGTATGCGGCAAATTTTCTTGATTTTGCAGAATACCGTCTGAATGAAAAAATTCTTCTTGATACCGGAGTTTTCTGGATTGGATTTGAGCAGCACGGCAACGTTCAGCTAAACATTGGATTTGACCAAAATACCGATGCAAGAGATTATTTCAAATACAACACCGGCGGGAATTGGGAAAACTCGGTTTTTAAAGGTACTCCTATGCTGAGACCCGTCTTTGGAAAACTTAGTAATTTGAGCATCAAGAATATTTCTGCAACAACGACTGCCGTTTATCCGAACCCAACCACAGGACAATTAACAATTGACAATGGACAATTGACAATTCATAATGTGGAGATATTTGATATTTACGGCAGAAAACAACTGTCAATTGTCAATTGTCAATTGTCAATTAATGTAATCAACATTTCTCATTTGCCGGCAGGAATCTATTTTGTAAGAATTTATAAAGAGAACAACACCGTTGAAACCATAAAATTAGTTAAGAACTAAGAACTAAGAACTAAAAACTAATAATTAAACTATTAAACCATTGAACCTTAAATCTTTAAATTTTTAATCTTAAAATGAATATCTCCCTAAATCGTCCCCTTGTTTTTTTTGACGTTGAAACCACCGGTTTAAATATTGGGAAAGATAAAATTATTGAATTGGCTTTACTCAAAATTTATCCTGATGGCAGGGAAGAAGAAAGAGTATGGCGCATTAATCCCGAATTTCCTGTTTCCAAAGAAGCGGAAGCGGTGCACGGAATTAGCAACAAGGATTTGGAAAATGAGCCTGTTTTCTCGGAAATTGCAGACGAGATTCTTGATTTTCTTAAAAACTGTGATTTAGCGGGGTATAATTCCAATAAATTTGACCTTCCGTTGTTGATTGAAGAGTTTTTAAGAATAGGAAAAGATTTAGATTTAAGAGATAGAATGTGCATTGATGTACAGAATATTTTCCACAAAATGGAACCTCGAAATTTAAGTGCTGCCTATCGTTTTTACTGCTTCAAAGAACTCACTGATGCGCATCAAGCACTCGCTGATTCACGCGCCACTTTTGAAATTTTGAAAGGACAACTTGCTAAGTATGAAGGAGAAATACACCAAGATACAAAAACAGGAAAAGTTACAAAATTGGAGAATAATGTAAAATTGTTGAGTGAGTTTTCTCGTGAACACAGAACTGTAGATTTTGCCGGACATATTGTTTTTAATGAAAAAGATGAAGAGGTTTTCAACTTTGGAAAATACAAAGGAGTTCCAGTAAAAAAAGTGTTTACCATTGAGCCTCCCTATTACGATTGGATGATGAAAGCCGACTTTCCGCTTTATACCAAAAAAATAATTACAAAAATATATAGAGATTTAAAAATGAGATAAATGGACATTGAACAAATATTATTTATTGTAATTGCATTGGCGCTGTCGGTTTTTAGTTTGTACAAAAAATCTAAAAAGCAAAAACAACATCAATCTGTATCCAAAGAGGAGGAGAATTTTCCGTTTTTTTTTAAAGAAGACGACTCCTTAACCGAACCGGAGCCGGTGTTTTTTTATCAACAAAACGATGTTAATATGCAAGAAAAGATAAATATTTCTTCAAAACAGAGTAAAAAGAAACAAAAAAATCAAAATATTGAAAAAAGTGATTTTCCTAAAAAAAATCCGGAAATTTTTTCGCAAAACAGTGATTCAGAGAAAGAAACAGAAGTTTCTGATCTATTTGAGGGCACTGACTTACAAAAAGCATTTTTATTTGGTGAAATTTTTAAAAACGTTAGAAATTAATTAAATACGTTTTTTTTATTCATTTTTTATACATTTCGTAACGATAGAAACGAAATAAATTTATCTTTACACCCTTAAAAAAAATCTCAAAATTTATGTTTAATATAATTTAATGGCTATGATTAAAAAGTTACTTTTTACACTTTTTTTGTGTATGCTGGCTTTGGGCGTTTTACAAGCACAAAGCATCATTAAAGGTGAGGTCAAAGATCAAAGTGGCAATCCCATTCCCTACGCTCAAGTCTTCCTTAAACAGGAGGGTAAGAATGTTGGTTTTGGTATGACAGATGATAAGGGCCAATACCAAATCTTTGGAGTTTCTGCTGGAACTTACGACATTTCCACCGGTGGAGTCATGACATGTATGACCATCCATACCGAAAAGGGAATCTACGTTCCGAATTCAGAAACGAAGTTCGTTAACATTAAGATTGACTGTGCTAACGAACTGAAAGAAGTGGAGATACCATACGTGCCTCCGGTTTTTTCACAAGACAACACGACATCTTCTGAAAAACTTACAGGAGATGAAGTACGTAAAACTCCGGGCCGTTCTATTTCCGCCGTACTGACAAGTATGTCGGGTGTGGCATCTGTGGACGGAACGGTACAATCTATTCGAGGGCACCGTAGCGACGGACAGCAAACCATTATTGACGGAGTTCGTGTGCGTGGATTAGGTGGTGTCTCTTTTCAAACTATTGAAGGACTTGAACTCCTTCAAGGGGGTATTCCTGCCGAATATGGTGATGGTACCAGTTTTACTATAATTACTACCCGTGGTGTGGCAAAAGAATATCACGGTAGTGTAGAACTTAGAAGTTCACTGGAAGGATCAGGACAGATGCTGGGAGAGGCAACTATTACAGGACCACTGCTTAAAGGTAAAACTCCTCAGGATCCTGCCAGAATGGGCTTTCTGCTTTCTGCACGCGGCTCCTATGACAAAGACAGTCGTCCAGCGCACGGTGGCGTTTGGATTGCCAAACCCGACGTGATTCAAGATATTGTTGATAAACCTATCCGTTGGAATACCGTTGGAGACAGGTATCTGCCGGTTCTTCGTGCAAATGAACTTGAAGAAGATGCATTTCAAAAAATTAGATTTAGAAAAGATGCCCAGTATTATGATTTTCTAGCACAAGCAAAAATTGATATTATGGGAGGTGGAAAAGATGCAAGAGGAAGGTCTAAAAACAACCTTCGCTTCTCTGTGTCAGGGTCTTATCAATTTGATGGCGGACATAATTGGGGATACCAAACATCTCTGTTTAATTCCGGTCGTAATTCTGTTTTTACCAGAAATACATTGAGATTAAATGCCAGACTTATGCACCGCGTAAAAACAGACACAGCAGCAAATGCTATTCTGAAAAATGTAATGTACGATATTAGTGCAAACTTTCAATTAATCAATAGTACTACACAAGATAGAGTTCATAAAGGTAACATTTTTGATTACGGATACATTGGAAAGTTTTCCACAGAAAGAAGAGATTATTATAAACCTTATGTGGAGAGATTTTACGACCCATTTGTAGCAACAGAAGATATAGATTCAACTACAAAATTTTGGGATTTGCCTTCTACAAAAATTTCTAACTGGCAAGCCCCTTACTGGGTTGCCTTTGATAGAGACGGATGGACCAAAAACGGAGGTTATTATAACCCCGACCTGGTACCCTACACCCAAGAATTGGTTAACCTTATCAGAGAGAAAACAGGTGTGGATATCCTCGCTGCTACTGAGGAAGAAAAACAAAAAGTTATCAACTTTTTGAGATCTGCTACTGGTATTTATACTGAAAATTTTAACTACGACTATTATTCACTTTTTTTAGGACTTCTTAACGGAGACACTCCGAATTGGATAGCAACAAATTTGTATCGCCCTACGGGAGTTGTTTCATCATTTGGTATTTCAAAATATAGAGAAGAGACCATTGGCGCAAGAATCAATTTATCTCTTAATATTCGTGACCATGAAATTAAATTTGGAGCAGAATTTGACAAACGTACCCAAAGAAGTTACGGAATTAGTGCCAATGGATTATGGAATCTAATGAGAAACTTAACCTATAATGAATCATATTTTCCTCTTGATTTTGAAAACTCATACTGGGCAAGCGGTCTAGAACGTCCCAAATGGGATTGGAATCCTTATTATAATCCCTTAGATTCTACTGATTGTCCTTATATTATTGTTGACTCACTTATGTACCCGGTTGTTCCCAATCTGAGTAATTTTGATAAAAATCTTAGAAACTACTTAGGCATCACAGAAGAAAAACAGTATCTTGATGTTGACAGTTATGACCCAAATATGTTTGCAAGCGCAGGATTAGGTTTATTTTCTAACTATGAACTTCTTAACTTAGGGAATCAACTTGTGAGTTACAGTGGTTTTGATTATAAAGGAAATATATCCAATAGAAAATTAGATTTAAAAAAGTTTTTTTCTGATTCTGCTTTCCATTCGGATGATAAATACCGTATTGGTGCTTTTGAACCTATCTATATGGGTTTTTACATACAGGATAAATTCTCGATATCAAATCTACTCTTCTCATTAGGTTTGCGCGTGGATTATTTTAACGCCAATCAATATGTATTAAAAGACCCGTTTTTGTTAAGACCTGCGGTTAGCGTTAAGGATTTAAGAGTTCACAAAGATTGGTTGGATTATCAGTTTCCTGATAATATTGGCGATAATTGGATTCCTTATGTTTCTTTAGCCGATAATGATCCAACTACTGCGCCCTCATCTATTGTTGCTTACAGAAACGGAAAAATATGGTATAATGATCAGGGACAAGAAATTACAGATCCAATATCTTATTTGGGCGCAGGAGGTCCCATATTGGTTAAGGCACCCGCTTCCGATGCAATTTCTAAAGTTGATTACGAAGCATTTACAAAGTATAAACCACAATGGGGGGTAATGCCGCGTATCTCTTTCTCTTTTCCCGTTTCTACAAACTCGCTCTTCTATGCGCACTATAATATCGTTACGGTTCGTCCTACAAATCTGCAGGTTGATCCTGTAGCTTACCTGTTTATTCAAGAGCGCCAAAGTCCGAGAGATATTATTACAAATCCTAATCTTCGACCCCATAAAACAGTAATGTATGAAATCGGATTCCGTCAGGCAGTGGGAGAATATGCTGCACTTAGTTTTGGTGCATATTATAATGAGATTAGAGACCAGGTTCAATCCTACCGCCTTACCGGTGCTTATCCAAACACATATTACTCTTTTGAAAATCAAGATTTTGGAACTACACAGGGCTTTGTATTAGGACTTACGATGAGGGGTGCCAAAAACTTGTCTTTCCGCGCCAGTTACACCTTGCAGTTTGCCAAGGGAACAGGTTCAACAGCAGGATCCAATCTTAATATCATCGCTTCAGGTCAGCCGAATCTAAGAACGCTCACAAACCTGAATTATGACCAACGTCACAATGTTTCTGCAACGGTTTATTTGAGCTACCCGCAGGGTGCCGCCTATAATGGTCCCAAGACGTTTAGACAAAAGAAGGGCTCGGATACCTCTAAAGAAATAAGATGGTTGGAAAATGCAGGAGCTACATTATCGTTCTTCGCGGCCTCCGGTATGCCCTATTCCCGTTCGGGAATTGTGTATTCTGTACTGGGATGGGGAGAAAGAAAAGAAGGTCAACTTAGAGGAAACATTAATGGAGCAAATATGCCCTGGCAGTTCAACTGTAATCTGAGGATTGACAAGTCTTTCTACTTAAATTTAGCAAATAAAAATGAGAAAACAGAATCGGGAAAACCTAAAAGTAAACCGGGTGCCCTTACTTTCATTTTAGACTTTCAAAACCTTCTGAATATTAAAAGTGCTATCAATGTTTACGACTACACCGGCCGTCCCGATTCCGATGGCTATACAACATCTTCATTGTTTATGAGTACTGTACAGGATGGGTATATTATTGATATGCCGTACAATTCTGCTAAAAATTACTATAACATGATGATATCAAGCCCCTTTAATTTCAATACACCTTTCTGTGTATTCCTGGGTATTGAATTTTCTTTTTAATGTCTAACTTAGTAAAAATAATATAATTATGAATAGTAAATGTAAATTTTTTATTGTATTTTCCCTAATATTCTTGTTTGCAACCTTACAGGTACAAGCAGAAAAATACAAGGGACCTGTTGTTAAAAAATCTTCAAAAGCAGATGCCGAATGTGCAAAGCCCAGTAAGACTATTGAGCTTTCATTAAACAATGTTCGCGCATTTCTTAAAACGAACGGAACTATGTGGTTCAGAGAAAATGCAGAATATGAAATTCCCAAAGGTTCCGGAAAAACATCTTTGTTTTCAGGAGCACTTTGGATTGGAGGGGTTGATGATGCCGGGAACGTTCGTGTAGCCGCTATGAGATTCGCACAAGATGGAAACGACTACTGGACGGGACCGCTTAAAGTGGATAACGCCAGTATTTCACCTGCCTCCTGTGCCTACTGGGACAGATTTTTTCCCATCTCTCGTGTTGAGGTGGAAAGGCACATCGTTTCCTATAAAGATCCCAATTATAATATGCCCCAATCTATTAGAGATTGGCCCGCACACGGACGAGCAGCATTTGGCGAGTCAAGGTATTTAGCCCCCTATTGTGAAGTAGGTGGTGATGGGAATACATACGAACCGGATCAGGGAGACTTTCCCTATTATGATTTCCCTAACGCACTTTGCCCCTGGACAACAGAAAATTTGAGGAAAGCAAGGCAATGTCCATGGTTAGATATAAACGGCAAATGTGATGCGTTTGGAACAATTGAGAACCCAAACGGTTTGCCTTTGACCCCTGAAAGAAAAGCCTTCCGCCAAAACCCCGCGCAGGGATGGGATAATATGCAAATCTATGCAGACCACGTGCTTAAAGGAGATGAAACAATTTTTTGGTTCCTTAATGATAGGGGAGGAAAACATACTGAATCAGGAAGTCGTTACTCCATAGGACTTGAAATTAGAGTACAAGCCTTTGCTTTTGCTACCAATGACGAACTTAATAAAATGACTTTCTACTCCTACGAAATTATTAATAGGGGCTCAACTACACTCAGAAATACATATTTCTCGCAGTGGTGTGACCCAGATTTAGGATATGCAAAAGATGACTATGTGGGTTGTGATATTATGAGAGGATTGGGATATTGTTACAACGGTAAACCGGAAGACAAAGGAGCGGTTTACGCTTATGGAGCGAATCCCCCTGCTGTGGGGTTAGACTTCTTTCAAGGTCCATACATAGATAAAGATGGTACTGACAGTCCTCCTTTTTACGCCAATCTCGCTGATGTGAATGGAAATCCGGAGCAGATAGAGTATTGTGAAAGATTTGTGAAGAAAATCTTTGAAAAATGGGGAAAAGAAGGAAATAATTGGTGGGCAAAACACGGTCCCGACAATCTCTCTGACACCATTGTGGTGTCTGTGGGAGGCAAAAAAGAAACAGTGAGATGGAATGACCAGTTTGCTATCAACGGAGTTAATTTTAACGACTCCATTGTGGACAATGAACGTTTCGGAATGCGCGCCTTTGTATATCATAATAATATCAGCGAATCGTCACCAACATCAGACCCGCATACTGCTATTGAACATTACAACTTGTTAACAGGAAAATGGAAAACAGGTGCTTATATGTACTATGGCGGATCGGCTTATCTACAAAACCCGACTATTAGCGATGTGATTACTGTTTTTATGTTTCCCGAAGGAACAGACTTTTGTAATTGGGGAACACGTGGAGTGTCTCCGGGAACTGCGTTTAATGGTGGAGGAAAAACAGGAAACTGGTCAGAATATCTGGACAATAACCCTCCTGAAGACCGCCGCTTTATGCAGTCTGCCGGCCCTTTCACACTCATACGGGGTGCCTGTAACTATGTTACTGTGGGGATTCCGTGGGCGAGAGCTAATGCCGGAGGAAACAGAGCAGCACTACCGTTACTATTTGTAGCAGACGACAAAGCGCAGGCATTGTTCGAAAACTGTTTCAAAATTATTGACGGACCCGATGCCCCGCACCTTACCATTAGAGAGTATGACAGAAAGTTGATAATGTTGCTATCAAATCCCCCGTACAGTAACAATGCTAATGAAGACTATGTTGAAGAACAAAAACTATTCCCAGATTCAGTTAAACTTTCTACAGGTTGGGTTAAAAATGGTGTTGATTACGACAGAAAATATCGTTTTGAAGGATATCAAATTTATCAGGTAAAAGGACCCGAAGTTGGGGCCAATGGATTAGACAACCCCTCTGAAGCAAGATTAATTATGCAGTACGATATTGTTAATTATAATGAGAAAACCGGAGATCCTATCGGAAGAATTATTAACTGGGAGTTTGAAGGAGAATTAGGAACCGCTGTTCCAAAAGAAAAAGTGTATGGTTCCAATACCGGAATAGAACACTCTTTCGAATTTACCAGAGACGCTTTTTCCCAAGAAGTGTTAGTGAACTATAAAACCTATTATTTTATCGCAGTTGCGTACGCTTATAATGAATACCTTCCTTTCTACGTTGATGAACATAATTCGGATGGATTGTGGGGAAATAAACTTCCTTATTTAAGAGGTAGAAAAACCCCGGAAGGAAAATCTGTAACCCCTATTCAAGGTATTCCTCACCCGCCAACCGTGCATGGAGGTGGACTTACCTTGAACAGTAATTATGGAAATATTCCTGTAATTACACGTATTGATGGACAGGGAAATGGTGGAATTGCTCTCGACATTTCAAAAGAAACCAGGGAGAAAATTGCAAGAGGTGGTGATAGGGGCGACTACAGAGTGAGAGAAATTCAATATGAAAAAAACGCAGGACCACTTAATGTAAAAGTAATTGACCCGCTGCGTGTTAGACCTTTCGATTACACACTTGTTATTCTTGATACGGCGTGGCTTAAACACGATACAATTGTTCCTGTAGATATGAAAAATAAACGAGATATTGATAATGGTTCAATTTGGATACTTACCATTGACAACTCAGTTTCAAATGAAGAGCTCGTTAAAGCAGGTTTATTTAATAAAGATGATGAGGGAAATGAAATACCCATAAGAGAGTTCAGGTCGCAATGCGGAATAGGACAATATTATGAACAAATTATTTTCCCGTTGGGTATCTCAGTTGGAATTAAAAATGCCGACTTTATAACGAAAGATAAACTCACACTTAAGTACTGGGAGAATATTTTGGTTAACTATCAATATATAGATAAGGATACGAAAAAAGTTATTGATCTTTATGAAGATAATATGTTTAGAATAAAATTTGCATTTTGCCAAAGTGAAAAGATTGATATTCAGAATGATATTGTTTTTGAAAACGGTGGAAGCGAATGGATCACAGGTTTACTTGACGATAATGTAAACCTCCCTTCAAACTGGATTCGTGCCGGAAATAAAAGTTTTGAAAAGTGGGGAGATAACAATTATTCGGGATCTTCACCGGATAATATAGTGCATACACGAAATGACTTTAACCTTGTAAGACAGGAAGACTTTTTCTTCCCATCGAAAAGTGTATGTGATAAACCCGTTGACCAGTTTGTTGATCGTTCTTTCAAAGATTATGAAGGAAAATTTGGTACACTTTGTAATGGAACCTGGGCACCCTACGTTTTAACTTCACCTTATTACGGTGGTCCCCAGGCAAAATATACAAAACCTGAAAGCGGGTTTGATACTCTTGTTTTACAAAAGGTAGGTCCACCACCGGAGTATTGGCTATATAGATTAGAACTTCCCTCTTTTAACCCTCCTAAATCTAAAATGCTCTTTTTACCTGAAAGTTTTGGACAAGGAAGATATAACTACTATGACTTTGGAGTTGGAGATAACAAGATAAGACCGTACAATGGAATTACACATATTGAATTTCAACCCGGTTATAATCAAACAATGACGAACCTGTATTCTGTAGATATTGTTCTTACACCCGATAAATCTTTATGGACAAGAAGTATCGTTTTAGAGGCGTGTGGTGATTTTACCAAATCGGAAGGAGGTGCATTAAAGAATGAACCGAGAAGAGCAAAATCTGTGGACAAAGATGGAAAACCGGATAACTCTAAAGATGGATTTGGACCTAACGGTGACGAAGGTATGGGATGGTTCCCCGGATATGCAGTTAATATTGAAACAGGCGAACGTCTCAATATTATGTTTTCGGAAAACTCAGATATCAACCTTGAAAAATTTGGCAGTCTCGTAAACGGAAGAGATATGAAATTTAATCCTACTTCGACCTATGCTATGTTGATAAACGATTTGCAATTGGGCACATATACTTATGAAGCCGGAACAACCTTTACTAAAACAGAATATGATGCTATGTTTCAAAATCCTTATATTGGACCTGACGTGTTAGAAGAATGGGGAATTCAAAGAATTTGGGGTGGGATGCATTATGTGTATGTTTGTAATAGTTCCGGAAACACATGTCCTGCTTTCTATTTGATAAACAATCCTACTGTTACCGCCTCCCTTTATACTAGTCCGCTGCAATCTTTACCTACGAACTTCTTAAAAGGTTTTAAACGTAATTTTAACCTCAGTGACACAACTTTCACCACTGTTTATCGTAGAGAATGGGGTGGGTTTTTGGATAAGGATAAAAAATATCCCTATTTTGATTGTGGTACTTATGATGAATGTCGTTGGTTGGTGCAGAAATTTAAGTCACTTAGTGCTATTCATTCAGACAGTATAGTTAGAATTAAGAATACTAAGATGCAGTTATACAATAATGTAATGTACACTCATATTCCAATGCAACCGTCTGATCCGGATCTACAAAGTAAGTGGTTGAGTTGCGATGTAACCTACAAACTCCGCGTTACGCGTCCCTATATGAGGTATATTTCAAGATGGTATGACTCTCCTGAGGCAAGAAACAAAGACTACTCTGTTCCGGATGAATTTGCAAAATTTCAGGGTTTCCCGGTTTATAAACTCTCTACACGAGGTATGGAACCCGCATTTGAAGATACCAGAGTATTTAACTCTATTCTGGAGAATATCAATATTGTTCCCAATCCTTATATATGTTTCGATACTTATGAGAGAAACGCGCTTACCACAATGGTTAAAATTACCAACTTACCTACGGATTTGAAAAACAATGCTCAAGTCACTATAAATATTTACACGGTAAGTGGAATTCTGGTACGTACATTAACCAAGGGAGATAGTGAAACTGCATTTGTTAACTGGGATTTGAAGAATCATGCAAATATTCCTATTGCAAGTGGTGTATATCTAATCCATGTAAACTGCCCGGGTATTGGCGAAAGAATTCTGAAATTCTTCTGTACGATGCGTCAAACAGACTTGAATCAATTCTAATCACATTTTTGTTAGTAACATTAAAATATTAAGATTATGAAAAAATATAACAAAACATTACTAATTTGCATCATGCTTGGATGCTTTGCTGTGGCTTTTACTGCTATGGCAGGAAACAAAGACCGTTCAGGTCAGTCCGGAGCTCAACACCTACTTAACGACCCGTGGGCACACTCAGCAGGGTGGGGCTCTTGCGGTGTAGCAGAAACACGTGGTTTAGAATCAATATTCAGTAATATAGCGGGCTTAGCCTTTACAAAAAAAACAGATATTGCGTTTTCCAGAACACAATTCCTTTCCGGAGGACAAACCGGAATAGGTGTTACTGCCTTTGGTATTGCTCAAGGATTAACTGCAAAAAATAAAGAAACCGGACGCAGAACAGATTTAGGCACTATTGCCATCTCAGTCTTTTCTATGGGATTTGGCGACATTCTTGCTACCACTGAAAGTGAACCGGATGGAGATGGCTCTATCTTCTCACCTAAACAGAACATAATTGGAATTCATTATGCTAAGTCTTTTAACAAATTTATTCACGGAGGCATCTCTTTCAAAATTGTTAATGAAAGTAATTCTTATGTTAATGCTACAGGTGTTGCAATTGACATCGGTGTGCAGTACCAATCGGGTCCATACGACAATTTTAAAATAGGAGTTGCCCTTAGAAATTTAGGACTTCCCATGACCTATAGAGGAGATGGTCTTTCTACAAAGGGACTTCCCGAATATCTTGACCATTTACTTACTCTTGAAGGACGTTCAGCACCTTTTGAACTACCCGCTTTACTAACCATTGGTGTTTCTTACGATTTTCTCATTTTCCCGGAAGAGTACCAACAAATGCGCAAAGAAGATAGAAAACTTGAAGGATTAACTCGCGCACAAGCACTACACCGTATCACTTTAGCAGGGTCTTTCATAGCAAATGCTTATTCAAGAGATAATTTTGCATTGGGTCTTGAATATGGATTTATGCAATATTTTCAAGTGCGCGCCGGCTATCTGCTTGAAAGTTTTGGTACGAAAAATATAGAAGGAAAAGACAGGCTATATGTGAATCAAGATTGCTTATACCTTGGACCGAGCGCAGGAGTTACAGTAGGTATTCCTTTAGCAAAAAAAGGAAAAGGAAATCGAATCCTCTTGTTTGATTATGCCTATAAGTTTACAAACTTCTGTAAAGGAAACCACTACATTGGTGTGAAGCTCAGCTTGTAAAGGCTAACTTCCATCTTTATCAAAAAATTAAAGAGGCTTAAAATAAGCCTCTTTAATTTCTTTTTTGCAAAATTTTTTAGTAAAACAATAATTATGAACAAAGTTAAGTACTACTCAGTGGAAAGTTTGGAGGCTCTGAAAAAAGAACTCTACAACCTTGAAACAGTGGAAAGGCCAAAAATTTCCAAAGCAATTGCAGAAGCCAGAGACAAAGGCGACCTTTCGGAAAACGCAGAATACGACGCTGCTAAGGAAGCACAAGGAATGCTGGAACTGAAAATAGGAAAATTAAAAGATATTATTGCAAATGCAAGAATCTTGGATGAATCGAAAATAGATACTTCAACAATTTTAATCTACTCCATTGTTACTATTAGGAATCTTTCCAATAATATGGAAATGACCTATACCATTGTTCCCGAACCGGAAGCCGATTTTAAGGCAGGTAAAATTTCAATTAATTCTCCTATTGCAAAAGGTCTGCTTGGAAAAAAGAAAAAAGATATAGCCACAATACAAGCGCCCGCCGGAACGTTACAATTTCAAATTATTAACATCTCAAGGTAAAATGGAAACAATCTTTACTAAAATTATTAAAGGCGATATTCCTTGTTATAAAATTGCGGAAGATAATGATTATTTTGCTTTCTTGGATATCCGCCCCTCTTCTAAAGGACACACTTTGGTAATACCAAAAATTGAAAACGACTATATCTTTGACCTCTCTGACGAACAACTATGCGGATTAGTTCTTTTTGCAAAAAAAATTGCCACAGCACTGAAAAAATCGATTCCCTGCGAAAGAATTGGTATTAAAGTCATTGGTTTGGAAGTTCCTCATACTCACATTCATCTAATCCCCATAAAAGTAGAGGGAGATATGAACCATGGAAAAGAGATGCTGAAATTTACTGATGAGGAATTTCAAGAAATTGCTAAAACTATTATACTTAATCTTTAATTTTCATCTATTTTTCGAAAACAGAGCTAATTTGTGAAAATTCTAATTGATAAACTCTTCCAAAAAGCCATTCTTCAAAAAGAGGAATGGATTTTTTTACTCTCAAACAGAAACAGAGATACTATTGATTATGCTTTTGAAAAAGCGCGTGAAGTTTCTTTACAACATTTTGGAAACAAGGTGTTTGCCCGCGGGTTAATAGAATTTACAAATTATTGCAAAAATAATTGTTTCTATTGCGGTATTAGGGCTGGAAACAAAAAGACATTACGCTATCGCCTCTCAAAAGAGGATATATTAGAATGTTGTAAAATCGGAAACGAATTGGGATTCAGAAGTTTTGTGCTGCAAGGCGGAGAAGACCCATACTTTACCGATGAAAAAATGTTGGAGATTATCCACGAAATCAAAAGTAGATATCCCGATAATGCCCTAACCCTCTCCGTAGGCGAGAGAAGTTATGAGTCTTATGTAGCATTTAAGAATGCCGGTGTTGACCGCTATTTACTACGCCACGAAACGGCTAACTGGGAACACTACGGCCAATTGCATCCCAAAAACTTGTCGAATATTCACCGAAAACAATGTTTATACGACTTGAAGAGCATAGGATTTCAGACAGGAACAGGCTTTAT
>Ga0209628_10000625_pt1 | contig 21801 bp, 16 predicted proteins | sample TergutCu122P4_FD_187285 | JGI IMG/M metagenome (GOLD analysis project Ga0209628, IMG submission 187285) | Cubitermes ugandensis P4 segment gut microbial communities from Kakamega Forest, Kenya - Cu122 P4 (SPAdes) (version 2) | ecosystem: Host-associated > Arthropoda: Insects > Digestive system...
AGTTGCCTGGCCCGCAAGGGGGTCAGTTTGGGAATGCCGAGCGCGGCGTACAGTTCGCTCCAGGCCAGGCGCTCGGCGAGGTCCGGATGCGGCGGATGTTCATCGGCCGGCCTCACGCCCGCCGCAAGCAGCGCATCGACGGCATCGGCATTGCGTTCTTCGGCGAAGAAATCGGCGATCGCCGCCGCCACCGTCGCGCCAATATCGGGCAGCGCCGCCAGGATCGGCGCTGGCGTCCGGCGCACGCGCTCGATGCTGCCCAGCCAGTCGGCCAGCGTTTTGGCGGTCGATTCGCCGACATGGCGAATACCCAGCGCGAACAGCAGCCGGGCGAGGCTGGGCATGCGGCTGGCGGCGATGGCGGCGAGCAGGTTTTCGGCCCAGCGGGTGGCGATCTGCCCGGATTTTGCCGTCTCCGGCACCGTGCCATCGCGCTCGTCGGCGCGCCGTTTCATGTCGAGCAGATCGTCGAGCCTCAGGCGATAGAGATCGGCGACGCCGTGCAAATAGTCGAATTCGACCAGGCGCTCGACATAGCGCTCGCCCAAGCCTTCGATGTCCATCATGCGGCGTCCCGCGAAGTGCAAAATGGCCTGGATGCGCTGGGCGCGGCAGGAAAAGCCGCCGGAGCAGCGCGTCACCGCTTCGCCCTCCTCGCGCGCCACATGGGCGCCGCAGACCGGGCAGGCCTCGGGCATGATAAAAGGCGTCGCGTCCGGCGGCCGGCGCTCGGCGACGACGCCCAGCACCTCGGGAATCACGTCGCCCGCGCGACGCACGATGACCGTGTCGCCGACGCACAGCCCCCCTTTACGCGCCATCTCGTCGGCATTGTGCAAGGTGGCATTGGTCACCGTGACGCCGCCGACAAATACCGGCTTCAAGCGCGCCACCGGCGTCAGCGCGCCGGTGCGGCCAACCTGGATGTCGATGGCCTCGACCACGGTCAGCGCTTCCTGGGGCGGATATTTATGCGCCACCGCCCAGCGCGGCTCGCGCGAGCGAAAGCCGAGGCGCTGCTGCAAGGAGAGGCGATTAACCTTGTACACCACGCCGTCGATATCGAAGGGCAGGCGCTCGCGCAATTGGGCGATACGCCGGTGAAAGCCGGCCAGCGCTTCAGCGCCGGCCAGCACGGCGCGATGTTCGCATACCGGCAGGCCGAAGGCGGCCAGGGCATCCAGCACGCCAGCGTGCGTGGACGGCGGCTCCCAGCCCTCCACCGCCCCCAAACCGTAGGCGAAAAAGCACAGCGGCCGGCTCGCCGCCACCGCCGGATCGAGCTGGCGTATGCTGCCAGCCGCCGCATTGCGCGGATTGACCAGCGTCTTTTCGCCGCGCGCCAGGGCCGCCCGGTTGTATTGCTCCAGGTCGTCGCGCCGCATATAGATTTCGCCGCGCACTTCCAAGAGCGGCGGCGCATTGCCCGAAAGGCAGAGCGGGATCTGGCGCACGGTGCAGAGATTTTGCGTCACGTCCTCGCCGGTCGTCCCGTCGCCGCGCGTCGCGCCGCGCACCAGCACGCCATGCTCGTAGCGCAGGCTGATGGCCAGCCCATCGAATTTCAGTTCGGCGGCATATTCGACCAGTGGCGCGTCGGCAGATAGCTCCAGTTCGCGGCGAATGCGGGCGTCGAAATTGAACGCGCCGCTCGCCTCGGTGTCGGTTTCGGTCTGGATCGACAACATCGGCAAGTCATGGCGCACCGGCGCGAATTGCGCCAGCGGCTGGCCGCCGACGCGGCGAGTCGGCGAATCGGCGCTGGCCAGTTCCGGGAATTGCGCTTCCAGCGCCTGCAATTCGCCAAACAGCTTGTCGTATTCGGCATCCGGAATGCTCGGCGCATCAAGGACGTAGTAGGCGTGGTCGTGACGCTCGATTTCGGCGCGCAGCACCGCCGCCCGCGCGCTGGCCTCTTCCGCCGCCATCAGGAAAACAGGCGGCGCGCCTGGGGCGAGCCGGCGGGCAGGCCGAAGCTCAGCATGGTCGCCTGCGGCTTGCCGATGAATTCGCGGCGGATGTGTTCGAGCTGGCTGTCGCCCAGGGGCTGACGGTTATCGTCGACCAGCGTGCCTTGCAGGGTATCGGCGAAGCGGCGGGCGAGTTCGGTCATCTGCATGAATACCCGCTCGCCGTGATCGACGCGCGGCACGTCGAGAATGAAGGTCAGGCCGTGGGTCGTCAGGTTGCGCAGGCTATCGGTCGAAAACTGGGTCGTTTCGTAATTTTGCAGACTAAACAGCGCCTGGCCGCCATCGTCATAGCGGATGAAAGCGCCGTCGACGCCAAGCGCCATGCCGGCGGCCTCGGCCAGCGCGCGGATCTTGGTGCCGGGAAAGGGCGTGCCGCGGCTGATCAGATTGAGGCCGATTTCGAGATCCACGGCGGCGCAGAAACGGTCTATCTCGGCGGCCTGGTCGAGCAGGCGCGAGGGCGGCATGTCGGCTACGGCCATCAATTCGTCGGCCAGGGCCTGCATGGCCCCGGTGAAAAGCACCAGATCCGCCTCGCTGACCGGCCCCTGGCGATTGACCAGCTGCAGGCCGATGCGCAGGCGGCGCACCGATGACTCGCTGTCGGCGCGCAGGCGTTCCCATTCGCGGCTGCGCTCGTTGAAGCCGACCCAGTGCACGGGCTTACTCAGGCGCTCCAGCACATCGTGTTGCGAATGCAGGATTTGCGCGATGGATACCGGCTCGACCAGTTCCATGGAAACAATGAATTCAAGGCGCGGATCGAGTAGTTCGGGCGGCAGCGGGCCTGCGAAAGCCTCGTCCGCCTCGTCGTTTGGCGCTGGCTCGCGAAACGGCGCTTCGCTGCGAGCCGCCGCCTCGGGCACAGGCTCGGCCCGCATCGGTTCAAACTCAGGCGCGCTCGCCTGCCCGGTTTCGGCCAGCACCGGCTCGCGGCGCTCGGCGGGGCTCTCCGGCCTGGCCGCTGGCTCCGCGTCGCCGCGCCGGGCCGCCGCCGGCTGGCCGCCGAGCAGCACATCCTCGTGATGCGGTTTGAGCACTTTTTCCGCCAGCCTGCGGTGACGCCGCTCCTGCCATTTGTTGTAGGCGAATACACCGACTACCGCCGCCACGCCCAGGCTGATCAATCCCAACTGGAGTTCGGTCATTTACGCCGCATCCCTCATCTTCAGAGCTTCTTCGATATCCACTTCAACCACGCGCGAGACGCCGCTTTCCTGCATGGTCACGCCGACCAGTTGCTCGGCCATTTCCATCGCGATTTTATTATGGGAAATGAACAGGAACTGCGTTGCTCCCGACATTTTCCTGACCATGCCGCAGAAGCGCTCGGTATTGCTGTCGTCGAGCGGGGCATCGACCTCGTCGAGCAGGCAAAAGGGCGCGGGATTCAACTGGAACATCGAGAACACCAGCGCGATGGCGGTCAGCGCCTTCTCGCCGCCGGAGAGCAGATGGATGGTCGAATTTTTCTTGCCCGGCGGCTGGGCGATGACCTGAACGCCGGCATCGAGAATTTCCTCGCCGCTCATCACCAGTTCGGCGCGCCCGCCGCCGAACAATTCGGGGAAGAGCCGGCCGAAATGGCCATTGACCGTATCGAAGGTCGATTGCAGCAATTCGCGCGTTTCGCGGTCGATGCGCCGGATGGCGTTTTCCAGGGTTTCCATGGCCTCGGTGAGGTCGGCCGCCTGCATGTCGAGATAGCCCTTGCGCTCGGTCGCCGTCTCCAACTCCTGCAAGGCAGCGAGATTGACCGCCCCGAGTTCGGCGATGGCATTGCCCAGGCGCGTGATTTCTCCTTGCAGCGCGGCGGGGCGGCCGGCTCCGCCGCCTGTTCCGATTTCCGCTTCGAGCGCCGCCTCGTCGGCGCCGGCCTCCCGCAATTGCAGGGCGAATTGTTCGGCATTCAACGCCGCCGCCTGTTCCTTCAACTTCAAGTCGCCAATGCGCGCGCGCAGCGGCTCCAGGCCCTGCTCGATTTTGAGACGCCTCTCTTCCAGGGCGCGCAGCGCCTGGGTTGCCGCCTCCAGCGCGTCGCGCTTGGCCGCAAGGGCCTTCTCGGCCGCCTGGCGGGTTTCCAGCGCCGCTTGCAATTGCTCTTCCATGACATCGGCCGGCGCGGCTTCGACCTGCTCGGCGCAGGCCGCCCGGTCGCGTTCGATGCGCGTCAGTTCGCGCTGGGCCAATGCCTGCCGGGCGAAGATGTCCTGCAATTTGCCCTCGGCCTCGCGGGCCGAAAACTGCGCTTCGCGCAGCGCCCGGTCGAAATCGGCATTTTTTTCGCGCTCGGCGCGCACGGCGCGCTCGCATTCGTCGAGCCGCGCCTGGGCCCCTGCGACCAATACGCGGATACGGCTCAAGCCCTCGCGGATTTCCTCGATGCGCAGATCGGCGGCCATTTCGCGCTCGCGCTCGCCCTCCTCTTCGGCGGCCAGTTCGGCCAACTGCTCGGCGAGGCGCTCCTTTTGCTCGTTGTAGCGGGCAATCGCCTGGGAGAGTTTCAATACCTCAAGCTGTACGGCATGCACGCGCTGCTGGCGGTCGGTCACGTACTGGCGGGTTTCGTCCATTTCCTCCTGCTTGTCGGCCCATTGCTCGTCGAGCAGCGCCTCTTGCTCGCGCAGGCTTTCGGTGCGCGCCTGGGCCATCGCGATGCCCTCGGCCAGGGCCTCGATTTCGCGCTGGCGTTCAAGGAGGCCGTGCTCGCCCTGGTCCGGGGCGAAGAAGGTGACGCTGGTGGGCGTCAGCAAATCGCCGCTGCGAGTGACGATAACCGCGCCCGGCGCAAGTCCGGCGCGCCGGGCAAGACCCTCGGCCAGGGTTTCGGCGGTCGTGATGCCGCCCAGCCAGTCGGCCAGCACGGCGCGCACGGCCGGATCGTCGCCGCGCACGCGGGCGGCGAGTGAATCAGGCAAGGCCGCCACCCTCTCCCCCGGCCCCTCTCCCACCCGTGGGAGAGGGGTTGGGGAGAGGGGGCGCCGTGAATCCGCCTCGCCGCCCAGCATCACCGAGAGCCGCGCTTCCGGCCGGTCGTGCAGCCAGGCATTGAGCAGCGCTGGATCGTCGGCGGCGGCGATGGCCGAGAGGCGCTCGCGCAACACGGCTTCGAGCGCATCTTCCCAGCCGGCCTCGACATGGATTTTCTGCCACAGGGGCGGCGCATCTTCCAGGCCATGACGGCGCAGCCATTCCGGCAGCTTGCCGGCCGCCTGGGTCTTGGCCTGCATTTGTTCCAGCGCCGCCCGGCGCGCCTGACCAGCGGCCAGTTCGCGCTCCAGGCGCTGACATTCGCCCTGGGCCGCCTTGCGCCGCGCATCGAGCTGCGGCAATTCCTCCTGCAATTGCTGAAGATGCTCCTGGTCGCCGGCCAGTTCCTCGCGCAGCAATTCGAGTTCTTCTTCCTTTTCGGCCAGCGCGAGCTCGTCCGGCGCATCGCCAAAAGTTTCGTCGCGCAGGCGCTCGCGGCGCAAGACGATGGCTTGCAGCGCGCGCTGGGCATGCGCCTTGTGCGTCTGCTCGACTTCCAGCTTCTGCTCGCCGTTGGCCGTGCGCGCCTTCAGGCGCTGCAATTCTTCTTGCGCCTGGGCGTGGTCTTCCTCGACCTGGGGCGCGATATTCATTTGCTCCCGCAGGCGCGCGTCGGCTTCTTCCACGCGCTGCCGGGTGATTTCCTGCAATTCCTCCCACTTCTGGCGATCTTCGCCCAACTTTTCGGCGGTCTCCGTCCAGTGTTTGAGTTCGTCCTCCAGTTGCACCAGCCGCGCTTCCAGCTGGCTGCGCGATTCGCGGCGATGGCGGATTTCCGCTTCCAGCCGGGCGACTTCGGCATTGGCCGCGTACATGTCGCTTTGCGCCTGATGCAGCGCATCGCCCGCGGCGAAATGCGCTTCGCGGGTTTCTTCGGCGCGCGCCTCGGTTTCGCGTAGCGCGGCATTCTCGGCTTCGAGCTCGGTGACGGCGCGCTCGATGTCGAGCGCCAGGCGCTGCCGCTCGGCCTCGGCCTCGCGCCGTCTCAAGAGCCACAAGAGTTGCTGGCGCTTCAGCAGTTGTTCATTGAGCGCCTGATAGCGGCGCGCCACCTCGGCCTGGGCTTCCAGACGCGCCATCTGGTGAGCGAGTTCCTCGCGGATATCCTCGACGCGCAGCAGATTTTCGCGGGTGTCCTCCAGCCTGCCCTGGGTTTCCTTGCGCCGCTCCTTGTAACGTGTGACGCCGGCGGCCTCTTCGAGAAAGACGCGTAAATCGTCGGGCTTGGCCTCGATGATGCGCGAAATCATGCCCTGGCCGATGATGGCGTAGGCGCGCGGCCCAAGGCCAGTGCCGAGAAAGAGGTCGGTGATGTCCTTGCGCCTGACCTTGAGATTGTTGATGAAGTAGTCCGACTGGCCCTGCCGGGTCAGCACGCGCTTGACCGACAGTTCGGCGTATTGCGACCACTGGCCCAGGGCGCGGCCGAGCGTATTGTCGAAAATCAGCTCCACCGAGGCGCGCGACACCGGCTTTCGATTCGTCGAGCCATTGAAAATGACGTCCTGCATCGACTCGCCGCGCAATTCCGAAGCTTTCGACTCGCCCAGCACCCAGCGCACGGCATCCATGATGTTGGATTTGCCGCAGCCATTCGGGCCGACGACGCCGACCAGCTGCCCGGGCAGGGCGACGGCGGTCGGATCGACGAAGGACTTGAAGCCGGCGAGTTTGAGTCGGGTCAGGCGCATGCGCGAGGCTGGCCGGGAGTTGGGGGCCGTATGATAGCATCGGCTGCACTGACAGCCCTTCCAGCAGGCAGACCATGGATCCGGAAGATCTCTTTCTTGCCCGCGCCGTCGAACTGGCCCGCGCCGGCAGCGAACGCGGCGACGGCGGCCCTTTCGGCGCGCTTGTCGTGCGCGATGGAAAAATCCTCGCGGAAGCCTGGAACCGCGTGGTCGTCGGCCGTGACCCCACCGCCCATGCCGAAATGGGCGCCATCCGCGCCGCCTGCGCCGGTCTCGGCTCTTTCCATCTGCCCGGCGCTGTTCTCTACGCGTCCAGCGAGCCTTGCCCGATGTGTCTCTCGGCCGCCTACTGGGCGCGCATCGAGCGCATCGTCTTTGCCAACAGCCGCCTTGATGCCGCCGCCATCGGCTTTTGCGACGACGCGCTATACGATGAATTGAATCGCAGCTGCCGCGAACGCAGCATCATCATGGAACACCGGCCGCTGCCGGGCGCGCTGGAACCGATGCGCGCCTGGGCCGACAATCCGCGCCATACGCTGTATTAGCGCACCGCCAGCCATGGGAGAGCGCACGAGAAACCGACGCCGGGCAAGCTTCCCGTTTTCGGCGATAATCGGGCTTTCCCGTCACCGGCATCGCAATCCCCTCTCGCCCAACGGTAGTCCGAGAAACCCTTCATGAACCATACGCTGCAAGTGCAAATCATCCTCAACGAATTGCTGCGCGCAAAGGTCTCGCCATGATCCTCGACAAACTGTTCCAACTGATGTCGGAAAAGCAGGCGTCGGATATTTTCATCTCCGCCGGCGCTCCGATCCACATCAAGATCCAGGGCAGCACCATGCCGGTAAATCAGCAGGTCATGCTGCCCGACATGATCGACAAGATCGCCTATGAGCTGATGTCGCCGGAGCAGATCAAGACTTTCGAGACGACCTGGGAAATGAACCTTTCTTTCGGGGTTCCGCAGGTCGGCAATTTCCGCGTCAATATTTTCCGCCAGCGCGGTTCGACCAGCATCGTGATCCGCTTCATTCTCGGCAACATCCCGCCCTTGAACGAACTCGGCCTGCCCTCCTTGCTCGCCGAACTGATCATGGAAAAGCGCGGCCTGATCCTGATCGTCGGCGCCACCGGCTCGGGCAAATCGACGACCATCGCCTCGATGCTCGATCATCGCAATTCCTTCCGCTCGGGCCATATCCTGACGGTCGAAGACCCCATCGAATTCCTGTTCAAGCACAAGAAGTCCATCGTCAATCAGCGCGAAATCGGCATGGACACCGAGGACTGGCAGACGGCGCTGAAAAACGCCATGCGCCAGGCGCCGGACTGCATCCTGATCGGCGAAATCCGCGACAAGGACACCATGCAGGCGGCCATCGCCTACGCCCAGACCGGCCACCTGTGTCTCGCCACGCTGCACGCCAACAACTCTTACCACGCGCTCAACCGCATCATCAGTTTCTTCCCGCTGGAAAACCGGCCCGCCCTCTTCCTCGACCTGTCGGTGGCGCTGCGCGCCATCGTCTCGCAGCGCCTCGTCAAAAAGTCGGACGGCAAGCTCGCGCCGACTTGCGAAATCATGCTCAACACCCGCCATATCAGCGAACTGATCGAGCGCGGCGAGGTCCAGGCAATCAAGGATGCAATGGAGCAGACGCTGGCCCCGGGATCGCAGACCTTCGAGCAGGATTTGTTCAGGTTCTACCGCGAAGGGCTCATCTCCCTCGACGAAGCCCTGGCCAATGCCGATTCGCCGACCAATCTATCGTGGCTGATCAACAATTCCGAACTGACGCTCGGCAGCGGCAAGGATGACAAAAAGCTCGACACGGCCCTGGATTTCGACACGACCAACGCCGGCGGGGCATCGTTCAAGGAATTCACCCTGAGCCTCTCCGAGCCGGAAGAATAATCAACAGATGACTTGCTCCGCCAAAACCGACCTTTGCACCGTCCGTGATTTCGTCCGTTACGCGGTCAGCCGCTTTAGCGCCGCCAATCTTTTTTTCGGCCACGGCAGCGACAATGCCTGGGACGAAGCGGTCTACCTGACGCTGCACACCCTCAACCTGCCGCTAGACCGCCTCGAACCCTTTCTCGATGCCCGCCTCCTGGCGCACGAGCGCGAGGCTTTACTCGACATCATCAACCGGCGCTGCCAGGAACGCCTGCCCGCCGCCTACCTGACCCGCGAAGCCTGGCTCGGCGAACACCGTTTTTATGTGGATGAACGCGTCATCGTGCCGCGCTCCTTCATCGCCGAATTGCTGGGCGAACAACTGGCGCCCTGGATCGAGCGTCCCGACGAGGTGGTTTCCGCCCTCGATCTGTGTACCGGTTCCGGCTGCCTCGCCATTCTCGCCGCCCTGGCCTTCCCGGAAGCCGACATCGACGCCGTCGACCTGTCGCCGGACGCCCTGGCCGTCGCCGAGCGCAATGTCGCCGACTACCATCTCGCCGACCGCATCCGGTTGATCCGCTCCGACGCCTTCGCCCAACTCCCGGGCCGGCGTTACGACCTGATCCTCTCCAACCCGCCCTATGTCGATGCCGAATCGGTCGCCGCCTTGCCGCCGGAATACCGGCACGAGCCGGAAATGGCGCTCGGCTCCGGCGAGGACGGCCTGGACTTCACCCGTGTCATCCTGCGCGAAGCGAAACGTCATCTGAATCCGGAAGGGCTGCTGGTGGTCGAGATCGGCCACAACCGGGCGGCGCTGGAAGAAGCCTTCCCCGACCTGCCCTTCACCTGGCTGGAAACGGCCGCTGGCGGCGACTACGTATTTTTGCTGTCAGCCGCCGACCTGCCGGACTAAGCCCGCCGCCGACGCGCGCCGGGCGGCTACTCGCTCCCGGCCGGGTCGGCGAGCCGCTGATTCCGCTCCGCGGCTCGCTCCGTGGCTTCCTCCAGCTTTTTCCGCAGCGCTTCTTCTGTCTGCCGTGCCTGTTCCATTTCCTCTTTCTTCAGCGCCGCGGCAGTCGCTGCGGTGCTAGCGGTTTCGACGCCGCAGGCGGAGAGCGCCAACAGCAACGACGTACAGAGAATCGCCTTCATGCTTATCGGCTGCCACAAAGAATAACGCCAACGCGCCGCTGGCTCAGCGCCAAGCCACGGACGCGACCGGCAAGTTCCAAGCGCTCAGTGATCCGCTTCTTTTCTACGAATTTAATCGCCTTGACCACGCGGCACACCGGCTGCCGGATGATAGTGGAAGCCGATGGGAAACACCTCGATGATATCGTCGAATTCCACTTCCTCGACGATGGGGGTACGCCGTTCCGGCACACTGCGCCGCTCGTCCTGATCGCGGGATGCGCCGATATCTAGTTCGCGCCGGTCGTTTTGACTGCGCCGATCATGTTCCAGAATCATGTCATCTTGGCTCCACTTTGCGGGAATCCGGAGATCCCTCATGACTGGATGGCCATCTGCCGTTCCCGATTCTGAACCTGTTATCGCCAAAATAAAAGACCGCCTGAGTCATTCGCGCAACCGCCCATCGGCACGGCGCGGCAGTTGCCATCCGGGCGCACGAAAAGGCTAGAGCGCTTGTGACGGGTCGGCATGGCTCCGTTGTATCGAAGGCGGCAGCATGAGCTTCCCGCCCTCGATCGAGCCTTGCGCCCAAGACCGCGACAAGCCGCTCACAGCCTTGGCTTGTTGGCGGACATTCCCGACATTCCGGACATCCCGGACATTCCGGACATCCCGGACATTCCTCCGAAGGGCTGTCTACCCTCCGCGGGCGCGGCCGCGTTGCGCCTCAAGATATCGTAATAGCTGCGGATATTTTCGACCAGAATCACCGCTTCGCCGCCCCGCGCCCGGCCGGCCTTGAGGCGAGCGTAGTACTGCGGCTTGGCCAGGAGCGGCAGGACGCGCTTCATGTCGTACCAGGCATTGGGATCGGCATCGAGCTGCCTGGCGATGGCGCGCGCGCCATTCATGTGGCCGGGGCCGATGTTGTAGGCGGCCAGCGCGAGCCAAGTCCGGTCCGGTTCCTTGACCTCGTCCGGCAACATGTCGCGCAGAATATTGATATAACGGGCGCCGGCCAGGATGCTTTGGGCCGCGTCGAGGCGGTTGCTGACGCCGAGCCGGTCGGCGGTTTCCTCGGTCAGCATCATGATGCCGCGGACATTGGTATGGCTGGTGGCGTAGGGATCCCAGTGCGATTCCTGATAGGCGACGGCGGCGATCAGACGCCAGTCGAGGCCGCTGATGGCTTCCGCCGCCAGGAAATAGCCGAGCAGCTTGGGCAGGGTCGTTTCGATCTGGCCCAGGAACTTGGTGATATCCATCTGATTCAAGCGATGGACATGGCCGAAATAGCGCTCCTCCAGCCGGGCCAGCGTGCCATCGGCGCGAATGCGCTCGATGAAGGCGCTGACGCGGGCCGCCAGTTCGTCGTTGGGACGCGGCCCGAGCAGCCAGACGATGGCCTGTTCCTCGGAGAGGCGCAGCGAGGATCGCAAACTGGGCACATACTGGTTGGCCAGCGCTTCCATGCGCTCGTCCATGACCACGTACTCGACCTGGCGTTCGCCGAGACGTTCGAGCAGTTCGAGAATGCTGCCCTCTCCAACCTCGACGATGGCGATATCGGGAATCGTCGCCGAGAGTTGCCGCAAGGTGGCCGCCTGACGGGAGCCGGCCATGACATGCACGGTCTTGCCAGCCAGTTGCTCGGGCCGGCTCAAGGGCAGCGAGGCCTCGTGCTGGGCCAGCACGTCGCGCGTCATGAAAAGCGGCGGCGTCGCCGCGATGTCCTGCCCGGGCACAGGCGACAGCCAGCCAGCGGCGAGGTGATAGCGGCCATCGGCGATGGCTTTCTTCAATCCGGCCCCGCCGACGATTTCGTAGCGTACGCCAACGCCTAGTTCTTCGGCGAAAATCTCGGCGAGGTCGCGTTCCAGCCGGCCGGCCGCCGAGCCTTCCCCGCCGTCGTGAGTCAGCGGCCCAGGCTGGACGAGCGCCACCAGATCGTGCTGCGCCGGCCTTGGAAAAGGCAAGGGCGCCGGGCGCTCCTCGCCGCAGGCGGCCAACAAAAAAATGGCGCTCAACAGGAAGAGTCGGGTTGCCAGAAACATGGATCGTGCTATTATGCGGCCCGCTGCGGAGAGGTGGCAGAGTGGTCGAATGTACCTGATTCGAAATCAGGCGTACTGCAAGGTACCGTGGGTTCGAATCCCACCCTCTCCGCCAAGCGACCCAAACGAAGCTTGGCAGTTACCACTGAAAGCCCGAGAAAAGCCCCGTAGAATCGGGGCTTTATCGTTTGAGCTTCCATCGGTTTTTCGTCTGCCAAAGAATGGGTTTCATGGCGGCCACCTCATGGCTGACCTGTTTCTTGCTGGCTAGGCTTGCTCTGGCTCGCGCCAGCCGCTTTGGGCAGCGGCAACCAACGCCGCCCAGTCATCAGGCGGGTTTCCCCGGCCCAGCATCTTCTCGAATACCGCATACGGGTCGGATTTGCTGCCTGCCGAGCGCAACGTCTGTTCATCGTTGACCCAGGCATAGATGATGACCTTGGCCTTCGAGTCATAGCGGAAAAATAGCCGAAACCGCCTCCCGATCTTGGCCCGCCGCCAGTGGCGATAGGCCGTCCCCAGGGTGTTGCCTTGGCGAAACTCGTCCCGCGCAGGATCACTCGGCACGACCTCCAGGATCAACTGACTCAAGGCACGGAACAACTTGACGTTGGCGTTACCCTCGAACCCCTGCGGGTCGCTTTGTTCGGCCCGTGCGGCGGCCGCATGCAGTTTGCGCAACTGCGCGATCACGCCATCATGGAACAGCAAGGTCCAGCCGTGCCGCTGCATCAGAGTGCAACTTCGCCATCAATGTCATCACGCAGGTTCACAGCATGACCCGCGCTGGCCAGCATCGCCTGCGCCAAATCTTCTGGCAGCAAGCGAACATGCCGACCGGCCCGGATGTCCGCCTCCAATAAGCCCAGGAATGCGTCGATGGCCGGGTCTTCGTGATCGGACTCAGCGCGGGTAACGACGATCTCGCCGTCACGTATGTCGAACGCGATCCTGCCGCCCGTATCCAGCCCCAGCACCTGCCGAATGGACTTAGGCAGCGTGACTTGGCCCTTGGAGGTCAGCGTGGCAACTTCGTGGATGGCAGGCATGGCGGTTCCCCAGATAACAACACCCAGACAGCAAGGAAATTTCCTTACCGTGTCAATCCAAGCATCGAGATGTTCCTCCGAATCAAAAACACAGGGCCTCGCAGGTCGGGAACAGCCAGCCTTCCGGCATCAATCCGACCGCCAACCTCCCGCATTGATCGTAGACGGCCCGGAAGGCGCGTTTACTGGCCCAGACTCTCAAGCGGCGGCATCGGGATCGTGACGATTCTGCACGAGCGGATGCACCAGATCGAGCATTTCCGAAAGACTTTGACTTGTAATAAGCCGCCGCCCCACCGGGCCGCCCCTTGCGGCCACGCCCGAGGAATACGCCGGCAGGCGCGTTTTTTGCTCATTCCGCGCCAGCTCTTGGCATAATCCACCCCCATGCTCGCTTACATCGTCCGCCGCCTGCTCTATGCCGTCCCGATTCTGATCGGCGTCAATCTGATTACCTTCGCCCTCTTCTTCATCGTCAATACGCCGGACGACATGGCGCGCATGCAGCTCGGGGTCAAGCGGGTGACGCCGGAGGCGATCGCGCAGTGGAAGACGGAGCGCGGTTACGACAGGCCGCTCTTCGTCAATGCCGCCGCCAGCGGAGTGGCGACGCTGACCGACACCATTTTTTTCCAGAAATCGGCGCGCATGTTCGTCGGCGATTTTGGCCGCGCCGAGGACGGCCGCGATATCGCCCGCGAAATCGCCACGCGCATGGGGCCATCGCTCGCCATCGCCTTGCCGACCTTCATACTCGGCTTGTTCGTCACCATCAGCTTCGCGCTGACCCTGGCCTTTTTCCGGGCCACGGCCTTCGATGTCTGGGGGGTTGTGTTGTGCGTCGCGGCGATGTCGGTGTCCGGGCTCTTCTACATCATCGGCGGCCAGTACCTGTTCAGCAAGGTGTGGCGGCTCGCGCCCATTTCGGGCTTCGGCGACGGGCTGGACGCCTGGCGTTTCCTGATCCTGCCGGTGGCGATCGGCGTGGTCGCCGGCATCGGCGCGTCGACCCGCTGGTACCGGACCATTTTTCTTGAGGAAGTCTCCAAGGACTATGTGCGCACCGCCCGCGCCAAGGGCCTGCCGGAAACCCTGGTGTTCTTCCGCCACATTTTGCGCAATGCGCTGATTCCGATCCTGACCGGCGTCGTCGTCGTCATTCCGACCCTCTTCATGGGTTCCTTGCTGACCGAATCCTTTTTCGGCATTCCCGGCCTCGGGAGCTACACCATCGACGCGATCAACGCCCAGGATTTCGCCGTGGTCCGCTCCATGGTGTTCATCGGCTCAGTGCTATACATCCTCGGCCTGATCCTGACCGACATTTCCTACACCCTGGTCGACCCAAGGATTCGCTTCCAATGAGGGACTACCAGATCGTCGTCCTCTGGTCCGACGTGCTGGTCTGGCTCTTGCTGGCGGCCGGCATCGGCCTTGGCGCGCTGATCGCCAAAAGTCCGCCGCTGCTTGCCGCCTGGCGGCGGGTCAGCGCCAACCGCATCGGCATGGCGGCGGCCATCGTGCTGCTCGCCTTCATCGGAATTGGTCTGCTCGATTCCCTGCATGTCCGCGCGGCGCTGGAGAGCGACTCCGCAGAAGCGCGGGGGCAGGAGCGCCAATACGCGATCGAGGTGCTGTCGCTCCTCGATCTCTTGGTGACGCCGCTGCGCACCGAAAATGAGAAAACCTATTCAGCGCCCTTCGCCACCCGGCTGTATGCGATGGAAACCCTGGAGGTGCCGGGCCTTGGCACGGTGCGCGACTATCCGCGCCTGAAATACGGCGCCAGCCATCTCGGCGAGCGCGAGGACCAGGTTTTGGCCGACGCCGCCTCGACCGCCCTCCAGCTTGGCGCGCTGGCGCTCTTTGTCTGGCTCGCGCTAGCCAGTACGGCGGCGCTGGCGGTTGGCGGCTGGCGGACAGGCAGCGCTTGGGCGGGCTGGCGGCGCATCTGGCGGGGTGAGACCGCCTTTGCCTGGAATGCGGTGCTGGCGACGCTGGCGGCGATGATGCTGATCGCCCTGCCGCTCTTCGCGCTGGCCGGGCAATACCATGTATTCGGCACCGACAAGGTCGGCCAGGACGTGCTCTACCAGATTCTGAAAAGCGTGCGCACGGCGCTGATCATCGGTCTTGTGACAACCCTGGTGATGCTGCCCCTGGCCGTGCTGCTGGGCATCGTCGCCGGCTATTTTCGCGGCTGGGTCGATGACCTGATCCAGTATCTCTACACCGTGCTCAATTCCATTCCCGGCGTGCTGTTGATCGCCGCCGCGGTGCTGATGATGCAGGTGGTCATCGACACCCATCCACAATGGTTCGCCACCGCCGCCGAACGCGCCGACCTGCGCCTGCTGGCGCTGTGCTTCATCCTCGGCATCACGAGCTGGACCAGCCTGTGCCGCCTGCTGCGCGGCGAAACGCTGAAATTGCGCGAACTGGAATACATCCAGGCGGCGCAGGCTTTCGGCGTTTCATCGACGCGCATCATCCTGCGCCACATCCTGCCCAATCTGATGCACATCGTCATCATCGCGCTGGTCATGGATTTTTCCGGCCTCGTGCTGGCCGAGGCCGTGCTGTCCTATGTCGGCGTCGGCGTCGATCCGACCATGACCAGCTTCGGCACCATGATCAACAATGCGCGCATGGAACTGGGCCGCGAGCCGGTCGTCTGGTGGTCGCTGGCCGCCGCCTTCGCGGCCATGTTCCTGCTGGTACTGGCCGCCAACCTGTTCGCCGACGCGGTGCGCGATGCGTTTGATCCGAGGATAGGGTGATGCTGGAGGTAAAAGACCTGCGCCTCGGCTTCGTCGCCGGCCGCCAGACCCAGGCGGCGGTCGACGGCATATCCTTTGCCATCGCCCAGGGCGAAACCTTCGCGCTACTCGGCGAATCGGGTTGCGGCAAGTCGGTGACGGCGCAGGGCATTCTGCGTCTGTTGCCGAGCGCCGGGCGGGTGCTTGGCGGCTCGGTGCGCTTTGGCGGCGAGGAATTGCTGACGCTCCCGGAAGCCGCGATGCGCTCCTTGCGCGGCGCTCGCATGGCGATGATTTTTCAGGAGCCGGCGACCAGCCTGAACCCGGTGCTGACCGTCGGCCGCCAGATCGGCGAGGTGCTCGAACGCCATCGCGCACTGACCGGCGAGCCGGCGCGGCGGCGCATGCTCGAATTGCTGCGCCAGGTCGGCATCGCCGATGGCGAACGGCGGCTCGGCGAATACCCTTTCCAGCTTTCCGGCGGCATGAAGCAGCGGGTGATGATCGCCATCGCGCTGGCCGGCGAGCCTGAGCTGTTGATCGCCGACGAGCCGACCACCGCGCTCGATGTCACCGTGCAGGCGCAGATCCTCGATCTCTTGGCCGCCTTGCAGGCCGAGCGCGGCATGGGCATGTTGCTGATTACCCACGATCTCGGCGTGGTCGCCCGCATGGCGCACCGCATCGGCGTGATGTACGCGGGCGAGCTGGTCGAGGCGGCCGGGCGCGAATCGTTTTTCGCCGCCCCCCGCCACCCTTACGCCCAAGCATTGTTCGCCGCCCTGCCGGATGTCTCGCGGCGCGGCCGGCAACTGGCGAGCATTCCCGGCCAGGTGCCGGCGCTGGCGGCGATGCCGGCGGGCTGCCGTTTCGCCGGGCGCTGCCCGCAAGCGGCGGCCATCTGCCATGAACAGCCGCCCGCCTGGCGCAGCGTGGCCGACGGCCATGCCGTGCGCTGCCACGCGCCGGCAACGGCAAGCCCCGCCGAGCCGGGCCAGCCGGCGGCCATGCCGGCATCGGGCGCCGGCCGCCATCTGCTCGAAGCCGCCCATCTGAAAGTGCATTTCCCCATTCGCAAGGGCATCCTGCAACGCACCGTCGGTCATGTGCGGGCGGTCGACGATGTCTCGCTCGCCATCGCGCCGGGCCGGACTCTCGCGCTGGTCGGCGAATCCGGCTGCGGCAAGACGACGGTCGGCAAGGCGCTGCTGCAACTGATTCCCCCCACCGCCGGCAGCGTGACCCTGGCCGGCGGCGAACTCGTCGGGCTATCCGGCCAGCGCCTGCGCGCCGCGCGCCGGCGGATGCAGATGGTGTTCCAGGACCCCTTCGCCTCGCTCAATCCGCGCCTGCGCGTCGGCGAAATCATCGCCGAGGGCATGGCCGCGCTGGGGCTGGAAAAGCATCCGGCCAGGCAGGCGGCGGCGGTCGCCGCGTTGCTGCGGCAAGTCGGCCTGCCGGCGGAGGCCGCCGAGCGTTTCCCGCACGAATTTTCCGGCGGCCAGCGCCAGCGCGTCGCCATCGCCCGCGCGCTCGCCGTGCAGCCCGAACTCCTGATCTGCGACGAGCCGACCTCGGCGCTCGACGTCTCGGTGCAGGCGCAGATCCTCAATCTGCTCAAGACCTTGCAAAGCGAATTGGGCGTCGCCTACCTGTTCATCACGCACAATTTCGCGGTCGTCGAATACCTGGCCCACGAAGTGGCGGTGATGTATCTGGGCCGCATCGTCGAACGGGGCGAGGCGGACGAGGTGCTGCGCGCCCCGCGCCACCCCTACACCCAGGCGCTGCTGTCGGCCATCCCGCCGCCGCGCCTCGATGGCGGCGGGCAGCGCATCCGCCTGGACGGCGAGGCGCCGTCTCCGGCCAATCCCCCGCCCGGCTGCCATTTCCATCCCCGCTGCCCGCAAGCCAGCGACCTGTGCCGCCGGCAGTACCCGGCGATGATCCCGCTATCGGCGACGCGCGCCGTCGCCTGCCACCGGCCCGCTGGCGGTTGGTGACTCGCCTCAGCGCCGGGCGGTCTGGCTGCGCGCCGGGGGTTTCTTGCCGCCGGCCGGTTTCTTCGCGCCGCCGTGTTTTTTCTGCGGGGCGCGCGCCTTCGGCTCCGGCTGGATGATGATCGGCGAAGCGCTGGCGTCGAGCAGGCGTTGCAGATTGTCGGCATTGCCATCGCCGGGAACCAGCAGGCGCGAACCGGCGGCGAGGCGGACATTGCCGGGCAGGCCGTTGGCCTGGATCAGCTCGGCGGTGGAAGCGCCGACCCGGCTGGCGATCTGCGCCACGCGCTCCGGGCTGGCGACCGTGTAGGCCCGCCAGCGGCTGAGAGGCATCCGATGATTGCGCAGATTATGGAGGAAGGTGTCGACCTTGTCGGTCGGCAGCACCACCGCCGTGTCGGCCTTGATGATGGGCCGGTTGTGCGCCGGGTTCAACTGGCGGAATTCGTCCAGCGGCATGTCGGCCAGACGCGCCGCGATCCTGACATCCACCGGCTGCGGCATTTCCAGGGTCGTGAAATAGGGGCTGTTCGGCACTTGCGGCACGTTGAGCAGGGCGAGCAGGGCCGGATTGCCGAAAATGTTCTTCAGCGCCTGTAGCTTGGGAATGTAATGGCGCGTCTCGTTGGGCATCCTGAGGCTGGCGTAGTCGGTCGGCAGGCCGTGCGCCTCGTTTTTTTCCACGGCCCGCTTGACGGCGTTTTCGCCCCAGTTGTACGAGGCCAGCGCCAGATGCCAGTCGCCGTGCATGTCGTAGATGGCCTGCAGATAGTCGAGCGCGGCATTGGTCGAGGCGATGATGTCGCGCCGCTCGTCCTGCCACCAGTTCTGCTCCAGATTGAAGCGCCGGCCGGTGGCCGGAATGAACTGCCACAGGCCGGATGCGTGGGCGCGCGAATAGGCCATCGGATCGAAGGCGCTTTCGACCATCGGCAGCAGCGCAAGCTCGGTCGGCATGCCGCGCGCCTCCAGTTCCTCGACGATGTAAAAAAGATAGGGGCGGCTGCGCTCGACCATGCGCTGCAACAGATCGGGCCGGCTCTGGTAACGCTGCTGGTAATACAGCACCAGATCATTGTTCAGATCGGTCATCGCAAAACCGTTGCGAATGCGGTCCCACAGGCTGTCCGGCGTCGCCGTCAGGTCGATGGTCGGCAACTGCGGCGCGGCCTGGCCGATTTCCAGCAGGGGCAGATCGGGCCGGATGCCGGCGGGCTGCGCCGAATCCAGCCGCAGCGCCGGTTGCAGATCGTCATCCGCCAGCGCCGGCCCGGCCAGCGCGGCACAAACCGCGACGACGCCGAGCAGACGGCCTTGAAGATTGCAGAACGGCATGAAAACTCCTGGCGCCAACGGGCTTGGCGAAACCGCGCATTATACCCAAGGGCGAATGCCAGCCACCCAAAGTTTTCCCGCCTTGCAGGACGATTGCATGAGTAGCGATGTCATGCAAACCCCGGCCTGCCGAGGCGCGGCCCCGGAAATCTCGTCATTCCCGCGGGTTTTTGGCGGGAATCCAGCGCCTTCGTCGCCAAACTTTCCCAAAAGCAAAAACGCCGTCGTGCTTCACACGACGGCGTTTTTTTGTTGGCGGAGTGGACGGGGCTCGAACCCGCGACCCCCGGCGTGACAGGCCGGTATTCTAACCAACTGAACTACCACTCCAGTTTTACTGCATTGTAGCAAAATCTTGGCGTCCCCACGGGGATTCGAACCCCGGTTACCGCCGTGAAAGGGCGGTGTCCTAGGCCTCTAGACGATGGGGACCCGGACGTTTTCTTTCGCGCTTCTGGTGGAGGTAAGCGGGATCGAACCGCTGACCTCTTGCATGCCATGCAAGCGCTCTCCCAGCTGAGCTATACCCCCGGCAGCGAAAGAAGCAGCATTTTAGTGACTGCCCGGTACTTTGTAAAGGGACTTTGGGGATTACGGGAGATATTTTTTCAGGGCGGCGATGCTGCGGTCGCGGCCAATCATCTCGATCAGCGCGTCGACCGAGGGCGCCTGCGCCTGGCCGGTCAGGATGACGCGCAGCGGCATCGCCAGCCGGGGCATCTTGAGGCCGTGCCGGGTCAGCGTTTCCTTCATCAGCGCCCCGATGGCGGCGGCTTCCCAGGCGACGCCGGCCAGTCCGGCGATGAAATCGGCCAGGGCCGGCAGGGCTTCGGCGGAAAGATGCTGGGCGAGCAGTTCCGGGGCCGGCTCGACGCCGATGTAAAAGACTTCGATGGCGTCGGCGAGCAGGTTGAGCGTATTGCAGCGTTCGACATAGAGCGCCACCGCCTTCTCCAGATCGGGGCCGCCGCTGCCGGTATCGATGCCGCGCGCCGCCAGACGCCCGGCGATGCGCCCGGCCAGGTCGGCGGCGGGTAGTTGCTTCATGTAATGCTGGTTCAGCCACAGCAGCTTCTCGGTGTTGAACTGCGCCGCCGAGGCGGTGATGTGGTCGAGATCGAACCATTCGACGAGTTGCTGGCGCGAGAACACCTCGTCGTCGCCATGCGACCAGCCCAGCCGCGCGAGGTAGTTGATCACCGCCTCCGGCAGAAAGCCGTCCTCGTCGTACTGCATCACGGAAACCGCGCCGTGGCGTTTCGACAGCTTGGCGCCGTCGTCGCCGAGGATCATCGACAGATGAGCGTAAATCGGCGCCTCGGCGCCCAGCGCCTCGAGGATGTTGATCTGGCGCGGCGTGTTGTTGACATGGTCGTCGCCGCGAATGACGTGGGTGATGCCCATGTCCCAATCGTCGACGCAGACGCAGAAATTGTAGGTCGGCGTGCCATCGGCGCGGGCGATGATGAGGTCGTCGAGTTCGGCATTGGCGAATTCGATGCGCCCCTTGACCCGGTCATCCCAGGCGACGACGCCATCGCCCGGATTCCTGAAGCGCACCACCGGCGGCACGCCGACCGGCGGCGGCGGCAGCGTCTTGCCTGCCTCCGGGCGCCAGCGCCCGTCGTAGCGCGGTTTTTCCCTGCGCGCCTCCTGCTCGGCGCGCAGGGCGTCCAGTTCATCCTTCGTCATGTAGCAGTAATAGGCGCTGCCGCTGGCCAGCATCTGCTGGATGACCTCCTTGTAGCGATCCATGCGCCGCATCTGGTAGAACGGGCCTTCGTCATGCGTCAGCTCCAGCCAGTTCATGCCGTCGATGATCGCCTGCACCGCCTCCGGCGTCGAGCGGGCGACATCGGTATCCTCGATGCGCAAAATGAAACGCCCGCTGTGGCGGCGGGCGTAGGCCCAAGAAAACAGGGCCGTGCGAGCGCCGCCGATATGCAGGAAACCGGTGGGACTGGGAGCAAAACGGGTGCGGACGGGCTTCATGGGCGGCAAATCCAGGCGGAAACAAAACTTGTCATTCTAGCCGACCGCGGTTTGACCAAGGGCGATCGCGTTTGAAACACAAATATTCGAATTTTCAAGCGCCCCAATAACAATTTATTGAATCAACACGTTACACCGCAAAATGCGATCGACCCGGCAGCAAGGCAGGCGCAAAAAAGATCGTCCGGGGCGGCGTGGTAAAATTATTGGTTTCAGTCAATCCAGCAATCGCATGTCGCCGAACCGTCTTCTGCCTTCCTTCATTTTCGCCAGCCGCTGGATCCAGGCGCCGCTGTATATCGGTCTGGTCATCGCCCAGATCGTTTATGTCTGGCTGTTCATGGTCGAACTCGGCCATCTCGTGCTTGGCATGTTCGGCGACCACAAGATGACCGAAACGGACGTGATGCTGATCGTGCTTGGCCTGATCGACGTGGTCATGGTCGCCAATCTGCTCATCATGGTCATCGTCGGCGGTTATGAAACCTTCGTCTCGCGCCTGCATCTCGACGAGCATCCCGATCAGCCGGAGTGGCTCAGCCACGTCAATGCCGGCGTGCTCAAGATCAAGCTGTCGACGGCCATCATCGGCATTTCCTCGATCCATCTGCTGAAGAGCTTCATCAACGCCGGCGCTCTGGCCGAGCACACGCTGCTCTGGCAGGTGGCGATCCACATGGTCTTCATCGTCTCCGCCCTGGCTATGTCCCTGGTCGACAAGATCATGACCCAGACTTTGATTCTTCAACACCAGCAACATTGACCCGGAGCCGAGCATGACCGCCATCTTGCAGGAAGACCTGATCCAGTCCGTCGCCGATGCCTTTCAGTACATCAGCTACTACCACCCGCTCGATTACATCAAGGCGCTG
>Ga0209628_10000626_pt1 | contig 21758 bp, 20 predicted proteins | sample TergutCu122P4_FD_187285 | JGI IMG/M metagenome (GOLD analysis project Ga0209628, IMG submission 187285) | Cubitermes ugandensis P4 segment gut microbial communities from Kakamega Forest, Kenya - Cu122 P4 (SPAdes) (version 2) | ecosystem: Host-associated > Arthropoda: Insects > Digestive system...
AGGACAGCACAGGCGAAGGCCTGTGGGGCGTGATCAGAGGAATGCTCTCTCCCGCCGCGGGATACGCGTTCCTCGTTTTCAACATGATATGCGCTCCATGCGTCGCGGCGATGGGAGCGATGAGGGTAGAACTCGGTTCATGGAAAGCTACGATGAAGGCTGTTGCCTACCAGTGCATCCTCGCTTACGCAATTGCGATGATCGTCTACCAATTCGCAAACCTGTTAACGGGGAACGGATTGAGTTGGGGGATCGTCCCCGCGTTGATCGCATTGGCTATCATAATTCACATGGTGATATCAAAAGAGCCTTTCAAGGCTCTAAGGAAGGTGCTCCATGTCTGACGCAGCGACGATCATTGCGGGAGCGGTCGTTCTAATCGTTTTGATCATTTCATTGTATTTTATGATCAAGAGCATCAAGGGCGGAGGCTGCAATAATTGCGAAGGATGCCCGGATAGGAAAAGATCCGGCGGGGAATGTCCGATGAAAAAAGACACCAAACCCCGTTGAATTCTTCAATCACCCAGACGTTCGAATATCCTTATGATAAAGAACGACAGATAGGGAGAGACCTTCTTCTTCTGTCCGAAATCCCAGTCCTTGCATTTTTGGTATACGGATTCGGGAATGAACAATCCGTCCGCATCCTGTTTTTGTTTGATGATCGAGATCATCTCAAGGAATCTTTTATCTTTCTTAGCAAAATCGAATCTGCTTATCACGTCTGCAACGCTTACGATATCGTACCACATGGCGGGAGCTTTCAATTTTCTGAAATCGGTTCCCATGTAGAACATGAAGGGATGTTTTTCGAGGCTGTTCTCCCACAGCGATAGTATGTAGTTAACGCTCTTTCTCGCCTGATCGCTCTTTCTGTATTCATCGATCTCGGAATAAAGCCTCAGCATGCAGAATGTCGCATTCGGACAGCTTTCATCCTTGCGCCCCGGGCCTCTGAAGGATCCGTGCTCTTCGGAAACGGTGCAAGGGAAACCGTCCTCTTTGAATTTGGTGGAAAGATGTTTCACTCCCTGCTCGATGTGCTGTTTGTGATCCACCTTTGCTTTCACCAACGCTAACAGCAGCAAAGGCGCATCGCAGAGGCACCATCCGAAGGTGTCCTCTCCCTTTCCGCCGTAGTGTTTCGGAATGTTAGTCATCGACTGATAAACGCCGTTCTTATCCTTGTGGCTCATTATGTGTTTGATAGCTTTTTCTATCTGAGGAACTTCAGTTCCGAAACCGTTGTCCAAGAGGAACAACAGCTTATGCATGGGCAGCTCCGGGTTCTTATGGTTGGTCACCAACATTCCGTGGAAATTTGAAACATCTTCTAGATACGCTTTGATGCGAACATCTTTCAATGCTTCTTTCTTCAGATCCGCAAGTTCCTTTTCACTTGCTTTGCTGTTGAATTTGATAGAGTACTTAAGCCACGGATCGCTGATCGACAGGAGCTTTTCGTTCATGATAGTATACAATCTCTTTTTCCGTAAATAAAAGGAACCGATGTTCAGTTCTTCAGGAGAGAGAAGATCAGGAAAACCGCAATGAAAGCTATCAGGACGGTTGCCACCTTGACCCACTTCCAATCCTTTTCGGCCAATAAGTAAGCATACGCGACAAGCACACCGACGAATGGGGACATTATCAGGATCAAAACGCCTATCCACAGTATTTCCGTGCCGTATTCTGTTCCGGAGACAAGCAACCCTATCGCCAGAACGACGATCCCGGCAAAGAGGCAGATCCTGAGAGCGATCGAAGTTACCGAATTCATCTTCATAGGAAACCACCCGCCCTGAGAATAGTGATCACCGCAATAGCGAACAGCAATATCGAGAAGTATCTTCTCATCGGTCCCGCGTTGATCATCTTTGTTATTCTTGTTCCGATGAGAGAACCTATCAGAGCTCCGATTGCTATTGCTGCGGCATATTCCAACAGAAGATCGCCGTGCAGGAAGTAAACGACGGCTCCGGTGAATGCCGTTATTCCGATCATGTAGCTGCTCGTTGCCGTCGCCACCTTGATGGGAACGTGCATGTAGATGTTCATCAGGGGGACCTTGATCGTCCCTCCTCCCACGCCCGTCATCGATGATAGGACACCCGCCGCTCCGGAGACGGCAAGACCGCCTGGCACATTGACCACTTCGTAGTTCTTTTCGATCCCGTCCTTATCGTCGTAATAGGAAAAACACATGTCGCCGCATTTTTCCGGAGGCTCGATTATTCTCTCTTTCCTCAGGATCATGCTGGTTCCGCTGTAGATCAGGATGGCGGCGAAAACGCAGAGGATGACCCAATCCCAAATGTAGATCGCTATCATCGCGCCTATCATTGCTCCTACGACAGTGGTGACCTCGAGCAGCAGCCCCAAACGGATGTTCGCCGCCCCCGTCTTTACGAAATGAGAGGCCGCGCCGGTGGATGTCGCTACGATGCCGACAAGGCTCACTGCCACCGCTTCATTCGGAGACAATCCTAAAAATATCGTAAGCACCGGAACAAAGAATATCCCTCCTCCGATACCGAAGATGGTGCCGATTATGCTTGCTCCAATTCCCACCGCAAGAAGGCCGAGGATCAGCAGAGGCTCCATGTTTCGCAAACTGAATCTTAATATTAAGTTTTGATGTGAAATAATATATCGGATACGCATATCTCAGAAACAGTGAACATAATTCTTGCGAGATACGCGGAGATAGGTCTCAAGAGCACGCCCGTGCGTGTAAGGTTCGAGAACAGGCTGAGAGATAACATCATGTCGATGTTGGCTTCCGACAAGATCGAAGCGTTGGTAACAAAGAAGGATTCACGATTCTACATTCAATCGGATCGGTTGGAAGATGCTATTCTGTCTTTGAAGAAAGTGTTCGGAATAGCTTCGCTCTCCATAGCGGAAGTTTGCACTTCGGAGATGGAAGATATTTGTTCGACAGCCGCTCGGTACTCTCTGAGCAGACTGAAGAATAACGACTCCTTCGCGGTCAAGGCGAGAAGGGAAGGTAACCACAAGTACTCAAGCCTCGACGTGGGAAGGGAGGCCGGTTCCGCCATATTCCTTGCCAATGAGAGCAAAGGAGTGAAGGTCAACCTCACTGACCCAGATGTTGTCTTCTACGTTGAAGTGAGGAACAATAAAGCATACGTTTTTGATTCGTCGGTAAAGGGTCATGCGGGCCTCCCTATCGGAACGCAGGGAAAGGTCTACGCCGAGATAAGGAACGATAGAGACGTGCTATCCGCATGGCTGATGATGAAACGCGGATGCAAGGTCATCGTCAACAGCGAGAAGCAGCCGCTGCTTGAGAGGTACGATCCCGATCTGAAATACGGGGATGCGATCTCTCAGGAAGTGCTGGGGATCGTCAAAGGTTCTTCGTTATCGGAATTGGATGAGCAGAACGTTTCTGAGTATCCTATCCCGTTGTATTTCCCGACGATAGGCATGAGCGATGACGAAGTTTCTTTGATGTTAAAAACAATAAAAGAAGAAGCTTTCCGTCCGTGAGGACGGATAAGAAGTTTCGGAAGGGGATTACTTACCCCTTCTTCCCTTTGCTTTGTTCGAGGGTCTGTTCTTCTCAGCACCGTTGCCTTTGTTCCTCAGACCGCGACCGGCGATCCCTGCCGACGTCAATCCGCGGTAGACACGGTTCTTGTTGTTGGATTCACAGATCCAGTTGATCTTCGGGTCCGCTTTGATCACAGGGTGCGCCGGGTCTACGAGTATGACCTCATACCACTCCTGCTGTCCGTCCGCTCCGACCCAATAAGAGTTCAGTACCTCGAGGTTGGGGTATCTCTTTGCTGCTCTCTCTTCAGCCATCCTCTGGAGGCTTTTTCCGGTCGTGATCTTGTTGATACCCTTTCTCTTGGGTCTCCTTCCCGCTTTGATCTGTCTCTTTTGGAATGAACCTTTTCTGACTCTTCCCCTGACAACTACGTAGCCCTGTTTGGCTTTGTAACCGAGGGCCCTTGCCCTGTCAAGTCTTGTGGGCCTCTCGACCCTGATGAAGTTCTCCTCTCTCCTCCACTCGATCCTTCTCTCGCGGTTGAGCTCTTTCAAATACGATTTGCTTGGGTTCTTCCAAGCATCGCCGATATAACTGTACATGCTTTTCCCGTTTACCGGGCGCTTTTCCTGACCTTCGTCAACCATTTGTATCACCTTTTCGGATTCACCTTTTCGGGCACATTTCCGCGGAACTTGAAGTTCCGTACCACTGTCCATACAAATGACCTATATAAAAGGTACTTTTAAAAATACTCTAATTAGAAGAAATCATCGAGTTTCGGACGTTTAGGAGGAACCTTCGCCGCAGGCGGAGCATCCTCTTTCGGTCTCTTCACAGGAGGCTGCTCCTTACCAAAGCCTTCGTCGAAGAGGGTCTTCTGCTGACTTCCCAGCATAAGATCCTTCTCGGTCCATCCGAATACCTCTGTTATTCTCGAGGCCGTCTGCGCAAGCCTTTCCGCATAATAGTTGAAATCTGGCTCTGCGGTGAATTCCGCGCCGCTTATGAAAGGTTCGACCTCTTGCGGCACTATGTTCCCGTTGGTCACTATCCACGAGACCTTCATCCCCGGGATGAAACTGTATCCTTTCTCTTTCATTTTCTTAGCGGCTTGAACATTGCTCATTCTTTCGGGATTCTCATAGAATGTTTTGTCCGTTCCTTTGCAAGTTCTCGAAATAACAAGATCTGCGATGTCCACTTTCTTTGTCATTGTGTCTCGGATCACGTTTTTGACCATTGTCATCGCTTCTTCGTTCTTCTCATCCAAGATCAGTTCGAAAAGATCCATCAACAAACGGCTCTGCAGGTCGAAGGAATCCGATCTCCTGATCTCGTACCCTCTTACCAGGAGTTCTTCATTGGCAGCGGGCCAAACCACTCTTCCCACGTATCTTTTCTTCTTTCCGTGGGAGAACAAAGGCTCCATCAGCTTTTCGAACTCAAGAGTTCCGCCTTCTTTGGAAAAACGTTTCGCCATACCTTTTCCGAATTCGACGGAACCTTCAAGGTTCTCCACCGGAGAACGCATGAAGACCGAATCCGTATCGGAATAGATCACTTCGATCCCTTCGTTCCCGACGTCGTTGATTATTCTCTTGACGTTCTCTCTGGCGAATGCTGTAATTGCTGCGCCGATGTTCTTGTCTGTGAAACGGTAGAAGGAAGAAGCGAAAACGCCGTAGAATGTGTTCATCAGGACTTTGACCGCTTCCTGTAGACCGTTGAGGTATTTTTTCTCGGTTTCGTCGGTGGTCGTTTTCATTTTCGCCTTGATCTCGTCCCTTTGCCTCATGAGATCTTTCAGTATCTTCGGCAATATCCCCACCCTTACTTCGGGGGAAAGGAAACTCGCTCCCGAAGGTGCAACGATAGTGCCTTTCGGAGACAAAGTGGTGAAACAGATATTCTTCGCTATGATGAGCGAAGGATACATCGATTTGAAATCGAGTACACATACCCAGTGGTAAAGTCCCGGGTTCATTGTGTGGACGTATCCTCCTTCGATAGCTTCGCCTGATTCCCTTCTTCCGGTAAGAGGAACACCCACCTTTTGTCTATCAGCTTCCCTTATCAGGAGGGAGTCTGCAAGCTGCGACGATCCCGCACTCAGGGCATCATCGAGAGGTAGTCTCGCCACCGTTGAAAGATCCATTCCTTTCCTTAACGTTCCGACGCTCAGCAGGATCTTCAGCGCGAGTTCCGCATCCTTCTTACAATATTCGATAACTTTAGCTCTATTGTTCTTCCACTCATCGTCCATCTTTTTCGGATCGACGTCCAATTTGGATTCGCCCAGAACTTGCATGGAAACTGCGTTCAAAGTCTCCTGTTTAGGTCTTAGCTCGCGTTTAGCGGCCCACCACGCATCCATGATTATTCTGCCCTTGATCCTCCAGAATCTTTCATTGATGACGCGAGGCTGCCCCATGTCCCTTCCCCAGGGCATGGCATCCTTCATTTTGTTGAACAATGCTCTTTCGTTTATCTTTTTGATATCGTAATTATCGATGTTGTATCCCGTGATAACATCGGGATCCTCCTTTCTGATCAATTCGCCGAATTTTACGATGATGTCCTTTTCCGCACCGACTATTTCTTCGCATGTTCGGAAGATCCCGTCCTCCTCCACCACCGAACATATGGTGAACAGAAAATCATGAAGAACGCTGTTCTCAATATCAAAGGAGAGCACCTTCAATCCCGGATCGAAGGCTTCGATGTTCTCGAAGGATTCCATTTTCATGATAATATCGGTGGTATACTGACCTTTGATGGGCTCTCCGGTCACTCGTATGCATGATCCCATGTCTGTATCGTAAGAGAATCGGTGATGGAAGGGAATGTCCGCCGCCAACACGTAAAAACCTCTCTTCTTCCAGTCGTCCCTGTAGCCGGGGATCTTCCACGGATATTTCACTGTGACCTTCAAAACGTCGTGGTCCGATCCTTTGTAGAACAAACGGTCCTTTTCTACTCTGATGACATCCTGATCCGTCTTCACGATCTTCTCGGTATCGCTTGCCGGGTCTACGATGAAATAGTAAGGTTCGAATCCGTAGCGGAGGATGGTGATCGATTTCTTATCTCTTGTTTTTCCGAACAATTCGATGAAGACCTTTCCGTCGGGATCGTTGCCGTACGAGGCCGAAATGAGTCTTACATCCTTTGTTTCCATCTGTGATCACTTGTTGGCTACGATCCTGATAATGTCGCCGTCTTGAAGCACGTAATTGGCGCCGACGGTCATCTTCGTTTTTGCGTTTACGGCTCTGATGAACTTTTCTCCAAGGTCGGTGTGGACCTTGTACGCTAGTTCCCGAGCGGTGGATCCTCTTTTCATTAGGATGCAGTCGGGCAGCACACGGCCGAAGTGGTCTGTGTATTTTGCGTCATCTTCAACGGGATAAACGGCGATAAGATCCAACAACTTGAAGACGCATTCTTCAAGGCATTTTTGAACTCCCGTCCCGTTATACTTTTTCATTTTGTCCGCCATGTAATCGAGGGCTTTCTTCTGCCCCTCGTTAAGCGTGACGCCGGGTTTGACCGCAAATCCGATATCGCCGGGAACGTATTCGATGAGGTTGGCGGCGTTGGCCTTCTTCAGAGCTAGTTCAGTCTCCGCAAGAGTGGGGACCGCACCATCTCCCATTTTGCTTAATTTGTCGATATTCTCTGCGGGAGCGATGTCTGCTTTGTTCATCGCGATGATCATCGGTTTCGATAATTCTCTTATCCTTATGCATAGTGCCAGCAGCTTATCGTCATCCCAAAGCGTAGGGTCCTGCGGAAGGTCCACGTGCCTCAGAGCTTCTTTGATCTGCCCCTCGGTGATGTTCAATCCCGTGAGTCTCTCCTGAAGTATGGTTTCCTGTTTGCTGCCTTGGATCTTCGCCTGTCTGGCGATCTTGCTCAGACCGTTCTTAATTATTTCCCGCATCCAGAAAGCGATCTCCATCTTCAGGAAATTAACGTCTTGAGTAGGGTCGTACTTTCCGGCGGGGATAACGTTGCCTTCGATATCCGTGGTGCCGCTTGCGTCGACGACGTTAATGAACGCATCCGCTTGTCTTAGGTCGTCCAAGAACTTGTTTCCGAGTCCTTTTCCCTGCCAAGCGTCCGGGACGAGACCGGCAACATCCAACATCTCGATGGGGACCATTCTGGTCCCTTTGATACATGCTGAGTTATTGGGTGTGCACTGAACACCCAGGGTCTTGCACGGACACGGTGTTCTGACATACGCTATGCCTTTGTTCGGCTCGATTGTGGTAAATGGATAATTCGCTATTTCCACCGGCGCCATCGTCGCGGCGCCGAAGAAGGTAGACTTCCCCACGTTCGGTTTTCCTACTATTCCGACCTGCATCTTCTCTCTTCAGTATATGATTCAGGTTGTTATACATTTACCGTCCTAAAAAAAGAAAGTCCGAGGGGACCCGCCCCTCTTGTGAAGATGTTTGCTTGTTATGCGGTATACTTATCCTCCGATGCCAAAGAATTGTTTGACACCCGGACGGGTAAGATAGAACAGGATCAGCAAGCAGATGATAAGAGGTACGAAAGCGCCGAGCCCTATTGTGACTCCGGCCGCAAACATCAGGACAATCCCGATTAGTAACAGGATCACGCTTATCAGATAGAGTATGACAGCTATGATCCACATGATCTTCCATCCCTTCCAAAATCCGAAACCGATGACGAACGCAACGATACCCATTAGTATCATTCCGGCCCCCAACATCGCCATCCAGTCCTGTAGTGGTGTTCCGACGAATACATCAAATGTTATTACAGCGGCACCAAGTCCCGCCAATATCATCAGTATTCCCGCTAACATCGTTATTATCGCGATAATCGCGATCAGTATAGGCCTTTTTTTGTCGCCCATAGTCAAGAACCACAGCCAGCATTTAAAATACTTTGCTCATTTATTACGTATAATATGTATACTGTTGGATATTTCAGCGATCTCCGAAGGTCTCAATTCTTCCACTCTGGAATCCAGGAACGGGTTGTTCCATCCTTCCTCAATGATGTTCGCTGCTCTGAGAGAAGTGCCGATCTTCTTCCTTCTGTGGTTGAATGTTGCTTCCGTTACTTCAAAGAATAATTTTTCATTGAGTACTTCGAAGGGAGCCGGCCGCGGAACTATCTCAACGATAGCGGAATCCACTTTAGGCTGAGGCTTGAACCTCGATCGGGGAACCTTTTCCAATAAACGGCAGTCTGCTTTGTAAAATAGATTAACGGTCAGCCGAGAATAGTCGGGACTTCCTACGTCAGCGATCATCCTGTCGGCGAATTCCTTCTGCACCATGACGATGGCTTTTCTGAAATCGTATTCCAAAAGTTTGAAAATTATGGGGGTGGAGACGCTGTATGGAAGATTACTGACGAACACATCGAATTTTGGAAACGGAACTTTCACCGCATCCCCTCTGATGAGGTTCACCCTTTCTCCGTATGTTGCTTGAACATGGTCGGCAAGGTTCTCGTCTATCTCGATACATGTTACGTGGTCTGAATGTTCGATGAGTTTTGTTGTAAGTATCCCCAATCCGGGACCGACCTCTAAAACAAGGTCATTCTTTGAGATACCGGCGAATTTCACCTGACGTTCCGCTACGCGGTCGTCTATCAAAAAATTCTGACCCTTGCTCTTCTTGGGAACAACGCCGGTCTCGGCTATCAGCCTTTTCGTTTCGCCTCTGTTCATTTTGACACGAACAGGTAGCGTTTCATATCGTTGCTTTTGACTTCCTGCGAAATGCGTGCGACAATGAGCTTCTCGGGAGCTTTCACTGCCGTTCTGTCGCTCAGATCCTTGAAGTCCTTGAACGGGCCGTTCTTTGTTCTTTCGTCCAAGATCGTCGTCATCGTTTTCTTTCCCAGGCCGGGAAGTTCTTCCAGAAGATGCTTTCTCATAGAAATGGGAGCGGCTTCGTTGAAGAATCTTATGAAGCGGGCCTGATTCGCGAGAACGATGTCGGTAATGCAGTAATCAAGCTCCGAGGATGCGCTGTTGGTGAGGTCCGTAGGACCTATGCGTCTCTTCACGTGGTCGATGACCGTTCTCTTCACGGGGTCCTTACCGATGTAAACTCTCTCGCCGATGTTGACAACCGCGGTAGGCTTCGGAACAAGCTCGAAGAGCTTGAACTCATCATCGCCCAAAGCGTAGCATACAGGCTCTTTCTTTGCGAAGTTGCTGGTGGGTATCCCCTGCGAAAGATAGTCTAGGATATATGCGTACTCTTCCATGCGATCACTTTCCGTGAATTGTCTTACAGATATTTACCTACTACCTCGATTATCTGATCGATGGTCTTCGGATCTATCGTAATTCTTTCTTTCGAAAATATTGCTCTGACGTCCTCAGGGTACTGAGGGAGCATGTCGGCGATCTTCACTGCCGAGTGTTCCGATACGCCCTTTATTGTGCGTACCTCCTCGACAAGTTTCTTCGCTTTTTCTGTGGAAATTTCGCAAACTGCCCTCGCGTGTTCCATTGCCTGTTTCTGTGAAGTTACAAGTTCCCTTTTCTCATGCTCTTCCGTGAGAAGGTCCCTGACCTCTGCCAATGTGATATATTGCTCGGACATTTTGATCACCTGTAAAATATGTTCAGACCCTGTTCCTTACAAGGTGCTCCGGGCGGGCCACGACCATTTTGATCTTGTCGCCCTCTTTCACTTCGACCTCGTATGCAGCCCCTCTCGGACCTACTATTACGCCGGTCTGCCCGTGGAATCTTGAAAAAGGCATTCCCTTGTGGACGCTGGGGTCTATTACGATGTTGACCTTCTCTCCTGCTTCGAACTGCTGGAAAGCTTTCGTTATGGGCGAAAGACCGCGGTGTCTTGGCTTCTTCTGAAGAAGCTTGCGGGTCTTTGTCCTTGTTCCTTTGGATGCCTTCATCTTAATCCCTCGTTGTTTCTTGGTAGTTGATCGCTATCACATCAAGAGTTTCGACCACACATCTGGTCCCCAGAGCATCGGAGAAGTTGGGCACGGTCCTTCCGTCGTCGCCCGAGACGAACTCTTTGATGTACGTCCCGGCATCTGCGTTCACGGTCAGGTCGAACACATCATCGCCGATCATCTCCGCCTCGACCCATCGAACCTCTCTTTTTCTCACAAGGTCGGCGCGTCTGTGCTCCACCCTATGCGGGGTTCTCTGGTCAATGTGGATATTCTTGAATGATAAAGCTACCTCAATTACTCTTTCTTTATTAACTTTCCCCTCTGATCTTACCCTTGCTTTATAGGTTTTATCAGGGTCCGCGCCTTTATACTCCTGTACGGCCTCGCGCGGAACGAACCTCAAACGCGAATATCCCGCTAATTCGGAAGCGTTCGCTTTCTTCTCCAATTCGTCGAGATCTATGTCCCTGATCTTGGGCTTGCTGATCTCAAGAACGAAAGGCCTCCCGTCTCCCAGCATGCAGGCGTCGATATCCTCGCGGCCCATCCCGTGGAAGAAGTGTTCCTCTCCCCGGCTCATTTCCAAAGCTATATCGCCGATGATCTCCTGAACGGAGGTCTGATACATTTTTCCGGTCCCGTTGCATCTGGGACATCCTTTGCTCTTGCAGACCCTGCAGGGCCATATCGTCTGAGGGATCTCCCTGCTGTACTTGTAGTACCTTCCTGCTATGAAGATCGGAGCGATATCCAACGTAACATCAGCAAACCTGGTGTCGATGAGGGCGACCACCTGAGGGTTCTTGAACTCCACGGGGCGGTTGATCTTCGGAAAAGCTAATTTTCCAATCTCTCGGTTCAATTCGGTCTTCATCGATTCGGGATTCTCGAGATCGTACTTTTCCCAAAGAGCCCTCTCTTTTTCCGCGATCTCGGGTTCAACTCTCGAACCCACCAAAAAATTATCCGATCTTACGTTGTTGACGCTTTCCGCCACGGCGGTTGCGAATCTCGGCATGAGGTCGAAGACATTCTCGCAGAGGCTGCACATCTCCGGGGAAGGGATGTTCTTTCCTTCCTCCGTCAGACCGTTTCTTATCTTCCTTCCGCGGAGATCGTTGGTCATTCCCGTTCCGATCTTTCCGAACATCCTTCCCAGACAGCGGTCGCATAATCCTTCGGAAGCCAACCCTTCGGCTTTGTCAAGATTATCCTTTACCCAGTCTTCCATAGGATCAGCTCACAGATCGAAACCCATCTCGGATATTCTGAGTTTAGGGCGCTGCGACTCCAGGTATCTGTAGACTGTTGCATGCTCGCTTCCGTTGAGGATCATTTCCACTGCGTGCTTCGCCACCGGAAGGCTTACGGAATTCCCTATGAGGGAGACGGTGTTCCCGTAGACCGACATATAACACCCCGTTAATTCCTCAATGATCTGCCTGGTCCTTCCTCCGGCACCTATGAGCCTTCCTCTTACCCTTCCCAACTGGTTGGGTTTGTCTCCCGCTACGTCTTTAAGATCGAACGATTCAAAATATTCATCGTCTTCGAAAAGACGTACCGCACGTTCCGGATTGAATCCTCTTCCCACGGCTTTGATGACGTCAATGAGCATCAGGGCCTTCAACGGATCGACGCCTTTCTTCTCTTCATCGAAGATCACGTCGCCCTCTTTGCTGATCTCCATCCTGATCCCGGACATCTTTTCTATGAGACGTTTGGTCTCGCCATTCTTTCCCACAAGCGTACCAACGCGGTCGCTTGGTATCTTAACGGATCTCATTCCTCTTCCTCCTCGTCATCGTCAGATCCGTGCAGTACCTCGTCAAGGATCTTTTCCGAGTCAATTATGTCCGCACCTCGGTTCCTGAAGAACCGATTGACGTTCCCTATGTCTCTGATCAATAGGTCCTTTGCGTTGAAAAAGTCATTGGTCATGGCCTGCCCGCAGTCGATCAATATGGGATCCCCGTTCCATACTAGCACGTTGTACTCGCTGAGATCGCCATGTACCAGATGCGCATCTTTCCACCCGTCTATGATGAATGAAAGGACCTCGTCGTACATTTCAGTGGGTTCCTCTAACTTCACGTCCTTAAGCTGAGGGGCGGGGCCGGTCTCATCGCCTATGTACTCCATCAGCAGACAGTTGTTTTGAAAAGTGATGGGTTCCGGAACCGGTAATCCGGCTTCGGCGTACCTTTGCAGGTTCTTGAATTCTTTATTCGTCCAAGCGTAGATGAGCTTCCATCTGTTCCCCGCTACGCCTTTGAATCTCGGATCCCCTTCGATGTATCTTCCCACGTTCTTGAATGTTGATGTGGATGTTCGGAATATTTTCAGGGCTAAGGGATCCCCCTCTTCATCCAACGCAAAGAAGACGTTGCCTTCTTTTCCCGTGGATATGGGATACCTCACGGAGTCTATGTAACCCCCTTTCATGAGGTCGTAGATCGTCATGAGGGTTTTCTTATCGAAGACCTCTCCTTCCGTCTGCCGCTCATCGCCTGTTTTGTTGGTCTTCAGAGCATCGACGCGCTGTTCCAGATATGCGAATTTCTCATCGTAGGAAGGCAGTCAGAACACCACCGTTTTAAAAAACATCTATGCTTTTCGGCACTTTACCTTTCTTGCTGAGGTTCACGGCTTGCGTCCTTGTGTATCTGAACCTCACGTCGCATTTGTCGGGCTGGAAATCCCAGAGAGAGATAATGAGGAGATCACCTTCTCTGATCCACATCCTCTTCTTTATCTTGCCGGGGATGCGGCCCACTCTTGACACTCCGTCCTCGCACATCACTTTGATCTTGGATGCGCCGAGAAGCTGGTCGGCAATACCGAACATCTCTCCTTCCTTTATGTTCGGCATACGTACACGTGATACGTCCTCCTCTAAGCTCTCGAACGGCTGCTCTTCTGCGGGCATTTTTTGTGATCTCCGTTAAGCATGTAGGACAAACTGGTTTTAAAGGTTATCCTAATTATGGGATGAAAAACACCCTTTTTTCGAGGAACGAACTTACTTCAGGATCATGTTGAGATATTCTCTTCTGTTGTCCATTCTGACGGTGATAGGAAGGTCCTTGGCGATGCGGCCGTCCTTGGCGGCCATTGTTATTGTCACGACGGAACCTTTCTTTGCCGCGATCCTGAGCTTTCCTTTGGAATTCGTCGTACTGATGTCGTTCTTTGAGGTTTTGTCATCATCGATACGGTAAGTCACCGAAGCATTTTCCACCGGACTGCCCATCATTATTGTAAGGAACAGACCGGGTCTTATCCTTAGAAGGAACAGCAACAGGATCAATCCCGCGATGATCAGCAGAACGATCAGCAGCCATACGATGCTTCCGATCTTTCCGGCATCATCCACCTCGAAATACACTTCAAGGTGCAGGGAGCCTCTCAGGTCCACGAATGCGATCTCGGGGTTGAAGGATTCCTCGGGGGTATCCCACCTTACGAACCGGTATCCTGAGTCCGGAACTGCGATCACCCACAGATCCGATCCGATGGGAAGGGTCAGGGGCGCTTCGTATTCAATGTAATCGATATCATCCAAACTGTAAAGGGCCTTTCCGCTCCCTTCCATTACGTCTATGCGAACGGTCACGTCGGTCCTGGCCCCCGCCACGCTCTTTGCTTCTATGGTATGGTTTGCCATGACATTGGTGAAAGTGTACGTTCCCAGCGCCATCTCTTCAGGCGTCAGAAGGTGGAGCCTATCGATCCAAACTTCGGTGAGAGTATATCCGGGCTTTGCCGAGAAGGTGAATGTGATGTTGATGCCTCTCGGAACAATGTTCACTCCCGGCGGAGTGATGATCGACCCGGCATCGGGGATCGCCGTAATGTAATGAACAGGTCCGTCCGATGCCAGGACCACCTGCGTCAGTATTGCGGAGCTTGAGCCGTTGTAGTTCGTGTTCCCCTGATACACAGCGGTCACGGGATGGCTTCCCACGCTAAGTGTTCCGAGGAAGACCGTCGCAGTGCCGGATGCCGTCAGCATCGACGAGCCAATGGATCTGCCGTTCTCGAAGAACTCCACTCTTCCCGACGGAGTTCCGGACCCGGGAGCCAGAGATGTTACTGTTGCAGTGAACTTCACCATTTGGCCGAAATATGACGGATTAAGATCTGAAGCGATCGTTGTCTGGGTATCCGCGGGGATCACTATGTGAATGACCGCATCCGACGATCCGTTGTAGAGGCCGTTCCCCTGATAGGATGCAACGACGGTGTCGCTTCCGACAGGCAGGTCATTGACGGTTATTGTGGCAACGCCGGAGGCATTCAGCACGGCAGAGCCGATCTGTGTCGCTCCGATGCTGAATATCACTGTACCGGAGGGAGTGCCCGCATAGCCGGTGACCGTCGCTTTCAAGGTCACCGTTTGACCGAAAACGGAGGGGGACGGGCTGCTTTCCGCTACCGTCGTCGAATCGAACTTGTTGACAGTGAAACTTACCACGAAACTCACCGGAGCTATGGGATTAGTGTTGCCTGCCGCAACTCCTACGGTAACCGTAGCGGTGTAAGTTCCGGGCATGAGGCCGATGACGGGCGTGACCGTGAAAGTGGCGGTCCCTCCGACGGCTATGCCTGCCAGTGATGTTGTGCTCAGAGTGAAATTAGACGCTCCCGTTCCGTTAAGAGTAATTCTGAGCGGTCCCGTTCCTCCTGCGTAGGAGCCGAGATTGGTCACCGTGACATTAAGAGGGGTCTGCGTACCGTATCCGGGGTTTGCCGATGTGAAAGTATACGGGTGGAGTGAATCCAGCGGTTGGTTGTTTGCAGTATTCTTCAACGAAATGGCATGGTTCACTGCGGCGATCGTTGCGATCAGATTCGAGCTCACGACCCCCATAGTGACATCATAACCGCCGAATGTGGCCGAAGGATTCGCCGGGGTCCCTGTGACCGTCCCGGTATTTTGTATGTCGATCAGCGTCAGCACAGTCCCGACAGCCACCGCCGGAAGAGCGGTATAGTCAATATGCACCGTGGTGCTGGAACCGATGCCCGCGGTGCTGCCCGTTACTGTTGCGTACACCAACGAAGGACCGGGGGTCCCGGTGAATCTCAGGTTGGAGGCTCCCGTGCCGATGTTGAAGTTCCCTTCGATCCTGCTTCCCGCCTTGAGGGTGACATCATTCGCGAGATTGCTGAGGTTGACGCTTCCTTTGATCAGGTTGTTGTTGACCAGGGTCGTGGCAGCGGACGCGTTGAGATATATGCCGTAAGAATCACTGCTGATGATGCCGTTGTTGGTCACAGAGCCGCCGCGTATGGACAGACCGAAGGATTCACCGTAGATGACGCCGTCGGCTGTGTTGACTATAGTGCAGGCGGCAGAGGTCTGGACGGCGATGCCTCCGGGGAACGTTGATTCTATTGTTCCCGAATTAGTGATGGTCGAGCCGGCCGTATTGGTCGAAAGGTATACGGCTATGCCCGAGTTGGATTTGTTTGAGATAGTTCCCTCATTCTTGACGTTGGTCACGCCTGAGAAGAATACGCCGTAACCAACGGTTTCGATGATCCCGTAATTGTTAAAGTCTGCGGTGATCCCTTGGATACCCACGATCCCTTTTATCGTGCCGTAATTGTCGATCGTCGCGCCGCCCCCGCTGAGATAAACGGTGGTTGCGGGACTTGAAAGTTCTCCGTAGTTGTTCAGAACGTTCCCTGTGCCCATGTACTGCACGGCGTTCACATATCCCTGGACGGTGATCTTCGCACCTTCGAAATTATTGACGGTGAGGTTCGCGCTGACCCCGAATACGCCTACCCCGCCGTACGGGTTCGAGGGATCGACCTTGCCGTTGATCTCGCCGTAGTTGTTGAGGATGCCTCCCGAGCCGAGGATCACGCAATTTCCGTAAGATTCCATGACCCCCTCTTTGTAATTGTTCACGACGGCGTTGCTTCCCATTATGAAGACCGAGACCGACGTGGTGTTCCACGGAGGTGTTCCCAGCACACCGGAATTATTGACGGTGGATCCTCCTCCCACATTTATGCAGTTGCGCGGACTTGTCACCGTTCCGAAGCAGAAATCTGTTCTGTTATTATTCACCGTGATAGCTGCTGTTGAATAAAGGGCATTGGAGGTATTTCCGGTGGCTTTGATCATTCCGTAGTTCGCAACGGGTCCGCTTGTTGATGTGACGATGAGAGTGTTATTGGTGTACTCCATGAATGCGACGTTCTTGATGGTCCCGCCCGTAAGGTTTACGCTCGCATACAGCTTCCCCATATGTTCGGCCCTCGATTCAGGATACAGCGAAAGAGAACTTCCCGCAGGGACCGCAACGCCTCCTGAAACCGTGAGAACGGTGTCATCCCTCAGGATGAGCTTTACGTCGCCGCTGATCGTCAGGGTCGGTACGCTGATGATACCCTCGGCATGCCAATAGCCCGTGGTCAGAATGCCGCCGGCAGCCAGCGAGACCGACATCGAATCAGCTTCGTGATGAATGTCGCTGTTCTCATCTAGATAGAAGTGTTTTTCGCTTGCGGCCGAAGATTCATCCGAAAGGACCGATGGCAAGACCACCAAGGCTGCTGTTACAAAAACCATCAACGCGACCGCTGTCACATACCAAACCCTGCGCGACATACGGTAAATATATACTTCTGAATTTAATAATATGCGGACGCACCCGCTGAACGCACGTCATATCAAGATGCGGCCGATGCCCCTTTCGCCGCGGCGGCAGACGTCACAGGCGCCCTGATGATGAGGTCCCTGTACTCGCGCCTGTTCTCCATCACGACCACCAGCGGAAGCCCCTCTGCAATGCGGCCGTCCTTTGCTGTCATCGTTATCGTAACAACGGAACCTTTCTTCGCTGCGATCCTGCTCTTCCCTCTCGAGTTGGAGTATTTGATGTCGTGTTTGGTGTCCTCTCCCTTCTCGATCCTGTAGGTTATGGAAGCATCCTTCACCGCTTCGCCCATGGTCACCGTGAGGAACAGACCTCCCCTTATCCACAGCAGGAACAGCAGAATGAATATTCCAGCCAAGAGAAGCAGCAGTATCCACCACGGGAACCCGCCGTCCCCTCTGCGTATATCGTCCGCTCCCATTGTGCTTTCCTCATCGCCGTCGCCGACCTCGGTCCCGTCCTCGATATCCGGATCGCCGCCCCCGTATCCCGATGTTGTTTTCACTTCGATCGTATGGTTGGCCATCACGTCATAGAAAGTGTACTGTCCCAGAGCGATCTCAGCCTTTGTTAAAAGGTGCAATTTATCTATCCTTACTTCGGTTATCGTGAAGCCGTCTTTTGCGGTGAATTTGAATGTTACGTTATCTCCGCGGTGAACGATGTTCACACCTATGGGATCTATCGTTGAACCGGCATCACAGGTCGCCGTGATGTAGTAATCATATCCCGTGATGACCGTCGATCCGATGACCACCTGATCAACGATATTGGACGTGCTCTCTTCATAGTAAGCGCTTTCCTGATAGACGGCGGTGATCTGATGAGTTCCCGCGGTCAGAGTGCTTATCGAGAATACCGCAATTCCCAAAGCGTCAAGAGCGGCAGTTCCCATGGGTATCCCGTCCCTGTAGAAGATCACGTTCCCCGAAGGGATCCCGGTCCCGGGTGCATTGGAGGTCACGGCCGCGGTGAATGTAACCAGGTCCCCAACACTCGACGGATTAAGATCGGATGAAAGCGTTGTTGTCGTTCCCGCTTTCAACACGTGATGCGTGAGCGCGTCGGCCGATCCGTTATAGTCGCCGTCTCCTACGTACTCTGCGACAACGTACCGGGGACCGATATCCAGACCGCTTACCGTCATCGTAGCGACGCCGGAAGCGTTCAGAGCAACAGTTCCCACGGTCACGCCGTCGATCTTGAAGATGACATTACCTGTCGGTGTGGCCGATCCGGGGGGAACGGCAGAAACCGTTGCTGTCAAAGTTACCGTTTCATCGTAATATGACGGGCTCGGAGAACTGTCAACAATTGTCGATGCATTATACTTCTCCACGGTGAAACTGATATCGAAACTTACCGACGCGATGGGGTTGGGGTTTCCTGCCGCAACTCCCACTGTTACCGTTGCGGTGTATGTTCCGGGCGTGAGTCCGTTGACTGGAACTACAGTGAAAGTGTCGGTGCCGCCTACGGCTATCATCGCTATTGAACCGGATCCCAGAGTAAAGGAAGCCGCATCCGTTCCTGAAAGCGTGATCTGCAGGCCTCCCGTTCCTCCCGCAAAGGTACCTAAGTTCGTGACCAGGACCTCAAGAGGGGTCTGAGGAGGATAGCCTGCGTTCGCAGGATCGAATGTGTACGGATCGTACATACCCAGCGTAGCTCCGGTATCATTGTCGCTGAGCGCAATTGCGTGGTTGACAGCAAGGATCGATGCGACAAGGTCGTTGTGAGCGATCTTTATTTGGAAGTTGTAACCGCCGAAGGTAGCTGTGGGGTTCTTCGGTGCAGTGGATGCCGCTCCCGTATTGTGAATATTGATAAGGATCAGTTCGTCTCCCGCACTCAGCGGAGGCAGCGCCGCTCCGTCTATGGTCACGGTGGTGGTTCCGTTCTCTATGTTAGCGTAAGTGCCGGTGATGGTGGAATATATCAGAGAAGAATCCGGAGTTCCTGTGAAATTCAGCACCGCGGACGCATGAGTTCCCATGTCGAAGTTTCCGTTTATTATGCTACCTACTTTGAAAGTAACTTTATTCGCACCGTTGGCGAGAACGACGCTTCCGTTGATCGTTCCTTCGTTGAGAAGATTGAGAGGCATTGTGCCGGCAAGATAGATGCCGTACGACGATCCCTCGATCAGGCTGAAGTTGTTCACGGTGGCATTCGAGGCGCCTGTGTATATTCCCGTAAATCCGCTGGTGATCGTTCCGTAATTGTTCAGTGTTCCGTTGATGTTCACTCCGTATCCGGTCGTACACTCGATCATGTTGTAGTTGTTGATGATGTTCGAAGAAGCACCGGAACCGCAGAAGACCGCGCTGTTACCTGCGGTTATCGTTCCGTAATTGTCGAGGGTGCCGGAGGTGCTGTTCCCTAACTTGACGCCTTCGCCGTATTCGACAGTGATCAAACCGTGGTTTGTGACACTGAAGCCGGTGGAATTGTTATCGATGACGATCGCATTAGAGGGATCGAAGGATCTCAGACCGTTGATGACGCCTGTGGCATTGTTCACAATGACCGTGTTGCTGCCGCCGTTCACTGCGAGGAAGCTTTCGATCAATCCGTCATTGATCAGCGTGTTCCCGCTGCCCATGTATATTCCCATCGGAGACCACCCGGTGTAAGTGATGCGGCCCCCTTCATTGTTATTGATGATCGTTCCGCTGCCTGAAAGCTGGATGCCTGTGCTGTTGCTGCCGCCGAAGTTCTCTATCACGCCGTAGTTGTTTATCAGGCTGCCCGCTCCGATATTGATCAGGTTGCCTCCTGCGGTGACCGTTCCTTTGCAAAAGGGAGTGGCATTGTTGTTCAGGGTCACTCCGATGGTCGCTGCGGAATATATTGCAGTGCCGGTTCCCGAGGCCCCCTTGATCAAGCCGTAATTCGTTATGGTGCTGTTAGCAGTGACCGTGATGGTATTTGTGGAGAATTCGATCGAGGCGACGTTCTTCAGGGTGCCTCCGGAGAGAGTTACGCGTGAGCTTAGCTTACCCATATCGCTTCCTCTCCCATCGGTGTAAATCGTCAGGCTGCTTCCGGAAGGAACGGTAACGCCGGTGCCGGGCACCGTGAGTGTGAAGTTTCCTTTAATGATAAGTACGACATCACCGACGATCGTCATCGCGGCCGATCTGTAAGGAGTATAGTCGTCCGCATACCAGTAGCCTGCGGTGAGGTTGCCGGCAGCGGGCACAGGCTCTGCCATCACAGACTGCAGAGTGTCGCTTCCCTCGTCTAGATAATCGACGGCTGTTGCTGCATCCGAAGTTGGAACTGAAGTAGGTAAGAATACCACTAGCATAAGCGCTAACGGGATCGCCAACAACATCCATTTCCTGTGCATCAATTGTATGTATAGATATCATATATATACGGTTTATCTCTTAACAAAATAACGCGCGCCAGCTTGTATAAAAACCTATGTAGTTTTGCAGTCGGAATATATACATAGCCAGACCAAACGAAATAACACCTTTCGGATAAAAAAGGACTCGTAATTCCAACAAAGGAATAGAAGGGAAATCGTTTGAATGAAAAATATCAGCGCTTGCCGCTCTTCGACGGAGCGATCTCCTCGTCAACGATCTTTCCGTAAGGACAGACGACGTTGCAGATCGAACACTCCATGAATCCGCGGTCTGTGATCCTGCGGATGTGTTTCTCCCACTTCTTATCAGGCACGGGATCGAACTCGTGCGCCACAACGCACGTATCGTAATCCAGCTTCTTTCCGGGTTCGACGCCCTGAGAAGGTCCCGGTATGATGGCACGATACGGGCAGGACTTGACGCAAAGGGACGCCTTTTTGCAAAGAGGCTGCTCTGCGCAGAGATCCTTCTTGTACGGTTTCCCTTTCTTCAGGTCCGCTGTCGTGAACAATGCTATCCACCTGACGCGGGGCCCGTACTCAGGAGTAATGACCTGGGTATTGTGTCCGATCCATCCCAGCCCTGCTAAATTCGCGGCAAGTTTCAGATGCACCGTCGGAGAGGGGATAGTTCTGAATCCTTTCTCTCTGGTGATCCGTTCGCTGATCCTCCACCCCCGAGTCTCCAAGGTCTCGTAATAGAGGTTGTAGTATTCCGCACCGCCGCCGCTGAAGTCCCCTCCGGAGGCGTTTATCGCTGCGTTCATACCCTCATCCCAGATCACCATCCCAAGCACTATGATGGACCTGGCATCCTCTATCTTCGCTCTTCTCATGAATTCGGAGGGCTTTTCCATCCCTCTTCCTTCGGGAAAATCTATCTTTTCCAGTTCTGAGATGTCAGCAACACCGAAAAGCTGGAATCCGTTCTCCTTGGATATCTTACAGATCTCTTTCTCTAAGCTCATTATTTCAGCCCCTGTGGTATCCACGATACGCATGTGCTTGTGTTTTACTACACAGGCCTATTACTTATGCTTACCCGCCTTACCACACATCCCCGATCTTCAGGTATAAATGCGTATCCTTTTCAAAACGAGGTCGCGCTGAGAAAAATCTAACCGCTGAACAAAAAAGTATTTTAACGATATCCAATTATGAGCGCACTAGGCTCTGATAGTGTAGCGGCCAATCATTCGGCCCTTTCGAGGCCGACACTCGGGTTCGAATCCCGATCAGAGCACTA
>Ga0209628_10000627_pt1 | contig 21753 bp, 18 predicted proteins | sample TergutCu122P4_FD_187285 | JGI IMG/M metagenome (GOLD analysis project Ga0209628, IMG submission 187285) | Cubitermes ugandensis P4 segment gut microbial communities from Kakamega Forest, Kenya - Cu122 P4 (SPAdes) (version 2) | ecosystem: Host-associated > Arthropoda: Insects > Digestive system...
CTCCTTTCAAAGAAAATGTATGGTAACTCCTTCTATGAAAGCAACTTGTCCGCGTTTTTCAATAACCTATGGGAAGGTACGCACTTTCCCGATGAACCAAAAATTTCTTGTTCCTCACGACGTTGTGCCTTGCTTTTTGTGGCGTCATTCAACTTTTCGCCGAGGATTCCTGGATTCCCGCTGCGGCACCGAACGATGCGATCATGGCCTCCGCCGAGGAAATCGAGTTCGTCCATCGCTGGGCACTTGCCGCCTTCTTCGGGAAACCGTTGGAAGCTAATCCGGATCGCATCCATCTCGAAGTTCGACGGCAGGATCACAGCTCGCTTCAACTCGGCAAATCGTGCATCGGGACACCGCTCAAACTCGGCGACCGGAAGTTCGAACACGGACTCGGAACGCACTCGAATTCCGAGATTGTCGTTACGCTTCCGAAACCGGCCAAAGAATTTCGCTCCGTCGTTGGGATTGACACCAACAACGACACCGGCGGCACTCGTGGGTCGGTCCGCTTTGCCCTTGAAATCGACGGAAAGGAATTTTGCAAAACCGAAATCCTGCGGGGAAATTCCAAGCCGCTGGAATTCATTGTCGCTTTACCGGAGGGAACGCGGCAGTTCACGCTGAAAGTCGACGACGCCGATGATGGACCGGGCCACGATCAGGCCGACTGGGCCGGTGCTATGGTCGTTTACGACGATGCCACCATCGCTTTCCTCGATGAAACGCGAGTCTTCAGCATCGCAAACGAGTCTCCGTTTTCATTCGTCTATAACGGGAAACATTCCAGGGAATTGTTGCCGAAATGGGATTTTCAACACGTTGTTTCAGCGTACCCTCCAGAAGGCCGGAATTCCCACGTTTTTCGATGGGATGATCCTGAAACAAAACTGACCGTCGAAGCTGTTGTTACACTTTTCAAACAATACCCGGCGGTCGAATGGGTGCTTCGCTTCACGAACAACGGCGGGCAGGACACGCCGATTTTGGAAAACGTGCAAGCTCTTGATTTGCAGTTTCAGTCCGGGTATCAGCGGCTTCCGGTGCAACTTCATTCGCTGGTCGGTGACACCTGTTCCGAAACGGCCTGGCTTCCGAACGTGAAAACGGTCGAAATCGGCAAGCCACTCACCGTTGCCCCACACGGAGGTCGGTCGTCCAACGGAGCGTTTCCGTTCTGGAATCTCCAATGGGAAGAGACCGGAATCCTGACGGCAATCGGCTGGTCCGGACAGTGGTCGGCGAAATTCGACCGCTTGAGCACCGGCCCGACAAGGATGTCTTGCGGCATGGAAAAACTGCACACGATTCTTCACCCGAAAGAAACGATTCGTTCGCCGCGAGTCTTGATTCTCCCCTGGTCCGGCGACAAGACTGCCGCTCATAATCGGTTTCGGCGGCTTTTGATGTTCCATTACGTGCCGCAGCAAAACGGACGACCGCTCCAATTACCGATAGCCGGGCAATGCTTCGACCGCTATTTCGGCCAGGGAGCCCGACCGGACTGGGCGACCATCGGCGAACAACTGAAATTCGTCGAGGTGTTAAAAAAACACGGCTGTGACACCCTTTGGTTTGACGCCGCGTGGTTCGAGAAGGCGTTTCCTCACGGCGTCGGCAACTGGTTTCCGAACAAAAATTTCCCGGACGGCCTTAAACCGCTTGGTGACAAGATTCATCGGGAGGGAATGAACTTCATCCTTTGGTTCGAGCCGGAACGGGTTGCCGTAAACACGCAGATCGCCAATGAACATCCGGAATACGTCTTCGGCGGAAAGCAGGGAGGGCTTTACAAATTGAACGACCCGGAAGCACGAAAGTATTTGACCGAATTATTGTTCCATTTGATCGAAGAATACGGCGTCGATGTTTATCGTAACGATTTTAACATTGATCCGCTCCCGTTTTGGCGGGCGAACGACGTGGAAAACCGGCAGGGGATCACGGAAATCCGGTACGTCGAAGGGCATTACGCCATGTGGGACGAGTTTCTTGCCCGCAAACCGGGACTCTGGATTGACAACTGTGCGAGCGGCGGACGGCGGATTGATTTGGAAACGATCAGCCGTTCCATCACGCTTTGGCGAAGCGACACGAGTTGTTGGGCGGGGAACGAGGATTGGGACCAGGTTCAAGCTGCCGGGCTTGCCCTTTACATTCCGTTGACGACGGCGTGCAGTTGGAATCCGAGTGCGTACACGGTTCGTTCGGCAGCGACCGGCGGGGCGATTTTGCAGTTCGATTTTCTCGGCAATCTCGATGGTGCCGAAGCCCTTCAAGCGGTTGAAGAAATCAAGGCGAACCGGAAATACTGGTACGGCGACTTTTATCCGTTGCTTGATCCGCAAATCGGCGACAATCACTGTGCGGCGTACCAACTTCACCGGGCGGACCTTGACGCCGGGACGGTACTCCTGTTTCGCCGTGCGAAGAGTCCGTACAGCGTGCTGGAACTCGAACTTCGTGGTGTCAATCCGGACGCAACATACAAGCTGACGACGATTGACGAAAAGTGTAACGCCACGGAAAGAACGGTGAGCGGCAAAGAACTGGCAAAACCGTTCGACGTGAGAATCCCGGAGAAACGGACCAGCGTGTTGATTCGGTACGAGAAAATCGAGCAACCGTAAAACCGGTCACTTCGCGCCGAGCGGTGGGAGTTTCTGTTTTGTTATTCTTGAAAACAGGAGAGTCGGATAAGATCATCCCGGTAGGTTTGTTGCCAATTGTTCCAGATTTCGTGAGAAATACCCGTCAAATCTTCCAATTTAAGTTGAAACCTATGGGGCTTGCCCCGCGCGGGGCCGTGTGTTGAGTTTACCCCACTTCCGCACGGGGCAAGCCCCGTCGCTAACGATGTAGATAAGACCCCAAAACACAAACTTGTCGACGGACTGAGGTTTGGAGCGACCTGACTTCGAAATGGAACGAACAGGAACGCCTTGACGAAATCGCTTGTTTGTGAGATGATTCGGGGGATTTGGACTCATGGTTCCCATTAAACAATCCCTTTCACATGGACATTTTTCACGAACTCACCTGGCGCGGATTGATTCACCAGGCAACCGACGAAAGACTTGGAGCGATTTTGGCGGAAAAACCACGAACGGTGTACGTTGGCTTCGATCCGACCGCCGATTCGTTGCATCTTGGACATTTTGTACCGCTGATGAACCTTCGCCGGTTCCAGAAGGCCGGACATATCCCGATCGCTCTGCTCGGCGGCGCAACCGGAATGATCGGCGACCCCAGCGGAAAAAGTGAGGAACGAAATTTAATCTCCGAAGAGGTCATTCGGAAGAATATTGACGCAATCCGCGTCCAAATGGAACGGTTTCTCGACTTCGATTCCGCGAAATGCAGGGCGATCATGGTCAATAATTACGACTGGACCGGGAAATTTTCCTTCCTCGAATTTCTCCGGGACGTCGGCAAACATTTTCCCGTCAACGTAATGCTTGCGAAGGATTCCGTCAAGCAACGGCTCCAGCGGACCGATTCCGGACTGAGTTACACGGAATTCAGTTACATGCTCTTGCAATCGTACGATTTCGTCCACTTGCACCGGACCTTGGGTTGCGAACTGCAACTCGGCGGAAGCGATCAATGGGGCAATATCACGGCAGGAATCGATTTGGCCCGGCGTCTGGATTCAGCGCAGCTTTATGGGATTACCTTCCCGCTCTTAACCAAAAGCGACGGAGGCAAAATGGGGAAAACCGAATCGGGCACTCTTTGGCTTGACCCGGAAAAAACGAGTCCGTACACGTTCTACCAATACTGGATCAATCTGGACGACGCCGACGTGGAAAAGGTTCTCTGCTTCTTCACGGAGATTCCGGAGCGGGAAATGAAGGAGCTTTGCGATGCTCACCGAAAGAATCCCGGCGGTCGGTCAGCTCAAAAACGGCTTGCGGAGGAATTGACGCGGTTGATTCACGGTGAATACGGCCTGGCGATTGCCCGGCAGGCATCGGAAATCTTTTTCGGCGGCGAAATCACCCGACTTGACGACTCCCGGCTTTCGTCGATCTTTGCAGACGTTCCCAGTTGCCTGTTAAAACGTTCGCAATTGGACGAAGGTTTGCCGTTGATCGACGCGGTTTATTGTGCAAAATTGGCGACGTCCAAAGCGGAGGCAAGACGTACGATTCAGCAGGGGGGAATTTACGTCAACAACAAACCGGTGAGCGACGTCGATACGAAACTCACCGTCGCCGACTTGGCAAGTGAAACGATTCTCGTGCTTCGAAGCGGCAAAAAACGATACGCCCTTGTACAGTTCGAGTAAACCGGAATCCAATCCGCCGAGCAACTGTTATACCACGCACCGTCATCAATAAAGAACCGCGCACAATCAGAGCCGCGCACGGAGTAAGCGGTTTTCACGTTACCACCGGGGGCACCGCTTACTGCGTGCGCGGCTCTGATTGGCGTTGAACAGGAACATGAAAAAATGAGAAATGAGAAATGAGAAATGAAAAGTCGAAAATCGGTTTGAATTCGGAAAACCCGTTCTCCTCTCGTTTCGTAACGAACATTCCCTATTTTTTCCCGCCGGATTTTTCGGAAAATACGTTGGTTCGTTTGGTACGGCGGTTTGAAGAGTGCGGTCGCGTCAGTCAAATCGTCGGACCGCACGGGACGGGAAAATCGACGCTTTTGGACGCGCTGACGCAACACTTGGTCGGGCCGGTTTTTAAAACCGTTTTGCGGGACAGGCAAAGGCGTTTGCCGCCGGATTTTACGGAATATCGAGACGGAAATTGTATTGTTATCATCGACGGATACGAACAGCTTTCCGTTTGTTCGAGATTGCGGCTTTGGCGGGAACGCCGCCGGTTCCGATTTGGCCTCTTGATTACGGTACACCGGCCCGTTTTCGGTTGGCCGATTCTCTGCGAAACCGCACCGGATCGGGAGACGTGCAATCATGTTTTACAGTTTCTTTTGAAAAACGGCCTCCTCACCAAAATCTGTGGGTGGTTTTTTAGTAAAATGAAGCTAACTGCTTTTGTATCAAATACTTACAACTGTTTTTGTGGCCGAGAAAGTGAGGTTCAAATTTGACAGATATTTCCAGATGTACTATTTCGATACAACGTGACTGAAATACTTTACTTTCAAGGTCCATTATCTACTTTTCTGTTCCACATACCTCAAAAAACCTATTTTTTTACCCACAGATTCTGGTGGGGAACCGAAAAACGAAACCGAAATAAATTCGCAGAAATTGGACTCGCTTTTTGCAAAACACCGGGGCAATCTGCGGGAAATCCTGCTGGAACTTTACGACGAATGGGAGAAAAACCGGAAATCGGAAATCGAAAACCTGTCTTCCCCCGATTTCCGATTTCCGAATAAACGATGCAATTTCAACGAACAGGACAGCTTTTAGGTCAGGAGGCGTTATCGCAGATACGGCGGTCGTTTGTCGTCGTGGTCGGACTGGGTGCCGTCGGCGGCCAGGCCGCAGAAGCTCTTGCCAGGGCTGGGGTTGGACGACTTCGGCTGGTCGATCACGACACGGTTCGGGAAAGCAATCTCAACCGTCAGATTTTCGCAACGTGGGACATGCTCGGCCAAAAGAAAACGGAGGTCGCCGAAAAGCGGATTCACTCCATTTCGCCGGGCTGCCATGTTGAAACGCTTGACACCTTCGTTCATCGGGACACGCTCGATCAGGTTCTCGCAGACAAGCCGGACGTTGTAATCGACGCGATTGATTCGTTGAATCCGAAAGTCGAACTCATTGCCGAACTGATTCACCGCGAACAGTCGGCCATTTCAAGCATGGGTGCGGCGTTGAGACTCGATCCGGCGAAAATCCGTGTCGGCGATCTGGCGGAAATCACCCATTGTCCGCTTGCCGCGTTTATACGCAAGCGGCTCAGACATCGCCAAGTCGAACCGCATATTCCGTGCGTTTATTCATGCGAAGAAACGCGGTTGCTCCACCGTGACGCCGTTTTCCCGCCGGATGAAACGGAAATTCACCTTCAGGAAAAAGGGCGACGACGCTCTTCTCTGGGAAGCCTGCCGACGATCACCGGAATCTTCGGCCTGACCGCCGCCCATTGGGTGCTCATGCGGTTAAGCGGGTAAAGCTACGGGACACAGTTCCCGGCTCTCTGTTGAGTTCTCAAACTGTAAACAACTGAATTTTTTTGCCACGGAATACACGGAAAAACACAGAACCTGAACAAAGAAAATGAAAAAACTCTTCAAAAATATTTCTTGTTTCTTTTTTGAATCTTTTCCGTGAAATTCCGTGTTTTCCGTGGCTGAAACTCATTGGTGGTTTACAGTTTGAATTGAGTTAATCTTTCAGATATGCCGTCGTTGACTTTTCCGGGAAATCGGCCAAAATGGGAAGTGGAGGCACGATCATGTCGAGCGCAACTGAAATCATTGATGGAGAATCATGGGCACTCCCCAACCAACCAAGCCGTCTTTACGGAACCGGTTTCCGGTTGGTTTAAGCTTGCTTTGTCCCGGCTTGGGGCAGTTGGTGCAAAAGCGGAAAATCTTTGCGTATCATGCCGGTCTCTACGCTTTGCAGGTATTACCTCTCTTGTTATTTCTTTTCGAAGGTATTCAATTGATTAACGGTACTGTTTATCTTAAAACGAATCTGGCAGACAGCCTTTGGTTTATACCCGTTTTCTTGATCCTTCCTCTTTTCACGGCCCTGTTTTCCATGCGGGATGCCGCAACTTGGAAACCAGGGCGGCCTGCTCGTCCCATCAGGAATCTTGTTGCACTGACGCTCGTGTATTTTGTGGTTTCACTTCTTATTACGCAAGTATTTGTCACGCCAGAGTCGGCCCGGAGAACACTTTGTACCAATAACCTCAAAAATATCGGTCATGCTCTCCATAATTATCACGACAAATATCAGTGCTTTCCACCGGCTTACACGGTCGATGAAAACGGTCAACCGCTTCACAGTTGGCGGGTTCTCCTTTTGCCGTTTCTGGAAGAGCAAGCACTTTATGAACAGATTCGTTTGGATGAACCGTGGGACAGCGAATACAACAAGCAATTCCACGACAAAATCCCTTGCGTGTTTCGGTGTTCCACCGGCGGTTTGCTCGCACTTTCCAGTGTAAAGGAAAAAAACAGCAGGAAGTGCCTTTATTCCGTCGTCATCGGCGACGAAACGCCATTTCCGGGAGCGGCCACGACGAAATTTTCGGACATCACCGATGGATCGTCCAACACGATTTTGGTCGTCGAACGCCTTTTATCGGTTTGCTGGATGGCCCCCAACTATGAAATTCCGTTTGACATTGCCGTCAAAGGGGTGAACCGCGATGTCTTCGGCGTCGGCGGTACTCATACCGGAGGGACAAACGTCGTCTTTGCCGACGGATCAATCCGGTGTATTCCAGGCACAACTTCTCCTGAAACCCTGCAATCTCTCCTTACGAAAGCCGCCGGTGATAATATTGGTGAACGATAACAACCCCGCCGAATCTTCAACGTTCGCAGTGAAACCTCTGGAAGTATTGTTCGTTTCCGGAATGTCATTTCGCACCTCTTTCGTGTTCGTCATTCTCAGTTTTGAAAAGAGACCCGTTGACCGTGAATGAAAGATAGAGTATCCCCAACGGTCGATGTGGTGAATGGCAACAAAACAAAGGGTGAAAATCATGAAAACATTAACGGTGAAATAGCGGCTACTCGAAATGCAAAAAATCATTCTTGATACGAACGTTATCGTTTCCGCGTTGATTCAGCAGGGTTATCCATACAAAGTGCTTGAAAAGGTGTTGACATCCGGGAATACTACCCTTTGCGTATTTGACAAGCTCCTGCAAGAGTACCATGAAGTCCTATTCCGACCGAAATTCACCGGGTTTACTGATTTTTTCGTGAATGCCCATGTTTTGCTTTTACGAATGGAGACGATCAGCCGAAAATTTACACCGCAAATTGCACTCAACATCTTGCCGGACAAAGACGACAACATGCTTTTGGAACTGGCTCTGGAAAGCAACGCGGATTTTCTTGTCACGGGAAATACAAACGATTTTATGATTTCCAGCTATCTGCGAACAAGGATACTGACTCCCAAAGAATATTTCGAGTTAAGCTAAAAGGTCTACCACTCCTTTGCCTGAAACCCTTCCGGCGGCGGGATGATCTTGACGGTTCTACCCGCTTGGACGATGACGTACAATCCCTGGCGTTGGGCAAATTTTATGACATTTTCCGTAACGGAACCGGCGGCGACCGCTCCGATGAATTTTCGTTTGTCGGTGCTACCATTCTCGTTGGTATAACGCCGGTACTTCTTCAACTTTGTGATATGTCCTTTGACATCATCGATTTTGAGCGTGGTTTTCGTTTCAACAAGAATGGCCACATCGCCATTCTCTAAAAACAGGTCAATTTCGCCGCTTTCGCTTGTCCCTTTGATCCCAAAAATTTTATTTCGGGAAAGAGCGGTAACGGCGTATCCTAGCGTTTGGAATTGTTCAACAATATCTCCTCCGACCATATTTTCGACAATTTCCCCAACACGTGAGCCGAGAGACGAAATCTCTTGGCTGGTTCTCTTCACCTGCCTATCGGTTTCTTTCATCTGCCGATCGGTTTCTTTCATCTGCCGATCGGTTTCGCTTATTTGCTCTTTGAGTTCCCGAATCAGTTCTAAAACGCCCTCATAAGTCAACGGTTGTCCTGACATGGTTTTGCTCCTTTCGTTTGAGTGCATTTTATTTTACCACAAACCATGAACGTCGCAACGCGGGGAATTGTAAGCGATTGCGTTGGTTTTCGCGCAATCACGATTGCGGTGCTGTTTCTCGGAAATTTGACGGACTGGTAGGCCGGTGATCCGTCTCCTTGCTTAATTCCCGGTCTTGCCTTAGAATGGACGTTTTGCCTCTCCGTCCGATTTTTCCCCCGATTTTCACATGCTTTTTTCCCGCTTGTTTTTTTCTGTTGTGCTTCTTTTCATCGGCGGAAACGCTCTCGTTAAGGCTTCGGACCCGCCTGTATACATTACGGACGTTCTGGTTGGAATCGACGGATACTACAAAAACGGTTTCTGGACGCCCGTTACCGTTTCCTGGACCGTGGACCAAGCGGTCAAAAGCCTGGAACTGGAAACCGTCGATTCCGACGGGATTCCTCTTCAGTACCGATTCGACGTTGAACCGAACCAACACAGCACGACCGTTTCCATCAAACTCGGTCGCAATACCGGCGAGATTGTTGTACGGCTTCGGTCGAACGACGTAGTTCTTGCGGAAAAACGCATCAAGCCGGCGTTTTCGGACTCGACGGAGATTCGAGGGTTTTCCCGGAAAAGAACGGCTGTCGATTCTGACGGCGTACAGTTTCTTTCGCCGGTCCCGCCAGAAAGACCGATTTATCTCGTCCTCGCGGCAAACGACGCCGGAATTCAAGACGCCGTCAGCTTAATGCGATTGAAAGAAAACCGGCGTCCGATCCTTGTGATGATCGATTCCCTCGAAAAAATGCCGACGGACCGCTTGGGACTCGACGCCGTGGAATTGATCTGCCTGACGACTTCCTCTGAGAATTTCTGGGACGGAATTACAAGCGACGACGCCCGAATTCAAGCGATGGTTCAGTGGATGCGGCTCGGTGGACACGTACTTTTCGCCCCCGGCAAAGCAGACGCAACGCTTCTTTCCGGCAAAACAGGAGCGTTGGTTCCGTTTCTGCCCGGTCGATACGAAAGAATGGCGACCCTGCGGCAGGGAAAACCGTTGGAACTTTACACGGAAAGCAATCGGGCAATTCTCATGGACGGAAGCGAAGCAGCCCCTTTTCTGGAACTGCCGTTTCTTGCCGACCCGGAAGGCGTGGTCGTGCTGGCCGAAGCGGATTTGCCCTTGTTGATCCGCAAGTCGTGCGGATTCGGAACGTTGACTTGGTTCGGGGCGGATTTGACCGGCTCGCCGCTTGCCGATTGGCGAGATCGTGGACAACTCGTCTCGAAACTCCTTGATAGTGAGGAATCGAGATTCAAAGGAACGACCGCGTCCCACAACCTGATGCACCCCGGCTATCACGATCTTTCCGGTCAAATTCGAAGTGCGCTGGATCGTTTCGACGGAATCCGGGCCATTCCGTTTTCGTTGATTTTGGTCTTGATCGTCGTTTACATTCTTGTGATCGGTCCGGCAGACTGGTTTATCGTTCACAAAGTCCTCAAGCGACCGCGATTGACCTGGATCACGTTTCCGCTCTGGATCGTGCTGTTTTGCGGACTCGCCGTCGCTTTGGGAACCGGGAATCGAACGCGACCGCTCATGGTCAATTCCGTCCAGTTAGTCGATTTGGCTCCTTGCGACAATCTTATGCGAGTTACAACTTGGGGGAGTGTTTATAGTCCAAAAGACGCACGCTACGATATTTTTCTGGATGGAACGTATCCTGACGCACAAGTTGATTTTCATTGGCTCGGTCTTTCGGGGAGCAGTTTGGGAGGGATGGAACCGAAAACCGTTTCGTTGGACCTCTGGGACGAACCCTATGGTTATAATGGTCAAAATGCACTGAAAAACGTTCCCATGCGGGTCCGTACAACGAAATCGTTTTTTGGGCAGTTGACCGATAATTTTGAACCAATACAGGTGCCGTACCTGGCAGGAGAATTTCGAAACACCTCTTTGCGTCAAACCGGTGGAATTCCTGTTGGAACTTTGACGAATGATTTTAGTTGTCCTCTCGAAAACGCCGTTTTGGTTTACGGTTCCTGGGCCTTGAAGCTGGGGCGTTTGGAAAGCGGGCAATCGGTTTCGGTGGGAAGCGGAACCGTGCGTCGGGAATTGCGGATGCTGCTCAATGCGACTCAGGCTGGATTTGAGGACGACCTTTACTCGCTTCCCGGTCGCCAAGTCATCTCTTACGATACGCAGTCGCAGGAGATTTGGCCGATCTTGCGAACCATGACGTTTTTCAAAACGTTCGGCGGATTCGACGCGGTCGGGCTTCACAACACGTTGCATCCGAATTTGGATTGGAGTTCGGTTCTCGCAACGAACCAGGCAATTTTGATTGCACAGATTGCATGGGGTGATGATACCAAAAACGGAGGTCAAATCGGCGTTAAGAAGTCCAACACCGATCAATGGATGGACGTCCCCGGTCGGCGTCTTACCGTTCTTCGTGTGATTCTTCCAGTGAAAGAAAAATGAAAGTTGAAAAGAGGTATCCGTTTCCCTGTTTTGCCCAGATAACCGGAAACTCTCTCACGATTGCGGCTCTGATTGCCAAGTTTGCCGTCACTCGTGATATATTCGACGCAAACTGCCTCCTTTGCCCAGTTTGTCTGCGTTTTTTGAGGGACTCTCTTGATGAGAAAGGAAATCCGTGATACAATGCCGTGATGTTTAGTGAGACTTGGGACTGTTGACGTTCTGTCGGCGTTCCCAAGATGCCGTATGCCCTGGTTATGCCGTTTCGATTCGGCTTGTTTTAACGTTTGGCCGGGAGGCTTTTTCCCGGGAAACTCTGGTTTCGCGTATGGTCGATGTAAAACGAGATGAAATTGGTCTGATTTCTTCAATGTGATTGAGAAGTCGTTTCGTTTCGTTGTCGGTTCTTTTGTTGTTTCCGTGTCAACTTTACTTACTTCCTCGATTTACGGGCCGCTTTTTGCCATTGGAGTTTTGTTACTCGTTTCGCATCTCGTTTCGCGTGCCTGTTTCATGTCTTACCTGGTTCGATCGAATCGACTTTTTTCCAAAGGTCCGTGGTTGCCGCTCCGGGTCCGGATTTTGGGGGAGCAATTCACCCAACAGGAAAACGAAAGCGAACCAGTCGAGTTTTCCACCAAAGACGGTTTGACCCTTCGAGGCTCGTTTTTTCACCGAAATTCGCCGGTGGATCGTGGAACCGTTCTCTTTTTCCACGAACTCAACGGCGACCGCTGGAGCGTATTGCCTTACCTGGAGAATCTGCGAAAAGAAGGGTTCAATCTGTTCACTTTCGACCAACGGGGACATGGCGAAAGCGACTGTTCTGCCGAAACTCACCCGGTTCCCTGGGTTACGGCAAACGATTTGGAAGACCTCACCGCCGCAGCCGAATACCTGCACAATCGAACAAACGAGCAACTGGGAGTATTCGGTCTTGGAAAAGGGGCGACGTTGGCCCTATGCTGCGCGAGCCGGAATTCTCAGGTCCAAGCGGTTGTCATGGATTCTCCGGCCCCCGAAGATCAACTTTATGAAAAAAATTGCCTGACCGCTTTTGAAAAATTGGGCACCCATTTTGCAACGCACCACTTTTTGAAATTTGTTGCCCTTTCCGTCAAAACGCTGCTCTATTTGATCGCTTGCCCGTTCTTTTCGTTGCTTTCCGCTTGGCGCAGGTTCATGTTCCGCTTGTGGTACGGCGGAAATTTCGTCAATACCTGGCCGATCATTAAAAAACTTCGCAAGCCGATTTTGATCTTGCACGGCGGCTTGGATTCTTGCGTTACTCTTCCACAAATCCATGCCTTTTGCCGACGGATGCCCGTTCAGCCAAGAATTTGCCTGCCGGGTTTTTCCGCCGAACACGTGGCTTCCTTTTTCCAGCAAACATTGAATTCAAGCGAACCGCTTCGGACCTCGAACCCCGATCAAAGCATGTCCGCTTGTCCGGCAAGTCCGCAGTCTTTCGTGCTCGTCAAATGATGGTTTCTCCCGGCTATTTTTTCTGTATTCCGGAGATGTTCCACATCAGCGGCGTTCGTCCACCGACGGTAATGACGCTCAAACTTTTCGGATGAAACAGGACATTTGTGACCGGTCCCCCTTGGAAAGGAAGAATCATCACCGGCTTGGCCGTATTTACGTCCAACAGCAACGATAATTCCTCCGACGTTCCGGTCAACAGATATTGACCGTTGGGACTGACGGCAATGGAAGTCATTTTGTCAGTCTGCGTCTTGAACTCTTTCAGAGGCTTTCCTGAAGCAACGTCCCATTGAATTGCCTTTCCATCAGAAGCCGCCGAGTACAAATACGCTCCGTCGGGAGAAAAAACGACGGAAATTTCGCCAGCGTCGTGTCCGGTCAATTTCTGTTCCGTGAAAAGAGACTCTTCTCCCGCCTCAAGCGTCCACAATCCGACGGTGTTCTCTTCCGATCCAATGGCAAAGTGCTTTCCATCGGGGCTGAAAACGAGCGACCGAATTTTTTTCATGCTCGTTGGGATTGTTTGAACTTCCTGTTTTGCAAGAATATCCCAAAAAACAAGGGTGCCATCCGCAGCGGAGAGAAATTGCCTGCCGTTTGGCGTTACGGCAATCGCTTGCACGAAATTTTTGTGGACGGCAAAATCGCTCGTGTTGTCCTGAGCAAAATTCCAATAGCGAATGGTTCCGTTTTTCAAGCCGGTCAAGAGAAATTTCGAATCTTTCGTATGAAAACAGACTGCGGAAACCTGCTGCGGCGCATTGAGGAACTGAATCATTCTTCCGGTATCCGTTTCCCAAAGTGCTCCATCCCCCTGCTGCGTGTTCACGTCGACGAATTGCTGTCCGCTCGGACTGAGGGCTCCGATGTCGCTGTAATGACTTGTTTTTCCGTAACGGAAAGCGAGTTGTCCCGTCGGCAAATCCATGAGGGCATTTCGTTTTTTGGTACCGGCAACCACGGGAAAAGACCCGTCGGATTCTTCGGTAAAATTTTTTATCGGGACAAAAAGGGAGGGGGCGAGAATTTCCACGGTTCCGTTAATACAGCCGAGAGCAATGCCTTTGTTGATTTCGTTCCATTCGGCGGAAAGAATCTGCGAATTCCGCTTGGGAACGCCGGCCTTTTTCTCGCCGGTTTTTGCATCCCACAACAGGATCGTTCGGTCTTTCGAGGCCGTGAAAATTTCCGAACCGTCGGCACGGTAAGCGACCGCCGTAATATCGCCGACGTGGCCCGACAAGCGGTGTTGGATTGTCCCGTCAACGATGGTCCATACCAAGGCCGTTTTGTCTTTTCCGGCGGAAACGATCTCCCGTCCGTCAGGACTGAAATCGGCACGGAGCACTGCCGCCGTGTGTCCCCGGAACGTTTGGATCGGTTTCCGGGTCGCGGTATCCCAAACGATCACCATGCGATCACTTCCACAGGTTAAAAACGTTTTTTCGTTGGGACTGAATCGAACATGGTTGATTCCCAACTTATGTCCCTTGAAAGACGCTTCCAGTGTGGCGGGAGAATCTCCGACCTTTTGGTAGAAGACGATTTGTCCGTCCATAAGTCCGACGATCACTTGCGTTGCGTTGGAATTGATGGCAATGGAACTTGGTTCAAACGGAGGAGTCGGAAATTCCTCCAAGGGGTTTTCCGAATCGGTATCCCAAAACAGGACACGTCGGTCCGTGGAGGTGCAACTCACGAAATTTTTCCCATTTTTCGAAACGGCAAGCGAGGCAATTTCGGTTCGACTGCCCCGGTATTTTCGCAGTGCTTCACCGGTTTGCGGATTCCAAAGGATGATCTGGCGGTCCGCACCGCCGCTGAGAAGATTGCGAAAAACCGGCGAAAACGTGAGGGATTCCACAGGTCCGGAGTGTCCCGTCAAAGTAAAAACCTCGGTTTTGGGAGCCGATGCCGTCGGTTGAATCGGCTGTGCCACGACTTCCTGAACGGCGGTCTCCTGTTCCGGGATTCCGACCACGTTTCCCCAGAACTTTCGACCGGTGAACAGGGACGTTGGTCCGGAAACGGCGGCGGGGGCCGTTTGTGCCGACTCTTGCGGGGCCAACAACAGAACGAGGAGCAAAAAGTAAGACATCGTGGCAAGGGGCAAGAGGTAAGGACTTATCCCTTAATTATTTCGGAATAAAGGTACACGCGATTCGTTTTCCTTGTTGCTTGGGAGACGATTCGAGTTTACCGAAAGGCTCGAGTTCCGCAATAACATGGTCCATCATTTTTTCTCCTTCGTCAATGTGGGCCAATTCGCGGCCTTTAAACATTACGGAAATGAGAACCTTGTCTTTGCTACTGAGAAATTCCTTCGCTTTGTTGATTTTGACCTGGAGATCATGGTCGCCGGTTTTGGGACGGAGCCGCAATTCCTTCAGTTTCGACTGATGAACATGCTGTTTGCCCTGTTTCCTTTTCTGTTGATACTTGAACTTGCTGTAATCGATGACGCGGCAAACGGGCGGTTTGGCGTCGGAAGCGACTTCTACCAAGTCCAAACCGGCATTACGAGCAAGACTCAATGCGTCGTACGTGCTCATAAGCCCCAATTGTTCCCCTTCGGCGGAAATGACCCGAACTTGGGGAACACGTATCATTTCATTGATGCGAGGTTGCGGTCCTCGATGATTCTCCGGCCTTCTTTGATTCATACGGTCTCCGTGGTTGGCAATGATAAACGGTAATTCCAGGAAAAGTGAAGTTTTGAAAAAAATAACACGATAAGCGAGACTGAGTTCCGCTATTATCGCAGAAAATTTTTTTTTCGTCAACGGCAAAATTGATATTTTTTGCCTAAATCACAGGAGGATTGCAAAGTCCCTAGGAACGCAGGCTTCCAGCCTGCGCGAAGGTTGCGGAATGGAGTCTCCGCCCTGCGCAGGTAGGATGCCTACGAACTCACTGGCAGGCTGGAAGCCTGCGTTCCCAGGAAAAAGCGACTTTGCAATCCTCCTGGCCTAAATCATGCGTCAATTCGTTAAACGATTTTTGAAATTTTTACAGGTTGAAAAAAACGCTTCGGACCTGACGCTGAAGAGTTACGCCGAAGATTTCGAAGCGATCATCGAGTATTTGTCCGAGGCGCACCATAGTCATTGTCCGGAGCCGGCGGAAATTACGACGCTGGAACTTCGTGGATACGTTGCCGCAATGCACGAAGCCGGTTATGCCAGAGCGACGATTGCCCGGCGTTTGGCGTCGCTTCGCAGCTTTTTTCGCTTCGGTCTTCGGGAAGGCTGGGTCCATGAAAACCCGGCCAAACCGCTCCGTAATCCACGAGGCGAACGAAAAATTCCGCATTTTCTCTCGACGCAGGACATTGAAAAACTTTTAAGCGCACCGCCGCTCGCCGACGTTCTCGGAATCCGCGACCGGGCCATTCTGGAAACGATGTACTCCGCTGGCGTCCGTGTCGGTGAACTGGTCGGCATGAATCTCGGCGATCTTGACCCGGACCATGGTTTGATTCGAGTTCGCGGCAAAGGGAAAAAGGAACGATTCGCTCCCATCGGCTCGTTTGCGAAAAAGGCCCTTGCGCTCTGGTTTCCCATTCGAAAAAAGATGATCGCCGAGAGCAAGCGGCGCATGAAGGATTCGCCGGAGCAACCGATTTTTCTCAACAAATTTGCCGGACGCCTCACAACGCGCAGCGTCGGACGGATGCTGGAAAAGTACCTTAAAATCACCGGCTTGGACCGTCGCACGTCGCCGCACACCTTACGGCATTCTTTTGCGACCCATTTATTGAATCGCGGAGCGGACATCCGGAGCGTCCAGGAACTCCTGGGACACAAGAGCATTACCACGACGCAAATTTACACACACGTCAGCACGGCAGTCCTGCTCGAAATCTACGAAAAAGCGCATCCGCGAGCGAAATGAGTTTTTTTTCGGAACGCCTCGCAGGGCGAGGCGGCTAACAGGGCGAGGCGGCTAACTTTTAACTTCTTTGTTTTCGCTACGGTGAATGACTTCGCGGACCATTTCCTTGACGGATTCGTGGACGCTGTTGTCGATGATTTTGCCGATGAAAAAGCCGACCCCAAAAAAGAGGAACATAATAGGAAACGCTTTTTTCAAAATCAAATCCGACTCCGTACCGTTGAGCAGTCCCAAAAGAATAGCGACCATCATCACGAGGACCGAAAGATAGCCCGCGTAAGTGAACGGCAAACTGGCCGGTTTCGCCGGGGGGAGAATCTCGGCTTCCAGGTGATATTTTCGCAAAAACGCCTTCTTTTCACGGCGCAACCACGCCTCCAGAAGGACCGGGTCCATGTTCTCCGGAATCGTAAAAGACGCAATCAGACGATTGAACTCGTCGTCCAACGATTTTTTACGCTCCTCGGAGTTTTCCTGCGTTTTTCGAAATTGATCTGTAGACAATGGACTTCACCAATAAAAAGGCCCCCCGCTGTTCGGCTTTTATCGGTTATAACGGAAATAATATTGAATTATTTTACCCCGTTTTTCCAAACAAGGTTAAAATTCGAACGTGTCTTTGACGGTATACCAACTCTCATTTCTCATTCAATTTGCGCAGCGTTTGGAGATTCACGAGGTCCCAATCGACGGTTTGACCGTCGATTTCGGTCGTTCCCTTCGGCGTTTCCAGGTACATCGGGATTTTTTGGAACCGCCCGTCGTTGACCAAAAGGCGAAACGGTTCCAGACCGAGCGTGCCGTGTCCAAGATGAGCGTGCCGGTCAACCCGGGAACCAAGTTCCTTGACCGAATCGTTCAGGTGAAACGCTTTCAGGCGATCCAAGCCGACGATCCGGTCGAATAGGTCGAACGTCTTTTCGTATGATTTTTGGTCCGTGATCGGATACCCGGCGGCGTGAATATGGCAAGTATCGACGCAAACGCCGAGCCGGCCCGGATACTTCGACAATTCAAGAATTTTTGCCAGGTGCTCGAATTTCCAGCCGAGATTCGCTCCCTGCCCGGCGGTCGTTTCCAGTAAAACGCCGGTCTGTGAGACCGATTCGAGCGATTGATCGATGGCCGACGCGATGCGGCGCAAGCCCGATTTGACCGGGTCGTCTGTGGTGTCACCTGTCGGCGTACCGGGGTGCATCACGACATACGGAACGCCGAGTTGTTCCGCTCGCAAAAGTTCCCCGGAAAACGCGGCAAGCGATTTTTCGTACAAATCCGGCTTGGCACTGCCGAGATTGATGAGATACGAATCGTGAATGAGCGGATGCGTGATCTTTGTTTCACGGAGCGTCGTTTGGAACAGCACGGCGGCCTCCGGCGTGATCGGTTTTCCTTTCCACTGGTTGGAATTTTTCGAAAACAATTGAACGCAGTCGAACCCAAGCTCCGCCGCCGCCAGAACTGCCTGTTCCAGACCGCCGGAAATCGAAAAGTGAGCACCAAACAGGTTCATGGTAAGTGGTAATTGGTAAGTGATAAGTGAAACTTATTTCCTATTCCCGATGCCCGATGCCCGATTCCCTTACTATGGTTTGAGCAAGGAGTCGATTTGCGTGATGACTTTACTGTAATCGCCGATGAGTATGTACTGCAACAGGTTTTCTATCTCCGTGCCGACGCCGAAAACCCGTGTGTATTTTCGCAGATTGCCCGACGCTTTTCGAATCGCGGCGGCATCCAAAGAATCCAGCGCACTTCTCAGTTTGACAAGCTCTTCGCTCAGCAATTCCTGATCGACGCTGTCTTTCGGCATATCACCGTGGATTTCTTTCAAGACCGCTTTGATATTATTGAGGAGCTTTTTCAAATCCTTTAAAAACGGCTCGCTGCGGTTTCTCATAACGCCAACACTTTCTTCTTTTCCCGCTTCTTCCAGCAGGCTTGCCGTTTCGGAAAGGGTTTCGGCCCCGATATTTGCGGAGGCACTTTTTAACGCATGGACATAGATGACGTAAAGGGGCAGATTATTCGTATCGAGACAGACCTGAATCTCCTTGATTTTTTCGAGACCGTCCTTGTGGAACACGGCCAGCGTTTCCAGGTAGTTTTCCATGACGCCACCCGACAGGATAATCCCTTTTTTCACGTTCACGCCCTCAATTCTTATGTCGGTATCGGTACTTTGTTCCCCGACTTCGACCTTTTCCTCCAATTTTTCCCATCGGTTCTTCGGGATCCATTTGTCAAGGATCATGTTGAGACTGGACATGTCCACCGGTTTTGACAAAAAATCGTCAAAGCCGTTACGGATCAGCATTTCCCTGGTGCCGAAAACGGCGTTGGCCGTCAACGCAATGATCGGCATCTTCGCCAGGTGCGGGTATTCCCCGGCGAGTGCCCTGATCCTCTTCATGGCTTCCACGCCGTCCATTTCAGGCATCATGTGATCCATAAACACAAGATCGTAATGCGTGGTTTTTGCTTTTTCGATGGCTTCGAGACCGCTTTTACAGGAATGTATCTGCATTTTGTAGGGACTTAACAGTCCCTCAATCACCATCAAATTCGTACGAACGTCATCGACGTTGAGGATTTTCGCTTCCGGGGCAACGTACTTTGTCTCTCCGTGGCTTCTCAAATTGTCGAGAACGTTATTGGAAGCGACATCGTTGAGGAAATTGGCGACGGGTATCGAAAAGATCGGCGTGGTGATGATGCTGACATTTCGTTCGGAAATGACTTCGCCGAATTCCGCAACCAACATGATTTTGGCATTTGTTTTTATTTCGGCGTATTCTTTTTTGACGTTGTTGTACAAAACGGACGCAATGAAAACGTAGGAATACCGATTGCTGGTGAGTTCCTTGTAAAATTCCGAAGAGGTGGATACGATTTTATAGTGGACGCCGAGGCTGTCCATGGTCCGAACGATGGAATTGATCAGCACTTCACGGCGTTCAAAAATCAATACGCTTTTTTCCTCCGCGTTTTCAACGACCACCAATTTTTGATAATCTCTGAATTTTTGAGGCAATTTGACGGTGAAAGTGCTCCCTTTGTCACGTACCGACTGCACGTTAATCTCGCCGCCCATGGAGTGAATGAGACCTTGCGTAATGGCAAGTCCCAGTCCCGTTCCCTCGATATTTTTATTCTTCTCAATATCAAGCCGTGTAAATTTTTCAAACAGCTTATTAATGTCTTTTTGGTCGATCCCCCTGCCGCTGTCTTCAATCTGGATGGTAAGCATGACCGTGTTGTTCTCCGCCATGCTTCCGTGAATGGATAAGGCAACGAATCCTTTTTCGGTGTACTTGATGGCGTTACTGAGGAGGTTCAGCATGATCTGGCGGATTCGTTTGACATCCCCCAGAAGAGTGTTCGGCATGAGGTTATCGATATTGACCACGAACCGCAGGTGCGATTCAAACGCTCTCATTTTGATGATATGAACGACGTCGTTGATTAAAGAGGACAAGGAATACTCTTCTTGAATGACTTCGATTTTTCCGGTTTCGATTTTCGAAAAATCCAAAATATCGTTGATAATCATTAAAAGATTTTTTCCCGCCTGCTTGATGGTCATAAGGTATTCCCTGGCCGCTGACGGAATGTCTTCCTGTAAAGTCAGTTCCGTCATGCCGATAATTGCGTTCATCGGAGTCCGTATTTCATGGCTCATGTTGGCCAAAAAGTCGGACTTGGCCCGGCTGGCGTTTTCCAAAGCCTGTTGGAGTTTGATCGTCTCGGTTACGTCGTCGGTACTGCCGACGATGCTGACAATTTTTCCGGTGTCATCGTAGACCGGTGCGGTGTAAGAGTGAAAAAAATTGTCGTCGGTTTCGCTCAACCAGTCTTGCGGACCTTCCTGGAAGGTTTTTTTCACGTAGGAAATGAACTGGTCGCCGAGTTCGCTTTTCAACCGAAACGATTCAAAATTTTTCCCCTCGACACTCGCCGCATAGGGAATTAACGACTTCGTATACTTTCCCTTGAAGGCCGTGATAATCCCCTCATGGTCGATGCTCCAGATCAATCCCTTGTAATTGTTGGAAATAGCCTGCAAATTGTGCGCAATTGCACTGCGCTGCATGGCACTGACGATGAGCAGGCCCCACGAGCGTAGAATATTGATTTCCGTTTCGGAAAACAGGCGTTTCTTGTGACAACTGTCGATGCTGACATTTCCCCAAAATTTACCGTCGATAAAAATCGGGATGACTAAAATGGAAGCGGTCTTGGAGTGTGCAAAGAAAGAACGGACTTCTTCCGGGAAGTCGGAAATGGAACCGTTAATGATCTCGCCGTTGGAGAGCAGGTGTTCCCAGGTCGGCACATTGTCCTTATACGAGAATTCCTGTCGCCGGAGTTCTTCCGCTCTTCCCTTGTGATACCAGTAACAGACGCATTTCACATAAAGTTTTCTGTCGCTTTTTCGGTTATTCTGCCACAAGTAGACGCGATCCGCTCCCATGAACCGGCCGATCATCTCCATTCCCCGGACGATCGCGCTGAGATAATCTTTGACGTCCGTTTCGAGCAAAAGCTCGGCGGCGTCATTGGCAACCCGCATGAAATCCCTGGCGTATTCGGCCTCGTGGCGTGCCTCCGTACTTTCCGCAACGGCTTTTAAGAGGTTTAATTTTTCGTCCAGGTTGGTTTGCCGCTGCTGCTCCAACTGTTCGATCATGTGGTTGAAGGCTCTCGAAAATTCGCCCATAAAGTCAACACACTGCCGGTAATCGCCCATTGCGACTTGTTGTGCCTGCCAGGTCAAATGCAGGAGTGCCGCATGCAAAGATTTGAGCGGCGCGGCAATTTCATTGCGGGCCGACGGAACCGCACAGTCCAGATTCCCTATCGACAGTTCTTTGGCAAAAATTCTCGTTTCGGAAATCAGGCTGTTAAGATACTGCAATCCCTTGCCGACGTCTTTGAACGATTCGGGCAAACTTTCAATGTCCAGCGATGCGCCCAACGGATTGTAGATAATGTCACGCAAGTAGGTGAAAATAATGTCGACAACCGACTTCGGCGTATTTATCTTTTCCGAATTTTCTGTAGTTTGACTGTATATTTTAAATTCGTCGATGTAAGATGTTTTGTACACGTCGTTTATAGTTTTTTCGATGAAAGTGTTTTGCGGTCATGTTTCGTTGCATCCAACGGGTGGCGGTTTTCGCAACAACTT
>Ga0209628_10000628_pt1 | contig 21739 bp, 10 predicted proteins | sample TergutCu122P4_FD_187285 | JGI IMG/M metagenome (GOLD analysis project Ga0209628, IMG submission 187285) | Cubitermes ugandensis P4 segment gut microbial communities from Kakamega Forest, Kenya - Cu122 P4 (SPAdes) (version 2) | ecosystem: Host-associated > Arthropoda: Insects > Digestive system...
CATTGAAGTCAATGCCCGGTTGTCGCGCTCCAGCGCACTGGCATCCAAAGCAACAGGTTATCCGCTGGCTTTTGTGGCTGCAAAATTAGCGCTGGGTTACGGACTGCCCGAACTGAAAAACTCTATCACGAAATCGACAACGGCATATTTCGAACCTGCGCTTGACTACATTGTATGCAAAATTCCGCGCTGGGACATGAACAAATTTCATGGTGTGTCGAAGGAAATAGGATCGTCGATGAAGAGCGTGGGCGAGGTGATGGCCATCGGGCGCACTTTCGAAGAAACCATACAGAAGGGTTTACGCATGATTGGTCAGGGAATGCACGGTTTTGTGGGCAACAAAGACCTGAAAGTGGACGACATTGAGAAGGAACTGAGCAACCCTACCGATATGCGCATCTTTGTCATCAGTAAAGCTTTTGACTATGGATACACTGTCGACAAAATACACGAACTGACCAAAATAGATAAATGGTTTCTCCACAAACTGAAAAATATACACGATCTGAAAGGTGAACTGTACAAATACAACAGTGTGGATAATTTACCGGCTGACTTGTTACTCGACGCCAAGAAGCAAGGATTTTCCGATTTCCAGATCGCACGTTTCATATACAAAGGCGAAGACCGCAGCATCAATGATGCGTTGTTGATGGTGCGCAACCATCGCAAAAAAATGGATATCACTCCTTACGTGAAACAAATTGACACGCTGGCGGCAGAATATCCGGCACAGACCAAATATCTGTATCTGACCTATCACGGTACAGAGCACGACATTGAGTTTGAATGCGACGGACGGTCAGTAGCCGTGCTTGGATCGGGCGCATACCGTATCGGAAGCTCCGTAGAATTTGACTGGTGCAGTGTCAATGCCATTCAGACCATCCGCAAGGAAGGATATCGCTCCATCATGCTCAACTACAATCCCGAAACGGTAAGTACAGACTACGACACGTGCGACAAACTGTATTTCGATGAATTGTCGTTCGAGCGTGTGATGGACATTCTTGATCTGGAACAGCCCAAGGGAGTGATCATATCTACCGGCGGGCAGATTCCGAACAATCTGGCCATGCGTTTGCACCAACAAAACGTACCGATTTTGGGGACTTCACCCACATCCATCGACCGCGCTGAAGACCGCCACAAATTTTCGATGATGTGCGACATGCTCGATATTGACCAGCCAAAATGGAAGGAACTGACGAGTATGGAGGATATTTATCAATTTGCTGCAGAAGTTGGATTCCCGTTGCTGATACGGCCTTCGTATGTGTTGTCGGGGGCGGCGATGAATGTGGTAAGTAATCGCGACGAGTTGCGCGATTATCTGATTCTGGCTGCCAACGTGTCCAAGCAATATCCCGTAGTGGTGACCGAATTTCTCGAAAATGCCAAGGAAATAGAGGTTGACGCCGTAGCCTGTGAAGGAGAACTGATGGCTTATGCCATTTCGGAACATGTGGAATTTGCCGGCGTACACAGCGGCGATGCAACGATCGTGTTTCCTCCACAAAAACTTTATTTCGAAACCGTTCGCCGCATTAAGCGCATCACAAGAAAAATAGCAAAAGAATTAAATATTTCCGGGCCGTTCAACATTCAATTTTTGGCTAAGGACAACGATATAAAAGTGATTGAATGTAATTTGCGTGCTTCGCGATCAATGCCTTTTGTATCAAAAGTATTGAAAGTAAATTTGATAGAATTGGCCACCCGTATCATGCTGGGGCTGCCTGTGGAAAAGTTGGATAAATCGACATTCGACCTCGACTGCATTGGTATCAAAGCGTCGCAATTCTCGTTTGCCCGTTTGCTGAAAGCCGACCCTGTGCTGGGCGTCGAGATGGCATCCACCGGCGAGGTGGGCTGCATCGGCGACGATTATTACGAAACACTGCTCAAATCAATGCTTTCAGTAGGTTATCGCATCCCAAAAAAGAACATCCTGATGTCAACCGGTACCATGCGCGACAAGGTGGAAATGCTCGGCCCGGCTCGACTGTTAGTAGAAAAGGGATACAAGATTTTTGCTACGCGCGGCACGGCAAAATTTTTGGTAGAAAGCGGCGTAGAAGCCACTCCTTTAGCCTGGCCCGACGAAGACCAGCATCCCAACGTACTCGATTATCTGAAAAACAGACAGATCGACATGGTGGTGAATATTCCTAAAAATCTCTCGAAAAACGAATTACACAACGATTATACCATCCGTCGCGGCGCAGTTGATTTCAATATCCCGCTGATTACCAACGCCCGTCTTGCAAGCGCTTTTCTGATGGCTATCTGTAAAAACAGCTTGGAAGATATCAAAATCAAAAGTTGGGACGAGTATTAACGGTTATTTTTCCATTGCAAAACGAAGTTTGATCCCAACGGCCATTATTTTTGTCTGGTCGGTAAAAGTCGACTGTTTTTTGTTGTCAGTATACGACGACAATACACTGTTCGTTGTAAAGTTCTTGGGACTTTGGTTATCGTAATTGATAAACGCCTTGGGGTCGTTTTTGATGACGTTGTTCAATCCGCAGTCGAAATACAAACCGGTATAAACCGAAAGATTATCGGCAATCTTCCACTTGTAACCCGCTTCGAGAGCAAGCATCACAGCTACGCCGGGTTTAAGGTCTCCTTCAAAATTTTTCCCCTTGATTTTGTCATAACCTGCAAACGGCAGATCGTCGACCGAAATGCCCAATCCGGGATAAAAACCTTCATTGGTCAGTGAGGCATCCTTCGATGAATATTTGCCGCTGACAGGAATACCAAATTTTAAACCACCCATAACGTAAATCTGTTCTATCTGAAACAGCGCCATCACAGGGATATTCAAATAAACCGTCTTTTGGGTTTCCTTGTAACTGGTTAGAGTGCTGTTCAATTCAAATTCCTGGTACTTTTTATCTACAGTGTTATCGCCATCATTCAGGTTCTTGTAAACGGTGGTCACACTGTTCAGGTTGGCGCTGGCGTTGTACAGACCTATTCCCAAACCGGTGTGAATACCCCACTGTTCGCGGAAGATCTTTTCAGTGCCTGTGACACGTTCTCTGGCTCGGAAGTAGGTATAACCCACGCCGAAATCACCACCGAAACCGCCGGAACGACTGCCCTGAGATAATTGGTAACGAAGGGTAGATGAACCGAGACCCGCGTCAACGGAAAATTCATGGATACCCTGCGCCGAAATGACCGGGATGTATATGATGGCCAGGATGACTGTGATTTTTGTGATGTTCATGATTCTATTTTTCATTTTCTTTATTTTTTAATATGGTTTCTATTTCTCTCTGCGGTTCTCCGCGCCTTCTCTGTGGTACTCCTTGTCACTGAAACAGTTACGCAGAGTTACGCAGAGAAGTCGCGGAGGTTCGCGGAGATTTGTTTAATTATTCACTATTATTTTTATTTCACCGTTTTGGGTACGTACCACATAAAGACCTGCCGGAACATGGAGGGTGAGTGTTACAGGATTGCCGGTAGCAATGGAATTGAGCACACATACGCCGGCCTGGTTGAACACCTGCAACAGACCTCCTTCGTCAACACCTTCGATGGTGAGCATATTACCCGACTGAACCGGATTGGGATAGGCCAGCAAGGATGCGGATTTACCCTGACTTTTGATCTCGTGCACGGTAGATTCATCTGATTTTGAACCATTACTTATTTTAAAGTAATATTTATCGCCCTGTTTAAACGGACTGCCATTTTGGCGGTCATTAGAGTAGAAAAAGCCTTCGCCTACAGGGGTTGAACTGCCGACTTTGTACCACGTACATTTGGTATTTTTGTCATTTGGATAACCGAGTGGTGCCAGCTTGGTGAAGTCGAGCAAGAAGGTATTGTTCCATTTGGTGACAACGTAATCTTCGAATTTCAACAATTTAATTATTTTTTCAAAATTGGCGAACAACGTTACATCTTTGGTTACAGTAAATGTGTATGAGGGATTCGTTGACTTCTCAACACCATTTTCTGTCCAGTTGACGAAATTATAACCTTCTTTTGCCGTGGCTGTTACGGTTGCTGAAGTTCCTTCCTCGTAGGGCCCAGCGCCAGTTACTGTGCCGTAATCAACTGAAGGAGCAACGGATAAAGTAACTGTGAAGGTTGTTGGGATAATCGGATCAAAGATGGCTGTTACTGTTACATCATTAGGAGGCATGATAAAGCTGGTTTGTCTATCGTTCGGATTTGCGAGAACAATATCATTGCTTTCCCAGCGTATGAATTCTTTATTTGCAGGGTCACTTCCGGCATCGATGGTAACGGTTTTACCCGATGCGTATTCACCATCGCCTGATTTGCCTGTTCCAATACTATTCACTTTAACTTTGTATAATACTTGCGGCTTATTTGCTGTTTTGGGGAATATGACAGTAACTACTCCGCTGCTGGATGCATTAGTAACTGACGTTGCATTGGTTACTTCGAAGAAGTTGGCAGGAACGCCTGTCAGCGTAAAGCCTTCTTTTGCTTTAAGCGTAACGATAGCTTTGTAAATGGTTTCGAAATCGAATCCCGTTCCGGTAAATTCCGTTCCATCTTCGACGAACCATTGTACTGTTCCGGTAAACTGCGTGTTTCCAGTGATATTTAATGCAGGCGCTTTACCAGCTACTGGAGCAGTTAATCCGATGGCTGCGAGGTTGATCAATTTATCCGTTGCCGGGAAGCGTGCCGTAACCATTCCGCTGTTGCGCAAGTTGGTTACCGAAGTCGCTCCGGCTACGATAAAGCTGTTCGCCTCTACGCCTTGCGTCGTGAAGCCTAAGTTCGGAGTTAGAATAATCGTGGCTACGTAAGTCGTGCCATAATCGAAGTCCCTTCCAACAGGCAACGTCACTCCCTTGTCGTCTTTCCAAATTACCGTTCCGGTGTACTGCGGCGTTGCAGTTACCGTTCTTACCGGCGTCGCAAGCGCTTTAGGAGGCGTTATACCGAGTAAATCAAATATATCCACAGTAACATCGCCCGACGCCATCGTAATGGGGAATACCGCAGTGACTACTTGATATAACACTGCGTTTGCGCCTGCGCCTACAACTTTTGCAACATTGCTGACCAGAAGCGCTCCGTCTACAGTGAAGAAATCATTCGTGAAAATATCCTTGAAAGTCCAACCATCCTGCTCATTTGCCGTGAGCGTGATAATTGCGGTATAAACGGTATTGTACGTAAATTTTCCTTCAAACCTTTTGCCTTCCCAAGCCACCGTACCGGTGTACTGAAGATTGCCGTTTCCGTCTCTTGCTTCGATCTTACCATCAAAAGGCGTTTCGCCTACTACCGGTACCAGTATGCCTTCGATGGCGGTTACCGTAACCGGTTTGTCGGTTTCAGCTCTTGTTGGCAGGAATTGCGCTCTGATTGACGGATTCTGTTCGAAAGTAGGATACGCATCGTTGGTGACCATCTCTGCACCCGGAACTATGAAATAGTTTTGGGTAACGCCATAGAACGTATAGCCAGGTTTCGCGTCAAGCGTAATGGTGGCTACGTAAGCGGTTTGATAGTTGAATCTTCTATCTTCTCCCGTGCCTATCCAACTCGCGCCAGCCCATTCTATCGTGCCAATGTATGCTACAGTTTCAATTCTTGCAACCGGCTTTGTGTTGGCAATCGGGAATACGCCTTCGACAATACGAGGTATTAAACGGTCGGTTGACGGGAATTTTACCGTGATCACCGAACCGCCCTCCGGATAGGATACCCATGCGGGATCCAAGCCTTCAACCGTAAATTGGTTGTCGCCTGTACCGATTTTCTCGAAATGGAAACCGGGCTCGGCTGTCAATACGATGGATGCGGTGTATTCGGTTCCGGGAGCAAATTTGCCGCCTGCAGCAACTTCGGGACTCCAGAATATCTCGATGGTGTATTCATTATGTCCTGCATTTAGCGTTCGAACGGGCTCTTCGCCAACTACCGGAGCTTTTACGCCTTGAATAGCGAACTCGGTTACAGGAACGTCAGACTCGCCTCTCGTTTTGGGGAACAGGGCAGTAACAACGTCGCCGTGCGCGAAATTGGTTACCGGATATGCGCCTGCAACCTCAAAGAAGTTTGCCGGTACGCCTTCGAAAGTCCAGCCTGCATTAGCCACAAGGGTAATGACGGCGGTATATTTGGTATCGTACTTATCAAACTTTCCGGTTACCAAAACGCCCGCTTCGTCGTACCATTTTACCGTGCCGGTAAATTGCCCGTTTCCGGTAATTGCTGCGACGGGTGTTCCATCGTATTTTGGAACTGCGACGCCTGCGATGGTCTTGATGTTCACTGTTTCATCGTTCTTCGCTTTTGTTTTCGGGAACGTGGCAGTTACTATTCCGCTGTTGGCAAAATTTTTGACTTTATCCTTGTTGATACCGGGTATCTCGAAGAAATTAGCGTCAATACCTTCAAACGTGTAGCCCGCTTTTGGGGTCAGGATAATGGTGGCTTCATATACGGTTTCGTAAGCATAAGCGCCAACAACTGCCGGTTTCCAAGTCACCTCTCCGGTGAACTGCGGTCCGCTTACCGTGTATGCAGGACGCTCGCCGGCTAACGGACGCACGAGATTGATGACCGGGTCGGTTACCTTGCTGTCTCCAACTGTCGCCGTTCTCGGGAAAGTGGCATATACCATTCCGCTGTGCTGCGCGTTGAAAACGCTCGTTGCGCCCCCTACGGTAAAGGCATCGGCGGGTATATTCACGAAAGTGAAACCGTGTTCCGCTATCAATGTGATGATGGCTGTATAAACCGTTCCTTTCGCAAATGTCGGGCCGGTAAGTTCGTTGCCGTCAGCGTCTACCCAAACAATCGTGCCCGCGTATTGCCCGTTTTCCGATAGCGCTATCGTTGTAACCGGCGCTACGCCCGAAACGGGAATGATGATATCCTTGATATTCGTATCCGTTATCAGGGTTTTACCTGTGTGGTCTTCAGTCGCAGGGAAGGTAGCCGTTACAACGCCAGCGATTGACGTAGTTGTGGCGGCGCCCAAAACATTGAAGTAGTTCGCGGGAACGCCATACAAAGTTGTGACGCCTTCAATCGGCTCCAAATCTATGATGGCGGTGTATACCTTTCCGGCTTCAAATTTGTCGCCTACTGCCAAGTCATTAATACCTTCTTTCCAGGCAACTGTGGCAGTATATTCACTTGTACTTAATGTACGTTCGGGTATGCCGTCCATAATCGGAACGCCCAAACGAATATTCTTGCCGATTAGACGTTCGGTTGCCGGAAACTCGGCGGCAATCACGCGGCTATTGGCGGGATGGGTTGCCTTGGCGTCCGCAACATTGAAGAAGTTGGCTGCAACGCCGGTGGCAGTGTAGCCGTTAACGGGCGTAAGTTCAATTATGGCTGTATAAACGGTACCATAAGTGAATTTATCACTAACGGCGGGGGTCCAGGTGACCACGCCCTCGAACTGATCCGTTGAGGTAATCGTTCTATCAGGTGTTCCGCCTGCTTTTGGAGGCTTAATACCGAGAATATCCGCAATGGTTATCGGTTCGAGTCCGGCAACGGCGTCGGTTTTCGCGAAGGTTGCATACACGATGCTACTGCCTGACGCATTGCTTGCCGATACTGCGCCCGGAACCTTGAAGAAGTCTGTTGTTACGTCCTCAAAATGATAACCCGAAACGGCTGTCAGTTCGATAATCGCCGAGTAAACGGTGTTGGTCGCATATTTACCATCGACCAACGCGGGGCTCCAAGTTATCGCTACCGAATATTCGTCGTTAGCGGGTACCGAAGTCATCGCCGTTTCGTTAGCCACAGGAACCGGAATACCCTCGATGATGCGTCGGGTGACAGGATAAATATCGTTCTCGCCGCGCGTTTGGGGGAATTCCACAGTTACTACTCTTCCGTTCCCTGCGTTTTTTTCTTCGATAACGCGCGCGCCGGCAACGGTGAAGAAGCTGGCAGGAACGCCAGTAAAGGTGTAGTTTGGTAAACTTGGCGACAATGTAATTTCAGCCCTGTAAACGGTATTGAAGCCGAACTTATCGACAACATTTCCACCTTCGTCTTTCCACTCTACCGAGCCGGTATATTGAGTTGGATGACTGCCGCCTACAAGCGTTATTTCCATATCCGGCGCCGGAGTTATCATGTTCGTTGGCGTTGCGCCAACAGCCGGTACCGCAATGCCTTGTATGGCGGGAATATTAATAATTTTAGGTGCTATTGACCATGGCAACCATTGGTCTTCTGCAGTTTTGTGGTCGTTGTCCCATGCGAAATTGTCATCATCGATGAGTGAAACTATTGCATTATGACTGCCTGCATTGGTCTGCTTGTCGCCGCTCACCGTATAATAAGCGCTTGGAGCAATTCCTGCCGATTGTTGAGAGCCATTGTACACAAGATTGAAATTGGTTACAGACGGTCGATTGATCAGCCTTCTGGTTATTTCGAAAGTACCGATATTAACGTCAGTTGCCGGCGCGTAATTGTCGCACCCTGCATAATTTATGGTAATCCTGTATGTACCTACGTTTGTGGGAGCCGTTACGCTTTTTGCGTATATCGTAGCGCCAGTTCCCTCATAATAAGGAACGCTTATCTTTGAGGCATCAACAACATCTTTATACTCATCTTTAACCAAAACCGTTACAGGAATCGGGTTAAAAGTATAACTTTCCTTTAGTGGTGTGAATGCGAACAATGCGCCTGTTGTTTGCTTTTTCGTTTTTGGGAAGGTTACCTCGAAAACGAGTACGTCGCCACTATTGCTTATCAAAGCAGTGGGCGCTACGCCGTCTAACGTAAATCCTGCCAAATCGTTAGTATTTTTGTAACCCCAGAATGTAAATCCTGTTTTTGCCGTCAAAGTGACGCGGGCAGTATAGACTATATCGTAATCGAAACGGTTTTGATTGGCAATGAGAGCGTTATTTTCTAACCATACGAACGAGGCAGAAGCATAATCCTTTCCGGTGACGTTAATCGTCATTATCGAACTTGCAGTGGCTACAGGTTTTGATATTCCCACGATCGGAGATGCTATTACCAACTTGCCGGTTGGTGGAAATACGGCAGTTACCGTAATTGAGGTTAAACCGCCTGGTGTAACCTCATAAACCGTACCTTGACTAACTAAATCCGCTCCGTCAACCGAGAATTTGCCAACGCCTTGTAACGTAAAGGCATTTTGAGTTGTCAGCGTGATAGTGGCGGTATATACCTTTTCGTATCCAAACGGGTCATCATCCGGATCCCAGGTTATCGTGCATGTATACTGCGCATTACTATCCGTAGTTACAGGTGATTTTGTGGCTACCGGAGTCGTAACGCCTGGTATAGCCAACGTGGATACGATAGCCCTCGGAGTTGCCTTTGCTGATGCTTCTGCGCCTGCGCCTGCCGAGTTTACTGCGCGAACCTTGAAAGTATATTCCGTACCGTTGGTCAGACCGGTAAACGTGTAGTTCAAATTGGTTCCAACATTTTCAGCAGTTGCCCAATCGTCTCGGCTTACTTCATAAGTGATGCTTGCGCCGCCGTTAAAACCTGAAAACTGCCAAACAAGTTGAACCTGTCCGTTGCCGGGTATTACGCTCGTAATTGTAGGCGCATCCGGCTTAACCGGCGGAATAAATACCGGATCGGAATTTACATCTCCGGTATGATCATTATCAGCCGCCGTAACAACGACTCTAATGTTTTTTCCTAAATCTTGTTGGACTATAACATATGTATCACCTGTTGCGCCCGTTATATTTGCCATATTACGCTGCCACTGTATCGTGTAGTGCGTACCCTGAAGCAAACCTGCCGGTAGCAGCCCAGTTGCATTTAATTCCAATTCACTGCCAAGTACCAAAGGATCGTCGACGTAATCAATCTCAATTGTACCTGCTAATGGAATTCTACCGAACATAACCGGTTTTGATATTATTTCGCCTTCGTAATTACCAGTTGATTCTACAACAACATGGAAATAATCGTTATCAGTACCGTCAGCAACAGTATATGATTTAGCTATTTCACCAATAATTTCAACATTATTTTTGAACCATTGGTAAGCTATGGTATAGCCGGTAGCCAATGGCGGAATGCCTTCAACTTCAGCCGTTAAAACAGTACCATTAGTTATTTTACCGTTATCAAACAGACCTGATCGAACAATTTCGACTGTGAATTGCTCAAAATCTCCGGCTGAAATATCAGCCGTAATACCCGTAGGTTGCATAATTAAGGAATATTTTGGCGCATCTAATCCGGTTAAATTGATAGCGGGGATACTTACAGAAATATTTTGACCTACGTCAGCTGAAGCCGCAGTTCCGGTTGTAGGTGGATTTAGAATTGACACATTATTAGCGGATGGTATCACGCCAACCAATGTAGGAACTATATCAACGATAGTTGTGGCATTATACTTACGATCGGTTGTCGCAACATTAACGGTAAGCGGCGCAGCCGTTACGGTCAAAGTGGCTTCTTTTGGACCACCTGCTCCATATTGTCCTGTCTCCGCCGTTACAAGTCTGATGACGAAATCACCCGCTCTACTTATGGTGAGTACACCCTCGGTCGATATCTCTCCATCAGCCGTTGCTGTGTACGTCACTCCTGTTCCAAAAGAATAGGTACGAGCCCCGTTTGTTGTACCAACCGTAAATAAGTCTGCAAAGGGCTGCTGTGTCAAATCAAATTCTGATACGCCTGAAAAAGAAATTGTAACACCCATGGGATTGGGCGTTATTGTAACCCCCGCGCGTCCAACCGTAACTTCAGCACTCGTGAAAGGATCGCTACTGCTGTAATTAGGATCACCGCTATTTTTGGTCACAGTAACTTTGAATTTTCCTTGCCCCAGTATGGTAAGTTCACCATCGCTGTTTATTGCCGCAGGAACCGGAGCAGTTGCATCGGTAATCGACCATGACAACGTGCCGGCGACGGCGCTACCGCCAACGCCCGTGCCTCCCGTTACGTCAAGTTGTATTGGACCATCCCCATACGTGTATGATGTGCTAAGATTGGTGATACTTAAATTTGACAATTTACGCGGACTAATGGTGTACGTTGCCGTTCTCGTTCCGGTATAATTACCAACGCCTGTGATGGTGGCAGTTTTTGTTCCTGCATTGGTATTATCCGGACTCCAAGCGGTGATTGTGTAACCTCTTTCTTTCTCTACGCGTGTGGGTTGTAGAGGATCAAACGATGTAACGCGTTCAAGTTCTATAATATCCCATTCTACGGTAATATCCGGAGTTTTCGCGATACCATCATATTCATATCCGGCAGGATCGACAGTGACGGTCGCATCTTGATTGTAGATGTTTCTTGGCGCGATGATGATACGCGCCGTTTGTTGTTTTCTACCCAATATGGGATTGCCTGATGATGTAGATCTTAAAAAAACCTCAACTTTAAGCGTAAAGTATCCCGCCTCGTCCGTAGGAATAGTATATTTGTTTGCATTGGGATTTACGCCGGTCTCTTGCTCATTTCCTACTATTTCACGACCGGGAATAGCCATCCAGTTTGAATTTCGTTTAGTCCAGGTCCATTGGTAAGAAATCTTTGTGTTACTTTGAGTTGAATTACCGGTCAATTCCAGTGTTTTTATATTATCAGATTGCAGAAATAAATAATTGAAATAATCGCCATCTTTAAAGTTTTCATTAGTGATGATAAAAGTACCCATTCCCTGACCATCGCTACCATCGCCAATCTTATTACCTGTTCCGCCATTACCGGAACCACCGCCTCCAGAAAAATCAACTTCCGGAGCAATATTTATGATGCCATTGGCAGTACCGCCTGTACCGGTTTGACCAGCGCCGCCGCCGCCTACACCGGCGCCGCCGCCGCCGCCGTTTCCAGTAGTACCGGAGTTTCCACCTTGTACGTGCACCTTAGTGGCGCCTCCTTCTATAGTAATGATAATATCATCGTAACTGCCGCCGCCGCTACTGTTACCGCCGCCGCCACCGCCTATTCCTGCTGCGCCGCCGCCCCAGTTGCTACTGCTTCCCCAGCCGCCCCATGCTTGTATGTTGCCACCGGTAATATATATCAGTCCGTAAGAACCGCCGCCTTCAACACCTGAACCGCCGCCGCCACCGCCTATACCTGCGCCGCCGCCAGCACTGTTCGAAGCGCCACCTCTACCGCCGGTGGCTATGATTAATCCGCCTTCTATGAAGATTTCGCCGCTATTGGTGTAAATGGTTAGCGTACTACCTGATGAACTGCCGTTTCCGCCAATGCCGGCTCCGCCGCCATTGCCATGACCGCTTCCGCCGCCACTGCCTCCTGCCGCTCTTAAAGCGCCACTACCAGGCACTAAACCTGGAACAAGTATAGGATTATCGAATTCATCTGTTTCTCCACTATCGACCATTCCGGGTATCATTTGTTCGCGAATGGTAAGTTTCGATCCTTGTGGCACGTGCAAGCCGGCATATCCAAAATTGGATGCCGTACCGCTTGCTAAATAGTTACTCGAACCATCGGCAAGGGTCAAAATAACGTGCGTACCAACGCCGATGGCAAAAGCGCAACCACTGCCGTTCGAATCTAAATACGCAGGGGATGTGGCAGTTGCCGGGTTGTAACTTGCTGCAGGTGGAGCTGGCGGGTTCGAGGGCGCTGTTGTTGCCGCAATTCCCAAGCTAACCATACTGCCGCTTACCACTTTTCCCAGCGTGATATACACCGGAGGATCTACAGCCAAATTCCCTCCTGAAACGCTAATGTTTCTGGTGCTGTGCTGCCCGTAGATGACATAATGCCTCCTGTTATTATCAGGTGGCGTTATTAATATCGCATTCCCGTTAATGGTAAACCCATTATTGGTAATGGTAGGACCACCCGTTGAGCCCGAATTAGGCATAGTTGCCGCCACATTTATCATAAACGGGTCATCAGCGGTTCCTGAACCATTTCCGCCTACAAGTTGGGCATATAGCCCTGTTGTTTTCGCCCCCATCAGGGCAAACAACACAATTACATACAAAACTTTTTTCATGATTATTTATTTGATTATTAGATACATTTTTTTTATTCTTTTTTTACCCACCCCTTATATACGGTTCAAATTGAAAAAAGGGTAAGTGAGATTAAATAATTTTCGATTCATCATATACCTATTAAATTTAATACTGTTTATTTTTATTTACTTTTCTTTCCGTTTTGATACATTTACTTTCCGTTTATTGTGCTTTAAAACTCATTGCAATGTGCACCCGGCCGCCGCACAAAGACAGGTAAATACTTTTCATTGTGTTTATTATTACTGTTTTGAATACAAATTTGATTATAAAACCACACAATTGTATATACGAAGGAAACACAAAAAAGTTACCATCATGTACATTTTTACACAATTAATTCCGTACCTTTGTGGCGATTCATTATTTCAAATTAAACGTTGAATTTTAAAATGTTGTTTCATCAAAAAAAAGTAAAAATATGGAAAGTAATCATCCAGTAATCCCACCTCCCATGGAGGGTGAAAAAACAAAGACCAGCAAGGGTATTCTCGTATTGCTGGTGATCATTGTACTTGTATTGGGCGCTGCTGTAGGCGTTATGCTCTCGAAGCTGAACGACCAGAAGAAGGAAGCTGCTGAAGTGCAGGAAGTATTGGAGGGTCAAAAGAGAGTCCTCGAAAATGACCTTATCGATCTGCAGGAACAGTTTGGCGCCTTGCAAACCAACAGCGACAGTTTAAAACATCTGGCCTCTGAACAGCAGGAAAGAATCACCAAACTGCTGGCTATCCAGGCAGATAATTCCCAAAAAATCAGGACCTATCAAAAGGAACTGGAAACGCTTCGGGGAGTGTTGAGAGGCTTAATCATCCAGGTTGATTCGCTGCAGCAGAGCAATGTTGCTTTAAGAGGCGAAAAAACAGAACTTGCGAGGAATCTTGCCGCCGAACGCGCACAAAGCTCCCGCCTTTCGGAGGACAGGGAAAGGCTGACATCAACCGTGCAAAAAGCGCAGATCCTTTCGGTTAGCGACATCCAAACAACAGGGTTGAACGCCCGGAACAGTGCAACGGAACGCGTAAGGAACATTGACAAGTTGAAAACCTGCTTTACCGTTCGCGAAAACCAGATCGCCACTGCCGGAGAAAGAGCGTTTTATTTGGTCATCATCAAGCCCGATAAAAAAGTATTGACCAACAGAACCAACGACATTTTCACAACACAGGAAGGTGGAGAAATCGTTTATACGGACAGACGATTTATGGATTATGAGAACAAGGATATTGAAGTATGTATCTTTACGGACAACAACAACCGGTTAACAGCAGGCAATTATGAAGTCAAGGTATATTGCGACGGGTATTTGGTGGGAACATCATCATTCGTTCTAAAGTAATGTCAGTACATCAAAATGTAAAAAGGGTCACTACCCATGTATTAAGCGCCATGAAGCTGAAAGGTGAAAAAATCACCATGCTCACCGCTTATGATTATTCCATGGCGCGTATTTTGGACAATGCCGGCATTGAAGTCATCCTTGTGGGTGATTCGGCATCCAACGTCATGGCCGGGTATGCCACCACTTTGCCCATCACGCTCAACGAGATGATCAATTATGCATCGTCGGTGGTGCGTGGCGTCAAACGGGCATTGGTAGTGGTCGACATGCCTTTCGGATCGTACCAGGGCAATTCAAAGGAAGCGCTTGCATCGGCCATCCGTATCATGAAGGAAACGGGAGCAGCCGCTATCAAGGTAGAAGGAGGCAGCGAGATCAGCGAATCCATCACGCGTATCCTTAGCGCAGGCATACCTGTGATGGGGCATCTGGGACTTACACCGCAGTCCATCAATAAATTCGGCACGTATGCCGTTCGTGCGCAGGATGCCGCTGAAGCGCAAAAACTGATGGATGACGCCTGTCTGTTAGAAAGACTTGGCTGTTTTGCTATTGTTCTCGAAAAAATTCCCGCAGCTCTGACTAAGGAAGTATCTCAAAAGATAAAAATCCCGACCATCAGCATTGGCGCCGGGAAATATGCCGACGGTCAGGTTCTGGTGTTGCACGACATGCTGGGGATCAACAACGAGTTTTCTCCGCGTTTCCTGCGCCGTTATCTCAACCTCTACGACGAGATTACCGGTGCCGTGCAGCAATATATCCACGATGTGCGTACAGGAGATTTTCCTAACGAAAAGGAACAGTATTAGGATATTTGTATCAATATCTTATGAATATAATTTTCGAAGACAACCATCTGATTATCGTCAACAAAAGTTGTGGCGAAATCGTGCAGTCTGATCCGTCGGGCGATGTTTCGCTGGAACAGATGGTGAAGGATTATCTGAAACAGAAATACGGTAAACCCGGAGATGTTTTTCTTGGCGTGGTGCACCGTGTGGACAGACCGGTGAGCGGTATTGTGGTATTTGCACGTACTTCCAAAGCACATTTACGGCTGAACAGCATGTTTCAGGAAAAACAGATCAGAAAAACCTATTGGGCGTTAGTAAAGGATTTGCCACCGGACAAAACAGGGACTCTGATACATTATATTATACGCAACACAAAAAACCATCGATCGTATGCTTATCCCAAGGAATGTCCCGGTGCGAAAAAAGCTGTTCTGCACTACCGGCACATCTCTTCATCCGATCGTTACCATCTGCTCGAAATCGATCTCGAAACAGGCCGTCATCATCAGATACGCTGTCAATTGGCCGCTATCGGCTGCCCTGTCCGCGGCGACCTGAAATACGGTTATCCACGTTCAAACCCGAACGGTGGCATCAGCCTGCACGCACGGCGGATACAGTTCACACATCCGGTAAAGAATGAAGAAATCGACCTGACGGCGCCTGTACCTGATGATATTTTGTGGAAAGTGTTTGACTTTTCGCGATGACCTGTCAGAGTCGAAGACCTGTCAGAGTCAGTTTATTTTTCGACACTGTCAGCAGCTTCGCAGCCTGACAGGTCAATTCTTCCGTCGTTCATTTCGTATTTGATATCCGACATTCCTGCCAATTGTGAGTCGTGAGTTACAATCACAAAAGTTTGTCCGAATGTATCGCGCAGAGAGAAAAACAGGGCATGCAATTCCTGTTTGTTTTGCGAATCGAGATTTCCGGATGGCTCATCGGCAAAAATCACCATCGGGTCGTTGATCAATGCTCGTGCAACTGATACCCGCTGCTGTTCTCCTCCTGAAAGTTCGTCGGGTTTATGGTGCAAACGGCCGGCTAATCCGAGAAATGACAACAGCTCACCGGCTTTTCGCTCAGCTATGGTTTTCGAAACATGGTTAATGTATGCAGGAATACAAACATTCTCGAGTGCAGTAAATTCGGGTAACAGGTGATGAAACTGGAAAACGAAACCAATATTGCGATTGCGGAATTGTGATATTTCCTTTTCACCCAGACTGCTCACTTCCTTCTGCTCAATGTATACTTTTCCCGAAGTTGGACGGCTCAGTGTGCCAAGTATCTGCAACAAAGTAGTTTTACCTGCACCGCTCGCCCCCACAATAGATACAATTTTTCTGGCAGGTATCTGTATATCAATACCTTTAAGAACTTGTAAGTTACCAAAAGACTTGGTGATATTTTCGCCTCTGATCATGATTTGGGTTTTGGGGTTCGGGTTTTGGGTTTTGGGGTTGTTGAAGACTTTTCTGTTTGGACTTTGGCTTTAGCCGTTCGGGGTTTGGATTTTGGTTTTGGAGTACCGGCAACAGGTTCAGTTGATTGGCTACCGGATGGATTGCTAAACGTATCAGTTGAGCTTGTGTCTGTTTCTCCGTAGGACGGTAATTGAGTTTCATCCCTGTATTCATTTCTGCCATAACCCGTATCACCGGGATTCTGGTAATAATAATCCACCTGATCCTGATATTCATCGAACGTTTTTCCGGCATCACTTACGGTTTTCTGTACCTCATCCTTGTATTCACCAAAAGTTTTTTCGGTTTCCTTCACAGTTTTCTGTACGGGTTCTGCGATTTCTTTTGTCAAACTTTCGGTCAGATCACTCTGGATGGATCTAAGTTCACTGATCACCCCCGACGTGTTTTCGCTAAATTCGCGCTTGATATCATCTGAAGCCTTTTTGAACTCACGCATCCCCTTGTTCATCATCCGTGTAAATTCCGGAATTTTATCTGCGCCAAAAAATATCAATATAAACAGCAAAATGATAAATATTTCGCCACTACTAATAAAAAGTACCATCGACAACATGTTTACAAAATTTTGGGGCGAAGATACTAAAAGTACTGATAATAAGTTCATATTTTTTAGAAACCTTTTATTTGTTTTTTCGTAAAACCAAATTAATAAATTGAATATGATATGGAAAACAGGTTAAATGAAATCCTGACCACGATCAACGGATTTTACCACTGCGTTGACGATACGGTACATCAATACATATCGTTGATTAATGAAGCTATTGAAATCATGCGCGAGATTCAAGCACATCCGGCAAGTATGCTGGAATATGCCAAAAACAACGCGCTCACCGAGTTATCCAACGAATTGGCCAACCGGTTGAATGAAAGTTTTTTCAATACTTCTATTGAACGAAGGAAAAGCGAATTTAAGATTTCGAAAATGCTGGTTGGCGTTGCGATTGGGAATGTTTTATCCAATATGTCGGCAGGTCAAAACTCAACTGTTACTGACACCGGGCAATGATCGGAATGCATTGCATTCTGCAGAATGTTGGCATCTTTTATTCTGGGTATCAGCTCATTGGTCGCAGTGTGATAGTCTATACGCCAGCCAAGATCTTTGGTTCGCGCTTGCTGCCGGTAACTCCACCAACTGTAAACGTTGGGTTCGCTGTGAAACATTCTGAATGTATCCACATACCCGTGGGATAAATATTTATCCACCCAAGCCCGTTCTTCAGGCAGGAAACCTGACATTTTTTGATGTTTCTTGGGAAAGTTGATATCAATGTCGGTATGAGCGATATTGTAGTCGCCCGAAATAATCAGGTTGGGACGTTCTTTCCTCAGATTTTCTGTCCATTGCAGAAAATCGTCTAAAAACACCATTTTGAATGCCTGGCGCGTCTCTCCGCTTGTTCCCGACGGGAAATATACGGAAAGTACGCTAATATCGCCAAAATCTGCGCGGAGTACCCGTCCTTCATTATCGTATTTGTCAATACCCATCCCATAAACTACCCTGTCGGGTTTATCCTTGCAGAAAAGTGCAACACCACTGTATCCCGGTTTTTTTGCTGAATACCAGTAATGCCTGTATCCCATCCGGTCGAACACTGAAGCATCTATCTGATCCACCATTACCTTGATTTCCTGCAAGCAAAGTATATCCGGCAGCGCTTCTTTCAGCCAACTGTCAAAACCTTTGTTCATGGCGGAGCGCAAGCCATTCACGTTGTACGAATAAATTGTCTTTAACATAAAATTCCTTTAATATACTGTCTGCAAATTTAGTAAAAAAATCGCAGTTGGACTTCTTTAACAATTATTAAGAATTTTCAACATCTCAAACTACGGAAAAGTGACTAATATTGCGATTCTGTTTTACAGACAAAAATTGAATCATTTTTTCACACATGAAAATTGTAAAAAATATCATTCTCATTATTTTAGTCCTTGCTTTTGCAGGCGCTATTGTATACAAGATTTTTTGGTCAAAGCCTGCCCAGGTACGTTCCGGAGGGATGACACGTACCGCACTGCCTGTAAACATGCAGGTAGTGCAACCCGAAAGATTTACTGAAACCCTTTCGGTTATTGGCTCCATCGAAGCCAACGAATCGGTAGTCCTCAAAAGTGAAGTGTCGGGAAAAATCACCGGTATCTTTTTCAACGAAGGGCAATATGTTAATAAAGGGACATTGCTGATCAAAGTTTATGATGACGATTTGCAGGCTCAGCTTGCCAAAGCGAATGTCAATCTCAGGCTCACCGGAGATGTAGAAGCCCGGCAGCGGCAACTGTTAGAACGGGAAGCCATCAGCCGGCAGGAATACGATGTGTCTCAAGCCAACCTGCAAGCGGCTAAAGCAGATGTCGCACTGCTTACGGCGCAGATTTCAAAAACCGAAATCAAGGCGCCATTCGACGGGATCATTGGATTTCGAAAGGTTTCGCCCGGTGAATATATTACTCCCGGTGTGGATATTGCCTCATTAGTGAGCCGCGATCCGGCCAGGATACAGTTCGTTGTACCTGAAAAATACTCGCAGATGCTGGGAACTAATACAGTGATCAGATACCGTCTGGAAGGACAATCTGTTGAACGAAAGGCAACGGTTTATGCCATTGCGCCTTACATTGATCCGGCTACGCGCACGCTGCAATTGAAAGCGTTGACGCCCAACCCTAACGGTGCGCTGATACCGGGAGCATTTGCAAGAATAGAAGTACTGATGGAAACACAACCCAACGTGGTGCTGATACCTGCCGAATCCATTCTTTCAGAAAGTGCAGGGTTAAAAGTATACCTCTACAAAGGCGGTAAAGTGAAACCGGTAATGGTGGAAACCGGTACACGCACCAACAACCGTGTGGAAATTGTCAAGGGCATCGTTCCCGGCGATACGGTAATCACTACCGGCATCATGCAAATCACCCAAAGTACCAGGGTAACGCCTGCAAAAATTAATTAGATCAGTCATGAGTTTAGCCTCAACAAGTATCAAACGTCCGGTATTGTCCATCGTGATGTCGATAACGGTGGTCATCTTTGGGATTATTGGCTTCACAACGCTGCCGGTGCGCGAATTTCCAAGCGTCGACCCTCCCATCATTAATGTACGTACAGTGTATCCCGGCGCCAATGCCGAAATCATTGAATCACAAATTACTGAAATCCTTGAAGCATCCATTAACGGTATTGCTGGTATCCGTACGCTGACATCAACCAGCAGCGATGGAAGCAGTAGTATTATAGTAGAGTTTGAGTTAGGCGAGGATATGGAAGCGGCAGCCAACGACGTGCGCGACCGTGTGTCACGGGTACAGAACCGCTTGCCGCGCGACTGCGACCCGCCTACCGTTTTCAAGCAAGACGCCGACTCCAACCCGATCATCATGCTGGCTGTACGCAGCGACGTACGCAATCCACTCGACTTGTCGGATATTGCCGACCGCCTGTTTAAGGAACGGCTGCAAACCATCTCCGGTGTCAGTGAAATATCCATCTTTGGCGAAAAACGATATGCCATACGTATTTTGCTTGATCCTGCCAAATTAGGCGCCTACGGGCTGACTGCCGCCGACGTCCGTTCACAAATCACTGCCGAAAATGTGGAGTTACCGTCGGGTACGATTGAAGGGACGGCTATTAACCTGAGCATCCGGACGTTGGGATTGATCCGTACGCCGCAGGAGTTTGAAAACCTCATCATCAGGGAAGTGAAAGGGAATCCTGTCAAATTGAGTGACATTGGCCGTGCTGAATTTGCCGCTGAAGATGAAAAATATTACAATAAATATAATGGTATACCCTGTGTCGTTTTGGCCGTGCTGCCACAATCGGGAGCCAACCATGTGGATATTTCCAATCTTTTCAAACAGCGGCTTGCAGAGATTGAAAAAGACAAACCGGAAGATATCATCACCGAGGTAATTATGGATACCACCGAGTTTGTACGCCGTTCTCTTGCCGAGGTAGAGGAAACTATTCTTCTGGCGTTCCTGCTGGTGGTAGTGATCATCTTCGCATTCCTGCGCGACTGGCGTACTACGCTCATTCCCATGATTGCCATTCCGATATCGCTCATTGGGACGTTTTTCATTATGTATCTGTTCGGCTTCTCTGTAAACGTGCTTACCCTGCTTGCCATCGTTCTTGCCGTTGCATTGGTAGTAGACGACGCCATTGTGATGATGGAGAATATCTTTGTGAAAATCGAGAGCGGAATGTCACCTTTGGAAGCAGCTTTCAAGGGGTCGAAAGAAGTTTATTTCGCCATCGTTTCCACAACAGTGGTATTGGTCTGCGTGTTTCTGCCTGTGATCTTCCAAAGTGGTCTTACCGGCAGGCTGTTCCGCGAATTTGGTATCGCCCTGGTAGGGGCGGTAGTCATATCTACATTTGTTTCGCTCAGTCTATCGCCAATGATGTGTTCCAAAATATTGAAGACCTCAAAAAAGAAAAACTGGTTCTATCGCAATACCGAAAAATACTTTGTTGCGATGACCAATGCATACAGCCGCGGATTGAGCAGTTTCATGCGCCCTTTTACATCTTTGAACTGGATGGTTAAATTTTTAGTGATTGCGAGCTTTCTCGCCGCATCAGTTGCGGTAATTGTGGTGTTGTTCATGAATCTCAAACAGGAGTTGGCGCCACTCGAAGACCGTAACCGTGTTACTCTGCAGGCGAGTTTTCCTGAAGGCACATCAGCCGAGAGCATAGCTATTTTTATGGATGAGCTTGCCGATTTGCTACAGGATTCGGTGCCCGAATTGAAAGGCATGCAGACCATGTCGCGCCCGGGTTTTGCCTTTATTCGCGCATTTATGGTCGATCCTGAGCAGCGGGACCGCACCCAGCAAGAGATAGCCGACAAGTTGACCATTGATACACGCAGACTCACCAAGGGCAGGATTTTGGTAACACAGGATCCAACCATTGGCGACCGCCGTGGCGGTCAGGGCGTGCGATATGTGATACAGGCAGCAAATATCGAAAAACTCCGGTCTATTCTTCCCGTATTTTTAGCTGAATGCGATCCGGTAAAAAATCCTGTTTTTGCCTTTACGGATGTGAATCTCAAATTTACA
>Ga0209628_10000629_pt1 | contig 21735 bp, 22 predicted proteins | sample TergutCu122P4_FD_187285 | JGI IMG/M metagenome (GOLD analysis project Ga0209628, IMG submission 187285) | Cubitermes ugandensis P4 segment gut microbial communities from Kakamega Forest, Kenya - Cu122 P4 (SPAdes) (version 2) | ecosystem: Host-associated > Arthropoda: Insects > Digestive system...
GGCGACACCGGCAGCGACTGCGTGGGCACCAGCCACCGGCACGGCGCCAGGAGCGTGACGCAGTTCGAGCTGCTGCCCATGCCGCCGGAGCAGGAGAACAAGCCGCTGACCTGGCCCTACTGGCCCATCAAGCTGCGCACCAGTTCCAGCCACGAAGAAGGTGCGGCGCGCGAATTTGCCATTTCCACCAAGGAGTTCATTGGTGAGAAGGGCAAGCTCAAGGCGCTCAAGACCGTGCAGGTGCAATTCAAGGACGGCAAGATGACCGAGCTGCCCGGCACCGAAAAAGAATGGCCGGCCGACTTGGTGCTGCTGGCGCTGGGCTTTGTTCACCCCGCGCCCACGCTGCTGGACGCCTTCGGCGTGGAAAAAGACGCCCGCGGCAACGCCCGTGCCAGCACCGACGGCGCGGGCAGCTATGCCACCAGCGCGCCCAAGGTGTTCGCGGCGGGCGACATGCGGCGCGGGCAGTCGCTGGTGGTATGGGCGATACGCGAGGGCCGGCAGGCGGCGCGGGCGGTGGATGCGTTTTTGATGGGGGCTAGCGAATTGCCTTATTGATGCGCCGGTTCGGCGGCCTGCGCAATGACTGTGGGGGCGAAAAATTTTTCGCCCCTGCAGCAATGCAGTTCAGTCAGGCGCACAGATCCATGATTTCGTCATTCCCGCGCAGTTCCCGCCTGTGCTGGAATGACAGGGAATCCATGAGCGCTCCCTCTTGCAACAACGCTGCCTGGATTCCCGCCTTCGCGGGAATGACGGCTTGAAGTGCCTTAACTGAATTGGCCCCTACAGGCAAAACTACACAATCAATAGCTGCCAGCGCTCGCTATACAATGATTTGCGGCATGAAACATCATCAAATCCTTATGCAGCAAGCGCTGACAGCTATTTATTCGGTAGCTTGATCAACCTTTGCCCCATGCGCACGCACAGCCGCACATGTCTGATGCGCAACCGGGTTTTTTGACTCTGTTCATCGCACAAACACAGCGATGCAGCGTACAACCGCCGCCATGACAGAACCAGCCGAATCAGCGCCCGCGGCAAAACCCGGCATCGCCATCCGCCCCGTGGCAAGTGGGCCGCGCGCGCCCAAGCCCAAGCCGCCGCCGGTGACTGGCCCGTGGCGGCTGCCGATGCTGCTGGCCGCGCCGCACCGGCTGGGGTTTGCCATGGCGATGCTGGTGCTGATGGCGGCCAGCATCTGGTGGCTGCTGGTGCAGGCGGGCCGCGCGCACGGCTGGCTGCTGCTGGATGGCGCGGCGGCGCTGCCGCCGGTCATCACGCACGCGGCGGTGATGACGTTTGGCTTCATGCCACTGTTTTTTGCCGGCTTTTTGTTCACGGCCGGCCCCAGGTGGCTGGGCGTGGAGCCGTTGCCCGCACCGCGCTTGCTGCCGCCGCTGGGCTTGCAGGCGGCGGGCTGGCTGTTGTGGCTGGCGGGTGCGTATCTGGGTCTGTGGCTGGCGGTGACCGGGCTGGCGCTGGCCTGCGCGGGGCTGGGCTGGATGTACGCCAAGTTCTGGCGGCTGATTGCCGCCAGCCGGCTGGACGACCGCATACACGCCATCACGGCGGGCGCGGGCGGCGTCATCGGCACGCTGTGCCTGGCCGCGACCGGCATCGCCTTGCTGACGGGCCAGCCCGCGCTGGCGCTGGCGCTGGTGCACACGGCGCTGTGGGGTTTTATCGCCGTCACCTTCATGGCGGTGGCGCACCGGATGATTCCGTTTTTTACCTCGGGCGTGCTGCCGATGATTGAAGTCTGGCGGCCATTTTGGGTACTGTGGCTGATGCTTGGCACGGCGGCGTTTGAGGCGCTGGCGGTGTGGGTGGACCGGGCCGCGCCGCTGGGCGTGGTCTGGCTGGGCTGGCCGGTGCTGGCCATCCTGGTGCAAGCCGCCGCTGGCGGCGTGCTGCTGTGGCTGGCGCTGGTCTGGGGGCTGGTGCAAAGCCTGAAAGACCGCCTGCTGGCCATGCTGCACGTGGGCTTTGTCTGGCTGGGACTGGCGCTGCTGTATGGGGCCGGCGCGCGCGCGCTGGAGCTGATCGCGGGGCAAGCCGTGCTGGGGCTGGGCGCGCTGCACGCGCTGAGCATGGGCTTTTTAGGCTCGCTCATGATGGCGATGGTCACGCGCGTGTCGTGCGGACACAGCGGGCGCTCGCTGGTGGCCGACAATCTTGTCTGGGCGCTGTTTTGGCTGCTGCAAGCCGCCGTGGGCGTGCGCCTGCTGGCGGCGGCGCAAGGCATGCCCATGCTGCTGACTGGCGCGGCGGCGCTGCTGTGGACCGCCGCTGTCGCCACATGGGCATTGCGCTACGCCAATTGGTATGGAAGACCTCGCATCGATGGCAAACCAGGCTAACTTTACCCTTGGCGGCCCGCGCTCACCCGCAGCGATCGAGCTGGCGTGCGAGCTGATCCACACGCGCCAGACCGTGCTGCCCAAACGCCTGTGCGCGCCCGGCCCCGACGCGCGGCAAACCAGCCAAATCCTGGCCGCCGCCGCGCACGCGCCCGACCATCATGAGCTGCTGCCCTGGCGCCTTGTCACCGTGCCCGCAAGCGCGCGCGCCGCGCTGGGCGATGCCTTTGCCGCCGCGCTGCGAGAGCGCGACGCCGCCGCCACGCCAGCCGAAATCGCCCAGGCGCGCGAAAAAGCCGCCCGCGCGCCGCTGCTGCTGCTGGCCGTGGTGCGCCTGCGCGACGCGGACGAAGAAATCCCCCCGCACGAGCGCCTGATCTCGGCCGGCTGCGCCATCCAGAACCTGCTGCTGATGGCGCACGCGCTGGGCTTTGGCGCGGCCCTGACCAGCGGCAAAGCGCTGCAATCGGCGCCGCTGCGCGAACTGTTCAAACTGGGCCAGGACGAACAGGCGCTGTGCTTCATCAACATAGGCACCCCAGAGCACCCCAAACCCATCCGCCAGCGCCCGGCGGTGGAGCGGTATGTGAGCGTGCTGGAATGACCCACCTGCCATGCGGGTGAAAGGCTGGTCATGGGACGCACGCCGTGCGTCACTCGATTTTTATAGCTGCCGGATGGCCGGATTGGCGGTTTGCCGATATTTGTTGGCGTGTTGGTGCGTGTGTGCCGCCGCTGGCGGCGGTATCCTTGCAGTTTTCTCTTGAAACCAAATATGAAAACTGCTGATTTCGTCACTACCTTGTTTACCGGTAAATCCAATCCGGGCAAGGTGACCGTGACTTTTACCATGGCGCTTGCCGCGCTGGCCAAGGGGCACAGTGTGTTGGTGATTTTTATGGTCGAGGCGATTGAGCTGGGTCGGCCAGGCGCGATGGATGGCATTGACATCGGCCAGCCTTTTGATCCGGTGGCTGAGTCGCTTAAGAAATTTCTGGCCGCTGGCGGGCGGATTGCGGTTTGCAAGGCCTGCATGATTCACAATGGCCTGAAGCCCGAGGACATGGCGCCGTACTGCGAGATCATTACCGCGCCGGACGTGGTCGATTCGCTGATGGCGGCCAAGGGTTCGTTGCAGATTGCATAGAAAGGAAAGAGCATGAAATCCAACGTTGGCGGCATTGACCGCATTTTGCGCATCATCGTGGGCCTGGCGCTGATCGCGCTGGCGGCGCTCGACATTACGGGCGTGGCCAGCATCGGCTTTGGCATTGGCCTGTGGGGCTGGGTTGGCGCGGTGCCGCTGCTCACCGGGTTGTTTCGCTTTTGCCCGTTTTATCCCATTTTGGGGATGAATACCTGCCCGATGAAGAAGTAAGAGAACGCTCCCTCTCCCACAAGTGGGAGAGGCAATGAATTCAAGCGCGCTTACCGCTGCAGCCGAAAAATCTTTTGCGGCGGCGCGCCAAATTGCTGGCGGAAGGCGGCCACGAATGCGCTGGCGTTGCGGTAGCCCAGCGACAGGGCGATTGCGGTGCTGCTTTGGCCGAGGTTGAGTTTTTCGATGGCCGCCAGCAGGCGCAGGCGGCTGCGCCATTGGCGCAGGGTCAGGCCGGTCTGGTTGCGAAACAGCCGCTCCAGCGTGCGCGGGCTGGCCGCCGCAAGCTGGGCCAGTTGCACCAGCGTGCGCTTGTTGTGCGGGTGTTTGATCAGATGGCGCGTGACGCGCGTCAGGCGCGGGTCTTGCCCGCCAGGCAGGTTGAACCTGGCTTCGGCCAGGTGTTGCAGCTCGTCCAGCATTACGCCGCACAGCCGCAGCAGGCGGCCGTCAAATGAAGCTGCCGCGCCGATGCGCAAAATCAGCTCGCGCGCCAGCGGGGTCAACACCAGCACCGCGCAGTCTTGCCGCAGGTGCGCGGCCAGCGATGGATCGACGTAAAGGTTGAGCATTTCCGCGTCGATGTCGAAAAAGACCTGGTGCGGCATGCCGCCCGGAATCCACACCGCGTGACTGGGCGGCACGACCCAGACCGACGCCTGGCAAACCACGCGCAGCACACCGCGCAGCGCCCACAGCAGTTGCCCGCGCGGGTGGCTGTGCGCGGCAATGGCTTGCCCGGCCGCCAGCGCGCGCCCGTGCGTGAGGATGGGCCGCGCGGGGTCGCGGATAAAGGCGATGCCGGCGGGCGGGTGGGTGGCGGTGGTTTTGGGCACGCGGGGATCGTATAGCGCAATTTCATCCCGCGCCATCCGCATACGCCTCCAGCCCCAGCGCCACCACGGTGGCTACGTCCTTGCCAACGGCGGCGCGAAATTCGGCCTCGGCCTGCGCCACGGCGTCGCGGAAGGCGGCCAGCCAGTCCAGCCCGGTGGCGGTGAACACAATGCGCCGCGCGCGCGCGTCGCGCGGGTCGGGCGTGCGCGTGACCAGCGCCCAGGCGGCGCATTGATCGACCAGATCGCCCATCGCCTGCTTGCTCATGCCGGCCCATTGCGCCAGCTCGGTCAGGCGCGCGCCTTCCAGCGGCAGATGGCGCGTGATGTGGATGTGCGCCGCGCCCACCTTGTCGCGCGCGGCCAGGTTGGACAGCGCCAGCGGCGCTTGCTCACTGGCGGCCATCAGTTGCAGCACGCGCTCGTCAAAGCGGCGCATGGCGTGGCCCAGCAGGCGGCCCAGGTGCGTTTGCCGCCAACGGTCATCAGGATACGGCGGGCTGGGCGTTTGATTGCCGGTTGTTTTCATGATTTGATAGCTGGCCGCGCTTGCTGTACAACGATTTCATGCATAAACAGCTTGAAATCCTTGCGCAGAAAGCGCTGCCAGCTCCTGATTCAGTAGTTTTACCAGTCACATCCAAGATGATAAGGCAAACTGACCAAAAAATCGCTTTACTCAAACAATGTATTCATATACAGTCGTGTTCATGCATCCAGCCAAAGATGCCATCCAAGGCTGGTAACCTGTTGATTCACAAGGAGAAAATCATGGACATGGCAGTCGCCGACAAGACCGAAAAAGCCAAAGCCCTGCAAGCGGCGCTGGCGCAGATCGAAAAGCAATTTGGCAAAGGCTCAATCATGCGGCTGGGCGAAGGCGAGCGCATGGATGACATTCAGGTCATTTCCACCGGCTCGCTGGGGCTGGATGTGGCGCTGGGCGTCGGCGGCCTGCCGCGCGGGCGGGTGATCGAGATCTACGGCCCGGAAAGCTCCGGCAAAACCACGCTGGCGCTGCAAGTAATCGCCGAAATGCAAAAAACCGGCGGCACCTGCGCCTTCATCGACGCCGAGCACGCGCTGGACACCTCATACGCCGAAAAACTGGGCGTGAACCTGAAAGACATCCTCATCAGCCAGCCCGACACCGGCGAGCAGGCGCTGGAAATCGTCGATTCGCTGGTGCGCTCGGGCGCGGTCGATCTGGTGGTGGTTGACTCGGTCGCCGCGCTGGTGCCCAAGGCCGAGATCGAAGGCGACATGGGCGACCAGCTGCCCGGCCTGCAAGCGCGCCTGATGAGCCAGGCGCTGCGCAAGCTGACGGCCACCATCAAAAAAACCAACTGCATGGTGGTGTTCATCAACCAGATTCGCATGAAGATCGGCGTCATGTTCGGCAGCCCCGAAACCACCACCGGCGGCAACGCGCTGAAGTTTTACGCCAGCGTGCGGCTGGACATCCGGCGCATTGGCACCATCAAAAAAGGCGAAGAGGCGATCGGCAACGAGACCAAGGTCAAGGTGGTCAAAAACAAAGTCAGTCCGCCCTTCAAGACCGTGCAATTTGACATTTTGTTTGGCGAAGGCATCTCGCGCGAAGGCGAAATCATCGACATGGGCGTAGCCGCCAAAGTGCTGGACAAATCCGGCGCGTGGTACGCCTACAGCGGCGAAAAAATCGGCCAGGGGCGCGACAACGCACGCGAATTTTTGCGCGAAAACCCGCAACTGGCGCAAGAGATAGAAAACAAAATCCGCGCCTCGCTGGGCATAGCCTTGCTGCCCACCGCCGCCGCGGCGCCGCAGGCCGAGGGCAAGAAGGGTTAATCTTCCCCTCTCCCGCAAGCGGGAGAGGGGAGCGTAAAAACCATGCCGCCGCCTGAACCATCACTCAAAAGCCGCGCGTTGCGCTATCTGGCCGCGCGCGAGCATTCGCGCGCCGAGCTGGAGCGCAAGCTGGCTGCGCACCTGCCGGATGGCGCTGACCAGCAGGCGCTGGCGCGGCTGCTCGATGAGTTGACGGCCAAGGGCTTTATCAGCGAGGCGCGCGTGGCCGAGTCAGTGCTCAACCGCCGCGCCGCCCGGCTGGGCGGCGCGCGCGTGCTGCATGAGCTGCGCGCCAAGGGGCTGTCAGGTGAAACCGTGGCCGCTGCTGCCGCCCAGTTGCGCGCCAGCGAACTGGAGCGCGCCCGCGCCGTGTGGCGCACGCGCTTTGGCGCACCGCCGCAAGACGCGGCCGAGCGCGCCCGGCAAATGCGCTTTTTGGCCGCGCGCGGCTTTGCGGCTGAAATCGTGCGGCAGGCGCTGTGCGGTGGCGCGGATGAATCGGATTTGCAGTGACTGGCTACGGCTTCACATTCAATTGCAAGGTCTGCCAGAAGCGGCTTACCAGCTTGCCATCGGCTGGCGGCGCCTGGCTGCCGATGCGGCTGACGATGACGTAGCCGCCACTGTTGCCGCTGGTGGCCAGGATTTCGAAATCCACATATTCCTGCGCGCGTTCGACGCGCACGGCCTTGCCCTCCAGCGTGGCGCCGCTGGCAAGCTTGCGCGTGGCGGGCTTGATGGTGCGCTTGTTTCCGGCTTTGACATCGTCGTCGGTCAACTCCGCAATCATCAGACCGATCATGTTCTCCGGGGTGATCTCGGAGTAATACTGGACGATCACCAACGATCCGGAAGGCGTCACCGAGCTGGTCTGCACCGCGCCTTTGGCAATTTCGCGCCGGGACGGCTTGACTTCGGTCGGATACGTAAACGTCATGCCATCGCCGCGCCAGACCTGCTCGGCCTTTTGCCGCAGCACCACCGCCACCGGCTTGCCGCCGCCCAGGTCCACATTGGCGGGCGTATCCAGATCCAGCTCGACGGCCTTGCCGCCCACTTCCAGCACATAGTTGCCCGCTTGCGCCGCGCCGCTGGCCAGCAGCGCGCAAAACAGGGCCAATGTCAATTTGGGGCGAAAACGGAAGTTTGCGGTCATGTTCAGGCAGGTAAAAATTTTCCGGCGGCTATTTTCGCACCAGCGTGCAATATGCACGGTTGCGCCGGATTTTCAATGTAAAGGCGCGCGGCTTCTATTGACAAACCTTTCCCGGCTGGATTCCAATTGCAGGCTGCACGTGAACATCAAAGAGCCAGGGAACATGCGAAAGGTCTATGCGCTGGACGCCAAGGGCCAGCAAGAGTTATCCGCCGGGCGGCCCACCTTGCCGGCCGAGCTGGGGGAGCTGCTGCGGCATGTCGATGGCCGCCGCAGCGGCTATGACGTGCTGGCTGCGGCCGGCAAATCGGCCGTCACGGCGGGCGGGCTGCGCTGGCTGAAGGCGTCCGGCTATATCCAGACCGTCAACGCGCCGCCAGCGCATACGGCGCCGGGCGCGCCGCCCAAAAGCGATGCCCAGGTGTGCCGCATGCTGGCGCAGTTCATGCTGCTGTCGATCCAGCGGCGGCTGGGCAAGGGCGGCTATGCGCACTGGCGCCAGATCGAGCGCGCCAGCAGCGTCAAGGAGCTGCTGCCGCACCTGGACCCGCTGACCGACGCCATCGCCACGCGCGCCGGCAGCGCCGCCGGGGCGGAGTTTGCCGACAACGCGGCGTTCGTCCTGGGCCGCGCCTGAGCGCCCGTTCTCACTTCACGCCAATAAACGGCAGCGGCGTATTGGGCGTCATGTAGTACGGCAGCTTGCCGTCCCATTTGTTGATGGCTTGCAGTTGCAGATATTCCGCCCCGCCGCTGGTTTTGATGGCTTGCGCCTGAATCGCGATGGCCTTGGCTTCGCCTTCGGCCTGCGCCACTTTTTGCTGCGCTTCGTATTCGATGCGCTGCAAGTCGCGCTGCGCTTTTTCGGCGTTTTGGGTGGCGGTTACTTTTTGTTCGATGGCGCGGTTGAACTCCTTGCTGAAGTCAAAGTTGGTGATGTTGATGTCGCGCACGGCAATGCCGTATTGCTGCAATTTCGCGCTCAATGTTTTATGAATGTCGTCGGAGACGGTTTGCCGCGCGGTTATCAACTGCTCGGCCGAGTACTTTGACACCACGGCCTTGAAAACCTCGTAAACGGCGGGGTCGATGTAGTCGTCCACATAGGTCATGGCCGGTGACATGGCGTACAACTGCTTGACCATGTCGCGCTGCACGCTGTAGTTGATGGTCAGCGTGGTGGATACCGTTTGCAAGTCCTTGCTGGCCGCCTCGGCGTTTTTGACGGTTGCCTTGTTGACGCCCACCGATATCTGATTGACCCGCCACCACGGCGCCACCAGATGCAAGCCTTCGCCCAGGGTCTCGTCCTGAATCTTGCCAAACGATGTGACCACGCCTATTTTTGATGGCTTGACTTGCGCCAGCACGCTAAACAGCACCAGCAAAACCACCACTACCAGGCTGGCGGCGATGTATGTCCGGCTGGAAATCCTGCTGGAAAGCGCGGCGGGCGCTTCCCTGACCTTCAAGTCACTGCCTTTGGGTAAAGAAGGTAAAGAGACCATTTTCAAACTCCCAACATCAGTCGCAAATTCTGTACCGCCGCGCCGCTGGCGCCCTTGCCCAGATTGTCAAAGCGCGCGGTCAGCACGGCCTGGCCCAGCGCGTCGTCGCCGTACACGCACAGCTCCATGGCGTCGCCGCCGTTCAGGGCAGTGGGTTCCAGCCGGCCGTTGTCAAGTGGCTCCACCACGCGCACCCACTGGCTGCCAGCGTAGTGGGCGCGCAAGGCAGCTTGCAGTTGCGCGCGGCTGTTGACGCCGCGCAGCAGGTCGAATTGCAGGCCGATCTGGTCGATCATGCCCGCGTAGTAGTTGGCCACGGCGGGCACAAAGATGGGGCGGCGGCTCAAGCCGCTGTAGCGCCACAGCTCGGGCAGGTGCTTGTGCGCCAGCGTCAGGCCATAGACTTCCAGCGGCGGTGCGGTTTTGGTTACCTCATAGGCTTCGATCATCTGCCGCCCGCCGCCCGAATAGCCGGAGTAGCCGGACATGACGATGGGGTACTCGCGCGGCAGCAGTCCCGCATCGACCAGCGGGCGCAGCAGCGCGATGCCGCCGGTGGGGTAGCAGCCGGGGTTGGTCACGCGGCGGGCGCTGGCGATGGCCTCGCGCTGCCCCGGCGCCAGTTCGGCGAAGCCATACACCCAGCCTTCGGCCACGCGGTGCGCGCTGCTGGCGTCGATGATGCGCGGGCCGCCGCCGGGCAGGCTGTCGGCCAGCGCCGCGGCTTCGCGCGCGCCGTCGTCGTGCAGGCACAGGATGACCACGCCGGCGCGGGCGTACAGCTCGCGCTTGGCGGCCGGGTCCTTGCGCCGGGCGGGGTCGATGCTGATGAGTTCCACGCCGGGCAGGTGCGCCAGCCGCTCGCGGATTTGCAGGCCGGTGGTGCCGGCTTCGCCGTCGATGAAAACCTTGGCCATGCGAATAACCTTGATGGATGTTGGGTGCGCCGCCATGATACATTCGCGGCCTTCGCGCCTTGCGGCGCTGCAGCGCCGCCGCAAGAGCTGGCGGCGGAGCGTTCAAACACATTGCCAGTCAGAGTGATTTCATGAAGATCCACGAGTACCAGGGTAAGGAGATCCTGCGCCAGTTTGGCGTGCCAGTGCCGCGCGGGATTGCCGCGTTCACGGTTCAGGAAGCTGTCGAGGCGGCGCAAAAACTTGGCGGCCCGGTGTGGGTCGTCAAGGCGCAAATCCACGCTGGCGGGCGTGGCAAGGGCGGCGGCGTCAAGGTTGCCAAGTCGCTTGAGCAGGTGCGCGAGCTGGCCGGGCAAATACTGGGCATGCAGCTGAAAACGCACCAGACCGGCCCGCAGGGGCAGAAGGTGCGGCGGCTGTACATTGAAGACGGCGCCGACATCCAGAAAGAGTATTACGTCTCGGTGGTTACCGACCGCGCCAGCCAAAAGGTGGCCTTCATCGCTTCCAGCGAAGGCGGCATGGACATCGAGGAAGTGGCGCACAGCCAGCCGGACAAGATCATCAAGGTGTTCGTCGATCCGCTGGCGGGCCTGACCGATGCGCAAGCCAGGCAACTGGCCGATGGCATCGGCATCCCGCCCGGCAGCACGGCGCAGGCGGTGGATGTGTTCAAAAAGCTCTACCACTGCTACATGGACACCGACGCATCGCTGGTGGAAATCAACCCGCTCAACCGCGACAGCAAGGGCAACATCATTGCGCTGGACGCCAAGTTCAACTTTGACGCCAACGCCCTGTTCCGCCACCCCGAAATCGTGGCGCTGCGCGACCTGGACGAGGAGGACCCGGCCGAAGTCGAAGCCAGCAAGTTCGATCTGGCCTACATCAGCCTGGACGGCAACATCGGCTGCCTGGTCAACGGCGCGGGGCTGGCGATGGCGACCATGGACACCATCAAGCTGTTTGGCGCCGAGCCGGCCAACTTTCTGGACGTAGGCGGCGGCGCCACGCCGGAGAAAGTGACCGAAGCCTTCAAGATCATGCTGCGCAACCCCAGGGTCAAGGCCATTTTGGTCAACATCTTTGGCGGCATCATGCGCTGCGACACCATCGCCATCGGCATCATCACCGCCTCGCGCGCGGTCGATCTGAAAGTGCCGCTGGTGGTGCGCATGAAAGGCACCAACGAGGAACTGGGCCGCAAGATGCTGGCCGAATCGGGCCTGCCCATCATCAGCGCGGACACCATGGCCGAGGCCGCGCAAAAAGTGGTAGCAGCAGTGAAGAAGTGAAGGGGCCAGCCAAATGAGTATCTACATCAACAAAAACACCCGCGTCATCACCCAGGGCATCACCGGCAAGACCGGGCAGTTCCATACTGAAAAATGCATTGAATACGCGGGCGGCAAAAACTGCTTTGTGGCGGGCGTCAACCCCAAGAAAGCGGGCGAAAAAATCTTTGGCGTGCCGATCTTCGCCAGCGTGCAAGACGCGGCCCAACAAACCGGCGCCACCGTCAGCGTGGTCTATGTGCCGCCTGCGGGCGCGGCGGCGGCCATTTGGGAAGCGGTGCAGGCCGATCTGGACCTGGTGATCTGCATCACCGAAGGCATCCCGATCCGCGACATGCTTGAAGTGCGAAACAAAATGCGCGCCAAGGAAGCGGCGGGCGGCAAAAAAACCCTGCTGTTGGGGCCAAATTGCCCCGGCGTGATCACGCCCGACGAAATCAAGGTCGGCATCATGCCCGGCCACATCCACAAAAAAGGGCGCGTCGGCGTGGTCAGCCGCTCGGGCACGCTGACTTATGAAGCGGTGGCGCAATTGACCGAGCTGGGCATCGGCCAATCGAGCGCGGTGGGCATCGGGGGCGATCCGATCAATGGCCTCAAGCACATCGACGTGATGCAGGCGTTCAACAACGACCCGGACACCGACGCCGTCATCATGATCGGCGAAATCGGCGGCCCCGACGAAGCCGAGGCCGCGCGCTGGTGCAAGGCCAACATGAAAAAACCCATCGTCGGCTTCATCGCCGGCGTCACCGCCCCGCCCGGCAAGCGCATGGGCCACGCCGGCGCGCTGATCTCCGGCGGCGCCGACACCGCCGAGGCCAAACTTGCCATCATGGAAGAATGCGGCTTCAAAGTCACGCGCAACCCGTCCGAGATGGGGCGGATACTTAAAAGCCTGATCTGATTGAATGAATCACCGCAAGCTATGTTTATAATAGCTGCCAGCGCTTGCTGCACAAGCTTTTGCCAGCCAAACAATGCGCAAATCATTATGCAACAAGCGCTGGCAGCTATCAAGTAAGGAGTTTGCGCTCCTGCCAGCCAAGGCAGGCGCGTCTGGTTTTTGATGCGTTAACTTCGTCATTCCCGCGAAGGCGGGAATCCAGGGGCGGTTCTCGATCACGGAAGTACCGATGCACAAGCAACCATGTGTTTACCTCTTGGCAAGCGGCAGCAATGGCACCTTGTACGCAGGCGTTACCAGCAACCTCGTTGGTCGAATCTGGCAACACCGGGCGCATGCCGTTGAGGGGTTCAGCAGCCGCTATAACGTTACGCGGCTGGTTTGGCACGAGTTGCATTCGACAATGGAATCGGCGATCTTGCGGGAAAAGCGCATCAAGAAATGGCACAGATCGTGGAAGATGAAACTCATCAACGATACGCATCCATCATGGCGTGATTTGTGGCCTGACATCACAGGACAAGACCATGTCAAGGTGACGCCCGTGGATTCCCGCCTGCGCGGGAATGACGATGGGTTGTTTTGCCAGCTTGCGAGCGGATTGGCCCCATAGCCCCGTGGAAGACTTTCTGAGCGCCCAGTTCTGGATTGCCTTCGGGCAAATCGTCGTGCTCGACCTGGTGCTGGGCGGCGACAACGCGGTGGTGATCGCGCTGGCGTGCCGGCGGCTGCCCGCCGCGCAGCGCACCAGGGGCATTTTGTGGGGCACGGCGGGCGCGATCGTGCTGCGCGTGATCATGATCGCGTTTGCGCTGGCGCTGCTGCAAGTGCCGTATCTCAAGCTGGCCGCCGCCTTGCTGCTGCTGTGGATCGGCGCGCGGCTGATCGTGCCCGGCGACGCGGGCGAGCACGGCGGCGTTCAGGCCAGCGACCATCTCTGGCGCGCCGTGCGCACCATCATCATGGCCGACGTGGTGATGAGCCTGGAAAACGTGCTGGCCATCGCCGCCGCCGTGCAGCGCGTGGGCGGGCAGCATCAGTTGATTTTGGCCGCGCTGGGCCTGCTCATCAGCGTGCCGATCATCGTCTGGAGCAGCAAGCTGGTGCTCAAGCTGATGGACCGCTTTGCCTTCATCATCGTGCTGGGCGGCATGTTGCTGGGCTGGATCGCCGGTGGCATGATGCACGCCGAACCCGCGCTGGCCGCGCTGCTGCCCCAGGGCGATGTGTGGCACTATGGCATGGCCGCCGCGGGCGCGCTGCTGGTGCTGGCCGCCGGCAAGGCGCTGGCTTGGCGCGCCCGGGCCAGTTAGTATTGGTGTCCCCGCACCTTTTATGGACTTTGAATACAGCGCCTTGACCGATGTTGGCCGCGTGCGCGCCAACAATGAGGATGCCGTCGCCGTCGATCCGGCGCATGGCATCGTGGTGCTGGCCGACGGCATGGGCGGCTACAACGCGGGCGAGGTGGCCAGCGCGCTGGCGGTCGAGCAAATCGGCGGCCAGCTGGCGCAATGGCTGGAGCAGGCCGGGCCTGACACCACCACGCGCGACGTGCGGCGGGCGATGGAAATTTGCGTCGATAACGCCAACCGCGCGATCTTCGAGGCGTCCAACACCAACGCGGCCTGCGCCGGCATGGGATCCACGCTGGTGATGGCGGCCGCGCACGGCGCCACGCTGGTGATCGGCCACGTGGGCGACTCGCGCGCTTACCGCTGGCGCGGCGGCGAGCTGGTGCAGCTCACGCGCGACCACTCCCTGCTGCAAGAGCAAATCGACGCCGGCCTGATCACCCACGAAGAAGCCGCCGCCTCGTCCTACCGCAGTCTGGTCACGCGCGCGCTGGGCGTGGAAGACACGGTGCTGCTGGACGTGCAGGAAGCGTCCGCCGAGCCGGGCGATGTGTTTTTGCTGTGCTCCGACGGCCTGAGCGAGATGGTGCCCGACGCCGATCTGGCCGCCGTGCTGGGCAACGGCGAGCCGCTGGACGCGCTGTGCCGGCGGCTGGTGGACATGGCAAACGAGGGCGGAGGGCGGGACAATGTCTCGGTCGCGCTGATTCGTGTGCCCGGTACACTCAAAAAAACCAGCGTTATCGCAAAATTGCTGAGAAAATGAATATCAGCTAAAGTTTTCCGGTTGCCCGCGTGCAGCCGCCCTTAACGCGCGAAGCGCCAAAGTACTAATCTGGAGTCTGCCCATGCCAAGGCTGATTGTTTCGCTCGACGGAGTCGTCGTCAAGGAAGTACAGCTCACCAAGGACCGTTCCACCATCGGGCGGCGGCCCTATAACGACGTGGTCATCGACCACCTGGCCGTCAGCGGCGAGCACGCGGTGATCCACCTGACCGGCGGCCAGGTCACCATTGACGATCTGGGCAGCACCAACGGCACCTACGTCAATGGCCGCCCCATCCGGCGGCAAGTGCTGCGCCACGACGACGTGATCGAAGTGGGCAAGGCCAAGGTACGCTTCGTGGAAGGCGATGCGCCGTCCACCGCGCCCGCCACGCTGCCCACGCCAATGCCGGCGGCGCAGCGCGCAACCGCGCCTGATTCCGACGGCGGCAGCGCGCTGATCGGCGCGCCCGTGACCGAACCGGCGACCCTGCCAGCGTCGATGGCCGGCGCGCGCGTGCGCGTGCTCAGCGGCGCGGCCGCCGGGCGCGAAATGGCGCTCATCAAAGTCGTCACCACCATCGGCAAGCCTGGCCGCTCGGTGGCCTCCATCATCCACAAACCGCATGGTTTCGAGCTGACGCACGTCGAAGGCGAACCCGTTGCCACCGTCAACGGCATCCCCGCCGCCGGCAGCGCCATCGCGCTCAAGAATCACGACGAGATCGAACTGGGCGGCATCAGGCTTGAATTCCTCGATTACACACCTGAGTGACCCGTCGTCCAGCCTGTACGACAGCGGCAGCCATGTCAGTCACATAAGGCGGTGCGAGCGCTCGCTGGCCACGCTGGTGCTGATGCTGCTGTGCATCGTCCACGCGGCCGGGCTGTGGCGCTTTACGCCGCTGGACACACTGGATACCGCGCTGTATGACCTGCGCCTGCGGCTGACCATGCCCGGCACGCTGGACGAGCGCGTGGTCATCATCGACATCGACGAGCGCAGCCTGGCCCGCCAGGGGCAATGGCCGTGGGATCGCGCCGTCGTCGCGCGCCTGGTGGAGGAGCTGACGCAGCGCCAGCAAGTGGCCGCGCTGGGCATCGACATGGTGTTTGCCGAATCCAGCCGCAACTCCACCTACGAACTGCTGCAAAAACTGGCCCAGGGCGAGCTGCGCGGCAGCAAAAGATTTGCCGACTGGCTGGCCCGCTTTGGCGCCGACTTGGACAGCGACACCGTGCTGGCGCGCGCGCTGGCGCGCGGCCCGGTGGCCCTGAGCTACTACTTCACCAGCGACCGCGACGCGCACCGCGCGGGCCGCCTGCCGCCGCCCATCGCGCGGTTGGATGAGCCGCCGCCAGGCGCGCTGATCTGGGACGGCTACGGCTCCAACACCCAGCCGCTGGCGGACGCGGCGCGGGACGCGGGCTTTTTCAACTCGGTCATCGACAGCGACGGCAAAGTGCGCAGCGCGCCGCTGGTGGCGGTGTTTGACAACGGCCTGTACACCTCGCTGGCGCTGGCCACGCTGCGCATCGGCCAGGGCCAGCGGCCGTTGATGATCGGCTTTGGCGCGGACAACAACGCCATGCAATGGCTGGACCTGGGCGCGGGCGTGCGCTTGCCGCTGGATGAGCGCGGCGCCATACTGGTGCCATTTCGCGGCAAGGGCGGCCCCTATGGCGGCTCGTTCAGCTACATATCGGCCAGCGACGTGCTGAGCGGCAAACTGCCCGCTGGCAGCCTGCAAGGCAGCTACGCGCTGCTTGGCTCCACCGCGCCCGGCCTGATGGACTTGCGCTCCACCCCGGTCGGCGAGGCATTTCCCGGCGTGGAAGTACACGCCAACATGATCTCGGCCATGCTGGACGGGCGCGTGCCGCACGTGTACCGCCATGCGCGCGCGCTGGAAGTGCTGACACTGCTGGTGCTGGGCGTGGCGCTGGCGTTTTGGCTGCCGGTGCTGCTGGTAACGCGTTCACTCATCTGCGGCCTGCTGACCGCCGCCATCGTGCTGGCCGTCAACACGGCGCTTTTTTTGCGCACCGGCCTGGTGCTGCCCCAGGCCAGCGTGCTGATCCTGATCCTGCTGGCGCTGATCCTGAACACCGTGCTGGGCTACTTCGCCGAAAAACAGGCCAAGAGCGACCTGGCATCGCAATTTGCCAGCTACGTGCCGCCCGAGCTGGTACACGAAATGGTGCGCAACCCGGCGCACTACAGCATGGACGCGCGCTCCGAAGAGCTGACCGTCATGTTCTGCGACCTGCGCGGCTTTACCAGCATGGCCGAAACCATGGAGCCGCTCACCCTGCAGGACACCCTCAACGCCATCTTCAGCCGCCTGACCTACGTCATCCGCGTGCACGGCGGCACCATCGACAAATACATTGGCGACTGCGTCATGGCCTTCTGGGGCGCGCCAGTGGCCATGGCCGACCACGCGCAGCGCGCCACCGACGCCGTGCTCAACATTCGCGAAGCCATCGAACAAATGAACAGCGAACGCTGGGCCGGCCAGCCCGAAATCGCCGCCGGCATCGGCCTGAACACCGGCCTGATGTCAGTCGGCAACATGGGATCGGACGTGCGCCGCGCCTACACCGTGATCGGCGATGCCGTAAACCTGGCCGCGCGGCTGGAAGAGCTGGCGCGCATCTACGGCGTGGACATAGTCGCCGGACAAGACACGGTCGAGCAAACCGCCGGGGCCGGCTACGTATGGCAAGAGCTGGATCAAGTGCGCGTCAGAGGCCGCACCCAAACCACCAGCATCTACACCGTGCGCGCCCCAGCCATCGGCCTGACCCAGGCGTTGGCCGAAGAACTGGAACTGTGGCACCAGGCCCTGCCCCTGTGGCGCGCCGCCAACTTCACCGAGTTCCAGCCCAAAATCCAGCAACTGGTACAGCGCTACCCCGGCAACGCCCTCTACCACTTCTACGCCACCCGCACCGCCGCCTGCATTCAGTCGCCGCCTGGACCGGACTGGGATGGCTCGGCGCTGTATGGCATCGAGCCGGGTAAATTGATGGCGTGATGGCGCGCCTGTCCGGTCACGCGAACACAAAAGCCTTGTCCAAACGGTATTTCACAAAATAACCAAGCGTCAGCCCGATCGCGCCGCCAGTCAGCCGGCCAGCTTCAGTGCCAAAGAGATAGTCCGCGCCAAACTCGAAGCCCCAGAAAATGGCCGTTGTTGCCACACCCATCGCCGAGTAGAGCGTAAAATTTCGCACACCATGCACGAGGTTGCGATGCTGGTAGCGAAAGATCCATTTCTTGTCCAGTATGAACTTGACCCCCAGGCCAACGGCGGTGCCAAAAAGCACGGATAAGGGGACGATGCAAAAAGCGGCAGCGGCAAGCAAATAAAGCTTTTGCGCCGCGAGATTCGCCACGATGGAAAGCGCGGCGAAAAGCGCATAAAGCGCGGCGATCTTCGCGCCCGTCATGGCGAACCGCGCTTGAACAGAAAGCGTGGCATCAGCCGTACCGCCAGCATGATCAGCGACCAAAACCACGGCGTGTACAAAACATCTTTGCGCTTTTCGATGGCGCGCGTAATGTCGCGCGCGACCTTGTCCGGCGTCGCCACCAGCGCGCCGGGCAGCGGCAAACCGGCGGTCATTGGCGTGGCGACAAAACCTGGTTTGATTGTCAAAACGTGTACCCCGGCCTTGAACAAACGCGCGTTCAACCCTTCGCAAAAGGTCGAAACAGCGGCTTTGGCACTGCCGTAAAGGTAATTGGATGGCCGCCCGCGATCACCGGCCACCGACGAAATGACGGCCAGCGTGCCGTGGCGCTGGGTTTGCAGCAGATTGGCGATCTGGATCAGCAGGCCAATCAGCGCGGCCGCGTTGGTGTTGAACTCGCGCATTGCCACGGTTGCATCGGTCTCGCATCGCGCTTGATCTGGCAGTGTGCCTGGGGCGACGAGGACGATGTCCGGCGCGCCCAGCTCGGCCTGGCAGCATTCGATCATGGCCGCGTGCTGGCTGGTATTGGTGATATCCAGTTGCTGGCACGCGGTGAGTGCGGCGCCGCGCGCGCTCAGGTCGGCGGCAACCTGCCGCAGCCGTTTGTCATTGCGCGCGACGAGGAAAAAACGCGCTCCATCAAAGGCCCAGCGGCGGGCGCAAGCCGCCGCGATGGCCGAGGTGGCGCCGATGATCAGGATGTTTTTCATGAGCTGGTTACACGCTGCCAGAAGTGCGAAAGTAACGTCGGATCGCGCAACGCTTCCACCTGCTGCCACCGCGGGTAGGCGGCGCGAAAATCCGTGCCAGACATGTGAGCGTCCTTGGCCGGATACAGGCGTCCATGCGCTTCGCGCACGATGGCGTCGAGCCGCGCAAACAGCCGCGCATTGTGCGCATCGCGTTGCGGAAAATCGAGCGCAAGCGATGTGCCTTCGATCGGAAAAGAAAGCAGCCCCGGCGAGCTGGCCGCGCCGCAGCGCTTGAGCACGGCCAGAAACGACCCCGTGCCGCTGGCGGCAATCGCGTCAAGTATCGCGCGCATGGCATCGCGCGCGGCCTGAGCCGGCACCACGCATTGATATTGCTGAAAACCTTGCCGCCCGTAGATGCGGTTCCATGCAAGCAAGCTGTCGAGCGGATAAAAATAAGCGTCGTAGCCGGTTTTGGAGCGCACCTCGCGGCGCATCTGGTGGTGGTAGTACAGGGCGTTGAAAGCGCGCAATGTCAGTGGGTTGAAAACTGGCACTGGCAAGGTGAACGGCACCGTGAATTTTTTGCGCCTGTTTACCGCAAGAGGCCCGTCGGCGGCATGATCACCGGCCATGAAAATGCCGCGCCCGATGGCCGCTCCGCTGCTTTGGCAATCCACCCACGCCACGCTGTACTCGTGCAACGGATCGAGCCGCGCCGAAAGCTCGAAGAACTCGTCCAGATTGGCAAAGCGTATGCTGGTCACGTCGATCAGGCTGGAGTGGATCGGCATGAGCTGGATTTCGGCCCACAGGATTACCCCCGTCAACCCCAGCCCGCCGATAGTCGCGGCATACAAATCAGCGTTTTGCTCCGGCGCGCATTCAAGCAAGCGGCCATCGCTTAGCGCCAGGCCAAAGCGCCGCACGTGGCAGCCAAATGTGCCGCGCACGTGATGGTTTTTGCCATGCACATCGTTGGCAATCGCGCCGCCCAGCGTCACGTACTTGGTGCCCGGCGTGACTGGCAGCATCCAGCCGCGCGCAATGGCGGCGTTCAGGATTTGTTCCAGCGTTACGCCAGATTCAGCGCGCAGCACGCCGGTGGCCCAATCGGCGGCGATCAGGCGGTCCAGCGGCAGCGTTTGCATGACATGGCCGGATGCCGCCAGACAACTGTCGCCATAACTGCGCCCATTGCCAAAGGCAAGCGTGCTGCCGTGCGCCTGAATCAGCGCGCGCCAAATATCCAGCGCGCCGTCGCGCCACCCGATTGCGTGGGCTTGTTGCGGCAAGTTGGGGTAGCGTCCCCATGACAGCACCGTACTCATTGCTCAGGTCGCCGCCCAAAACACGATACCGCACAGCACAACAATGGCGATGCTTACGCAGTCGCGCGCGGCGAACACGATTGGATCGTCATGCATCTGGCCGCGATGCGCCATCAGCCACATGCGGCTGATCCAGTACAGCAGCAACGGGCAAGCCAACCAGATAAGCCGCGCGTGCTGGTACAGCAGCGCCGTACTGGCATCCTGAATGTATAGCGCCAGCACGAGCACGGACAAATAGCCAGCGCTCGTGCCCAGCGATGAAATCAGCGGCAAATCGTCGGCCACATAAGCGCGCCCGCGCGTCTTGACCGCGCCGCGCTCCTGCATCGCGTACAACTCGGCATAGCGTTTGACCAAAGCCAGGCTCAGAAAAACGAACATCGAAAACGCGAGCAGCCAAAAACTCAAAGGCACACTGACGGCAGCAGCGCCAGCAATCAGGCGGGCCGTATACAACATCGCCAGCACCACCACATCGACCAGCACCAGTTGTTTGAGGCTCAGCGAATACGCCAGCGTAAGCACGTAATACCCAGCCAGCACCACGCCAAAGTGCCAGGGCAGCCACAGCGCCGCCAGCGCGGCGGCGCCAGCAAGCAAGATTGGAAACAGCGCCAGTCCCCAAGCCAGCGGCAGCGCGCCGGACGCAAAAGGACGCTTGCTCTTGTTTGGGTGGTGCCGGTCGCCTTCAAGGTCAAGCAGATCGTTGAGCAGATACACGCTCGACGCGCAAAACCCAAACGCCATGAAAGCAATGACCGCCGCCACGGCAAGACCTGGATTGGACGCCTTGTGCGCGGCCAGCAACGGCGCCAGCACCAGCAAATTTTTCAGCCATTGATGCGGGCGCAGCGCCTTCAAGCCGGCCTTTAGCCGCGGCGGGCGCGATTCGATCACGCGCTCGACATTGCCCAGCTTGCGCGCCGCGCGCTCGACGCCGGGCGCCGGGTTGACGACATAGGCGCGCGCCGCTGATTGCCACACCGCAAGGTCAGCGCGCGCATTGCCGGCATAGTCAAAGTTCTTTTCGCCAAACTCGGCCACCAGCCGGTCGCGCTTGCGCTGTCCAGAAAGATTGCCGCCATCGCTGCCATCCCCAGTTGCCAGCACCCGGTCGAACAAACCAAGGTGCCCGGCAATGGCGTGCGCATACCGCGCGTGGCTGGCGGTGGCCAGCACAAGCGAGCGGCCAGCCTGGCGCTCTTTCTCCAGCCAATCCAGCACGGTCTGGTCGTAGGGCAGATTTGCGACGTCGATGTCAGCGTCCCGCGCCAACCCAGCCTTAAGCGCCGCCTTACCGCCGCGCGCCAGCCACAAAACCGGCCGGTAAAAACGCAGCGGCGCGGCCTTAAGATAGGCAAACGCCGACTCGACCAGCAAATCGGATCGGATCAGTGTGCCGTCCAGATCGACGGCGAGTGGTTTGCTGTTCATGTGTGGTTGCGCTTAGGCAGGTCTGCGGATATTGAGTGTCTCACGGGAGATGGGCAGCTGAACTTGGAGCGCGTCTGCGGTGCGGATGTGGTCGCTGGCCAAGCTATGGCGGATAGTGCGTCACACATGCTACGCAGGTACGGACTGGGATGGCACGGTGTTGGGGGGGGCTGTGAGCGACAATTGTTGACCTAAAACAGGACTCAGGCGTCGGCAGCCAAGTTTTGTAACTCTTTGTCAATGCCAACTTTTTCTTCCAGATGACACGAATTGTCAGCACAAGCCACCAAAGCCGACACTGACCGTGAAGCATTGCACGAACAACCACCACCCAAAGCTGGCACGCCTGCTGCATACATACAAGGCGTGCGGCGACGCACTGTGTGTCTCCAAGGTAAATTTATCAACTTTTTTTAAAGAGGTAACTCAAATGAAATCGCTCCAAAAAGGTTTTACTCTGATTGAATTGCTGGTT
>Ga0209628_10000630_pt1 | contig 21734 bp, 19 predicted proteins | sample TergutCu122P4_FD_187285 | JGI IMG/M metagenome (GOLD analysis project Ga0209628, IMG submission 187285) | Cubitermes ugandensis P4 segment gut microbial communities from Kakamega Forest, Kenya - Cu122 P4 (SPAdes) (version 2) | ecosystem: Host-associated > Arthropoda: Insects > Digestive system...
AATCAGGTCGAAATCTGGTTCGGCATTTTTCAGCGCAAGGCGCTCAAGAACGCAAGCTTTGGCGGCATCGAGCAGTTGTGCCAAGCCATTCATGCTTTTACAGCCGCCTACAACGAAAACGCCGCGCCCTTCGTATGGCGCAAACGAGAGGTGCGTGGCACGCAGCTTCGAAATACTATCGTTAATTTATGCAATTAGACACTAGCGCATCTTGCGCGAATGGGTGTGCACTTCGTCCACCAGATGCGCCACGTGCTCGGGCGGGGTGAATTGGCTGATGCCGTGGCCGAGGTTGAAGATGTGGGTGCCGCCGCCCGTGTTGCCTGCACCAGGCGGGCCGAAGGCGTTCAGTACGCGGCGCGTTTCGGCGCGGATGGCCGCTGGCGGGGCGAACAGTACGTTGGGGTCGATGTTGCCTTGCAGCGCCTTGGGCCGTGCGGATGGCGACTGACTGCTGGCCTGCACGGCGATGGCGCGCGCGCGGCCCAGGTCCATGGTCCAGTCCAGCCCCAGCACGTCGCAGTCGAGCTGGCACATTTGCTCCAGCCACAGGCCGCCGCCTTTGGTAAAGACGATGCGCGGCACCACCGCGCCATCAACGCCGGTGCGTTTGAGTTGCGCCAGCACGCGCGCCGTGCAGGCCAGGCTGAAGGTTTGAAACGCGCCGCTCTCCAGTACTCCGCCCCAGCTGTCAAACACCATCACGGCTTGCGCGCCGGCGTCGATTTGGGCGTTGAGGTATTGCGCCACGGCGTCGGCGTTGACGGCCAGCAGGCGGTGCATCAAATCGGGCCGGGCGTACATGAGCGATTTGACCAGCCGGTAGTCGCTGCTGCTGCCGCCTTCGACCATGTAGCAGGCCAGCGTCCACGGGCTGCCGGAAAAGCCGATCAGCGGCACGCGGCCAGCCAGCGCGCGGCGGATTGACGTTACGGCGTCGAACACGTAGCGCAGCTGGTTCATGTCTGGCACGGCCAGTTTGGCGACCGCTGCTTCATCGCGCACCACATGGGCAAAGCGCGGGCCTTCGCCTTCGTGAAACGACAGGCCCAGCCCCATCGCGTCGGGCACGGTAAGGATGTCCGAGAACAGGATTGCCGCATCCAGCGGGTAGCGCGCCAGCGGTTGCAGGGTGACTTCGGTGGCGTAATCGACGTTGGTGGCCAGCCCCATGAAGCTGCCCGCCAGCTCGCGCGTGGCGCGGTACTCGGGCAAATAGCGCCCGGCCTGGCGCATCAGCCAGACCGGGGTGTAGTCAGTGGCCTGCCCCAGACAGGCGCGCAGGAAGGTGTCGTTTTGCAGTGCGGGAAAGCTCATGGGGCGATTGTCTCAGGCTCGCTCAGCTTTTGTATTTGACCGAGCAGCCGTAAGCCTGCGTCACAGGCGCGGCAACGGGCCGGCCAGCCGCCAGGTCGGCCAGCGCGGCCTTGACGTGGTTGGCGGCTTTTTCAATGTCGGCCACACGCGCCGACGGGATGCTGTCGATGGCGCCCATGTACACCAGCGTGCCATTGGCGTCGATGATGAACATGTGCGGCGTGGTGCGCGCGCCGTAGCTTTGGCCCACCGCGCCGTCTTCATCCATCAGCACGGCGGTGGCGGCGCCGTGGCGCTCTTTCAGCCAGGCGGCCAACTGCGGCGGCGGCAGGTAGTCCGGGTGATCTTTGGCGGTGGAGTTGATCGACAGCCACACCGCGCCCTGCTCGCGCGCGAGCTTTTGGGTCGCGCCCATGTTGCCGCTGTCGTAGTGCTTGCGCACGAACGGGCAGCCCGGGTTGGTCCACTCCAGCACCACCACCTTGCCCTTGAAGTCGGCCAGCCGCACGGACTTGCCGCCGGCATCTTGCAACGTGAAGTCAGGCGCGCCCTGCCCCACGCTGACAGCCGCCCGCGCCAGCGGCGGCAACAAAGCGGCGGCGGCCAGCGTGGCGGCGCTGGCCAGGATGCGGCGGCGGGATGCGGTGATGGCGGACATGATGGCGGCTCCTTTGGTTTGAACAGGAATATTAGAGTCTGTTTGCGCTTTATTTTTGATAGCTGGCAGCGCTTGATTTGCAAGGTTTTCATGGTTAAAGTAGCTTGAAATCATTGTATGGTAAGCGCTGGCAGCTATTTTGTTAATAGCTGTTGCAGTGGCAAAAAATCTTTCGCACCTCCGCCCAAATACAGTCAGCCAAGCGCGCAGCCACATGATTTCGTCATTCCCGCGCAAGCGGGAATGACGAGCCAAGAGTGACCTTGCCCCGTGTACCCATGCGCGCGGCAGGGACGCCGCGGGGCGGGTTAAAGTGTGCGGCTTCATCAATTTCAATGGATTCAACCATCATGCGCCTTGACTCAACTGCCCTGGATTTGCTCTTTCGCAATGCACGCACGGCCAACGGGTTTATCGACAAGCCGGTGCCCGACGATCTGCTGCGCGAAATTTATGCGCTGGCTGCGCTTGGCCCCACCGCCATGAACACGCAGCCCGCGCGCTTTGTGTTTGTGCGCACGCCGCAAGGCAAGGCCAGGCTGAAGGAATGCCTGATGCCGGGCAATGTTGACAAGACCATGGCCGCGCCGGTGACGGCTATCGTCGCCGTCGATGCGCGCTTTTACGAGCACATGCCGCAAATCTGGCACCGCGAGGGCGCGCGCGAGATGTTTGCCGGCAACGCCGCGCAAGCGGCCGACACCGCGCAGCGCAGCGGCACGCTGGGCGGCGCGTACCTGATCATGGCCGCGCGCGCGCTGGGGCTGGACTGCGGGCCAATGAGCGGCTTTGACCGCGACAAGCTCAACGCCGCGTTTTTTGCCGACGGGCGCTACAGCGCCAATTTTTTGATTAACCTGGGCTATGGCGACAGCAGCAAGCTGCTGGCGCGCAACCCGCGGCTGGGATTTGAGCAGGCTTGCAGGCTGGAGTGAGGTATTTCCCCTCTCCAGCTCGCGGGAGAGGGGGCAAGGAAAGAGGGCCGGCCGGCAGGCCGGATGCCGCTTCAATAAACGTCGCGCTTACCGGCCTTCGGCCGGCCCTCTCCCTGGCCCTCTCCCACAAGTGGGAGATGGAACGACAGTCACCCCTGCTGCCCTTCCACCAGCAGCCGCACGCGGCGCGTGCCTTGCCATTCGTCGGCCTCCAGCCTGAAGGCCAGGTGCGCGCGCGCTGGCAGCGGGCCGGTGTGGCCGAACCAGATGCCGTCCACGGGCTGGCCCTGGTGGCGCAGTTTCAGCGCCAGGTGCTTTTCGCCGACCAGCCGCTGGCTGATGACTTCCAGCTCTTCGCTGAACACCGGCGGCGCAAAGCCCTGGCCCCAGACGGCGGCGTGCAGCGTGTCCACGATGTCGGGGCGGCGGTATTCGGGCGGCAGGGGGCCGTCGGTTTCCAGTTTGCGGGTCAGGGTGGCCTCGTCCAGCCATTCGGCGGCCACTTGTTGCAGCGCTTGTTCAAAGGTGCTCATGTGGCGCGCCTCGATGGTGCAGCCAGCGGCCATTGAATGGCCGCCAAATCTGAGCAGCACGCCGGGGTGGCGCTTGGCGATCAAATCCAGCGCGTCGCGCAGATGAAAACCGGCGATGGAGCGGCCCGATCCGCGCAGTTCGTGCTCGCGCCCGGGCGCGCTGCTGGGGGCAAACACAAAGGCGGGGCGGTGCAGGCGGTCTTTCAGGCGCGCGGCGACGATGCCGGCCACGCCTTCGTGAAAGCCGGGGTCAAACACCGCCAGCGCCGCTGGCGTGGCGGAGCTGGCGGGGCCGCTGCTGGCGGTCATCAGCCGCTCGGCGATTTGCAGCGCTTGCTCGCGCATTCCGCCTTCGATTTCGCGCCGTTCGCGGTTGATGCCGTCCAGCAGGCGCGCCAGTTCATCGGCGCGCGCGGCGTCGTCGGCAAGCAGCAGCTCGATGCCCGGCGTCATGTCGGCCAGCCGGCCGGCGGCGTTGATGCGCGGGCCGATGGCAAAGCCAAAGTCAAAGGTGCTGGCGCGCGCCGCGTCGCGCCCGGCAACGGCAAACAGCGCGCGCAGCCCGGCCGGCATTTGCCCGGCGCGGATGCGCTTGATGCCCTGCGCGACCAGGCGCCGGTTGTTGGCGTCCAGCCGCACCACGTCGGCCACGGTGCCAAGGGCGACCAGCGGCAGCAGGGTGTCCAGCCTGGGCTGGGTGGCGGCATCAAACGCCCCGCGCGCGCGCAGCTCGGCGCGCAGCGCCAGCAGCACGTAGAACATGACGCCCACGCCCGCGATGGACTTGCTCGGGAAATCGCAGCCGGGCTGGTTGGGGTTGACGATTACGTCGGCGGGCGGCAGCGTGCCGCCGGGCAGGTGGTGGTCGGTGATCAGCACTTGCAGCCCCAGCGCGCGGGCGCGCTCGACACCGTCAATGCTGGCGATGCCGTTGTCAACGGTGATCAGCAAATTGGCGCCGCGCGCGGCCACGCGCTCGGCGATCGGCGGGGTCAGGCCATAGCCATCGGCGGCGCGGTCGGGCACCACGTAGTCAAGGTGCGCCGCGCCCAGCAGGCGCAGGCCGCGTATGCCCACGGCGCAGGCGGTGGCGCCGTCGCAGTCGTAGTCGGCCACGATGCAGATGCGCTGGCGCGCGGCGATGGCGCCTGCCAGCAGCCGGGCGGCGTCTTGCGCGCCCTTGAGCTGATCGGGCGGCAGCAGGCGCGCCAGGTCGTCTTGCAGCTCGTCGATGGCGCGCACACCGCGGGCGGCAAACAGGCGCGCCAGCAGCGGGTGCACGCCCGCTTGCTCCAGCGCCCAGGCGGCGCGCGGTGGAACCTCTCGAACTATTATTTTCATAGCTGATTGATCAGGCCCGGCAGGCGCTGGGGCCGTAAAAAGTTTGTGATTGTCGCACCCAGCCCGCGCGCGGGCGCAAAGGTGAGCGCGCGGCGCGGGCCGCACAGCGTCAGGCGCGAATTGGCTGCGCCGTCGATCTCGCGGCGCAAAACATCCGCGATGGTGGCATGAATGTGCCAAGCCGCGCGCACTTGCGGGTTGGGCTGGTGCGGCGCATCCAGCGCGCCCGCGCCGTCGATCCACAGCGCGTTGATGGTGTGGCGTCCCTGTCTTTCGCGCGCCGCGTTTGCCGGGTGGCCGTGCAGCAGCATTTCAACTTCGGCTTGCAGGCGGCGCAGTTGCGCGCCTTGTTTGGCATCAATCGCTTGCGCCAGCACGCCGCGCGTAAGCGGCTGGTGCAGCGCGCGCTGCATGGACCAGGTGGTCAAGCCGCGCCAAAGTTCGCCTTGCGCCAGCCATACATTGGGCTGCTGGTACGTCAGCTCAACGCCATCTTCGGCCAGCAGCGGCTGCACGGCGGCCAGCAGGGCGCGCGATTCATCGCTGGTCAATTGCAGCGCGGCCGGGTCGGCCAGCAGCACGCTGTCCAGGCCCAGTTGCCAGTGGCAGGGGTACAGACGCGCGCAGGGCGTGCCGGTAATGCCAGCTTCAAACGCGGCCCACGGCACGCGGCCCGGCGCGCCGGGCAGGCGGTGCGCGCGCGCCAGCGCCAGCTCAAACGGCGTGGCCGGGCAGGCGTCGTCAGCCTCAAGCGTGTCCACATGCTTCATGCGCGCCAGCAGCGCGCCCAGCGCCGCTGGATCGGAGGGCGCGGTGGCATCGGCGATGAACAGGTGAATCGGCTCGGGCGCGGGCGGCATGGGGTGATTGTGGGGGATGCGAGAATTACCGTTTAAGGCTTTTGCCGCCAATGCCCCAATCCACCCCCTACGAACTGCTGATCGGCTGGCGCTATATGCGCGCCGGGCGGGCCATGCGGCGCAACGGGTTTATCTCGTTTATCTCAGCGGCGTCGATGCTGTGCATTGCGCTGGGGGTGGCGGCGCTGATCATCGTGCTGAGCGTGATGAACGGCTTTACCAAGGATGTGACGGGGCGCATGTTGAGCGTGATCTCGCACATCGAGGTTTTCACCCCCGGCGGCGGCGCGCTGCCCGATCCGCAATTGACCATGAGCCAGGCGCGCGCCAATGCGCAGGTGCTGGGCGCGGCCCCTTTCATCGGCGCGCAAGCGCTGCTGGCGCGCGGCGAGACCATGCAGGGCGTGGTGGTGCGCGGCATCGACCCGGAGCTGGAGCCGCAAGTAACCGACATCGCCGCGCAGATGAAAGACACGCTGCTGCCCAGGCTGGAGCCGGGGCGCTTTGGCATCTTGCTGGGCAGCGACCTGGCGCGCAAGCTGGGCGTGCTTGAAGGCGATCAGGTCACGCTGATCGCGCCCAGCGGGCAGGTCACGCCCGCTGGCGTGGTGCCGCGCCTGAAGCAAATGACGGTGGCCGGCATCTTCAAATCCGGCCACTATGAATACGACTCGGCGCTGGCGCTGCTGCACATGCAGGATGCGGGCCGCATCTTCCGGCTGGAAGGGCCGACCGGCATCCGCCTGAAGCTGCGCGACTTGCATCAGGCGCGCGAAGTAACCAATGAACTGGCCGCCACGCTGAGCGGCCACCTGCTGCTGCTGGACTGGACGCGCCAAAACAGCACCTGGTTTGCCGCCGTGCAACTGGAAAAACGCATGATGTCCATCATCCTCACGCTGATCGTGCTGGTGGCCGCCTTCAGCGTGCTCATAACGCTGGTGATGGCGGTACAAGACAAGCACGCCGACATCGCCATCTTGCGCACGCTGGGCGCCAGCCCGGCCAGCGTGATGGCCATCTTCATGGTGCAAGGCGCGCTGATCGGCGTGATCGGCACCATCGCCGGACTGGCGCTGGGGTTGAGCGCGGCCTTCAACATCGACGTCATCGTGCCGTTTCTGGAGCGGCTGTTTCACGCCAGCTTTTTGCCCAAGGACGTGTACCTGATCAGCCAAATGCCCAGCGACCCGCGCGCCAGCGACATCGTGCCCATTACGCTGATATCGCTGCTGCTGTCGTTTGCCGCCACCCTCTACCCAAGCTGGAGCGCCAGCCGCGTCAACCCGGCCGAGGCGCTGCGTTATGAATAAAACACTACCCCCAGGCTCCACTCGGCTAGCGCCGATGTTGCGCCTCCCCCCCGGAAGGGGGCGCGCCCACTGGCCGGGGGAACCCCGGCCACGGGCGCCTTGGCACGGCTTGCTCCGCAGCCTTTCGAATCTTTTTCATGCGTCACTGGCAGCGCCAAACGCGGCCAGCAACTGACATGACGACTATCGAAACCAGCGCCAGCGCCGTTTTGCAGGCCGAAAACCTGACCCGCCGCTTTCACGAAGGCGCGCTGGACGTATCGGTACTGCAAGGCGTGGACCTGAGCGTGCACGCGGGCCAAACGCTGGCCATCGCCGGGCAATCGGGCTGCGGCAAAAGCACGCTGCTGCACCTGCTGGGCGGGCTGGACGCACCCACCACCGGCCGCGTGCGGCTGATGGGGCAGGATTTTTCGGGCCTGTCGCCCGCCGCGCAAGGCGCGCTGCGCAACCGGCATCTGGGCTTTGTCTATCAGTTTCACCACCTGCTGCCCGAATTCACCGCACTTGAAAACGTCGCCATGCCGCTGTGGATCCGCCGCACGCCGCGCGCCCAGGCCGCGCTTGCGGCGCGGCAAATGCTGGCCCAGGTCGGACTGGATGGCCGCCTGCACCACCGCCCGTCCGAGCTGTCGGGCGGCGAACGCCAGCGCGTGGCCATCGCCCGCGCCCTGGTCACCCAGCCAGCGTGCGTGCTGGCCGACGAACCTACCGGCAACCTGGACCGCGCCACCGCCGATGCCGTATTCGGTCTGATGCTGGAGCTGGCGCGCGAACACGCCACCGCCTTCATACTGGTAACCCACGACCAGCAACTGGCCGCCCGCTGCCAGCGCACGCTGCTGCTGGAGCGCGGGCGGCTGGCGTGAAACAACGCCACCCCCATGAGGCGCTGACGCGCCATCCCGGACGTTGGGTTTCGCTTTTTGCCCCAATACAGTTCAGTTGAGGCATTTCAAGCCGTCATTCCCGCGCAGGCGGGAACTGCGCGGGAATGACGAATCATTGGGCATGGCGCATAACTGAACTGTATTGTTTTTTGCTCACCACCAACCTATATTGATAGCTGCCAGCGCCTGCCATACAACGATTTCAGGCATAAAACATCATGTAATCCTTGCACAACAAGCGCGGCCAGCTATCAATTTGGATTGCAGCGCTCATTTGCCGCAATCTGACGTTTCGGCACAACGAAACTTTCAACACTAAAGGCTTTTATGTAGCTGCCGTGCTGGGCAGCGTTGCCAAGTTGATAGAAATCGCCTTGCGGCTGCGGTACGCTTAAGAGTTTTGGATTCAGGTGATGTTTTGGCGTTGCTGCCAGCGACCAAAAAAACATCCGCATCCAAATCAACCCCGCCGCAGCGCGCCATCCTGACTATTGACTTGCATGCCAGTCAGCAACTTTAAAAACTGAAAAATGAGTATCCGCAATCTCGACTCTCTCTTTGATCCCCAGTCGGTCGCCGTCATTGGCGCGTCCGAGCGTCCGTTTTCCGTTGGCGGCACTTTGTGGCGCAACATGCTTGCCAGCGGTTTCAGGGGCGAGCTGTATCCGGTCAATCCCAAGCACCGGCAACTGTCGGGCCAGCGCTGTTATGCGTCGGTGGCCGATTTGCCCGAAGCGCCCGAGCTGGCTGTCATTTGCACACCGGCGGCTGGCGTGGCCACGCTGGTAGCGCAGCTGGCCAAGCGCGGCACCAGGGCGGCGGTGGTTATCAGCGCCGGGCAGACGGCGGCGCAAAAGCAGGCCATGCTGGATGCCGCGCGCCCTTCGCTGATGCGCATTCTGGGCCCCAACTGCGTCGGGCTGCTGGCGCCGCACGCGCGGCTTAACGCCAGTTTTGCGCACATCGCGGCGCGGCCTGGCGATCTGGCTTTTGTGTCGCAGTCGGGCGCGCTGGTGACGGCAATGCTGGACTGGGCCGAGGCGCGGCAGATCGGCTTTTCGCAGTTTGTGTCGCTGGGCGAGCATGCCGATGTTGACTTTGGCGACATGCTTGACTATCTGGCCAGCGACGCGCGCACGCGCGCCATTTTGCTGTACATCGAGTCGATCGACGAGGCGCGCAAGTTCATGTCGGCCGCGCGCGCGGCGGCGCGCAACAAGCCGGTAATCGTGGTCAAGGCCGGACGCAGCGCGCAGGGGCAAAAGGCGGCGGCGTCGCACACCGGCGCGCTGGCCGGGGCCGACGATGTGGTGGACGCGGCGATTGCCCGCGCCGGCATGTTGCGCGTGGACAGCCTGCAAGACTTGTTTGACGCGGCCGAGATTTTGACCCGCTTCAAGGCCCCGGCGGGCGACGCCATGACGATCCTGACCAACGGCGGCGGCGCGGGCGTGATGGCCGCCGACGCCGCCGCCGCCATCGGCGTGCCGCTGGCCGAGCTGAAGCCCGAGCTGATCGCCGGGCTGGATGGCGTGCTGCCGGCCAACTGGTCGCGCGGCAACCCGATCGACATCATTGGCGATGCGCCCGCGCAGCGCTATGTGGATGCGCTCAACGTGCTGGCGCGCCATCCAAAGGACACCGGCGCGCTGCTGTTCATCCACGCGCCCACGGCCATCGTGCCCAGCGCCGACATCGCGCGCGCCATGGCCCCGGTCATCCGCCCCGAAGGCAAGGCGCCGTTGCCGGTGGTAAGCGCCTGGCTTGGCGGCCCCGCCGTGACCGAGGCGCGGCAGGTCTTTACCCAGGCCGGCATTGCCTGCTACGACATGGCCGAGCAGGCCGTGGCCGCCATCAGCATGTTGCAGCGCTACGCGCACAACCAGGCCGAGCTGGCCGAAGCGCCCCCGTCCACCCAACTGTTCGATAAACGCGCGCCCGACACCACGCGCGTGCGCACGCTGGTGCAACAAGTGCTGGCCAGCGGGCGCGAGATGCTGACCGAGCCTGAAGCCAAGGCCGTGTGCGAGGCCTACCACATCCCCGTGGTTGCCACCCGCACCGTGCCCGCCGACGCGCAAGCGGCCGCTGCCGAGGCGGCGCGCATCGGCTTTCCGGTGGTGCTGAAGATTTTGTCCGCGGACATCTCGCACAAGTCCGACGTTGGCGGCGTGGCGCTGAACCTGCTGGATGAAGACATGGTGCGCAACGCCGTCAACACCATGCTGGAGCGCGTGCGCAAGGTCCACCCCAGGGCGCGCATCGACGGCTTTACCGTGCAGGCGATGGTGCGCCGCGCGCAGGGGCAGGAGCTGATCATCGGCGCCAGCATCGACCGCGTGTTTGGCCCCGTGATCCTGTTTGGCCAGGGCGGCACGGCGGTGGAAGTGCTCAAGGACAGCGCGATGGCGCTGCCGCCGCTGAACGCCCCGCTGGCGCGCGCGCTGATCGAACGCACGCGCGTGGCGCGCCTGCTCAAGGGCTACCGCGACGTGCCGCCAGCCGACATCGACGCCATCGCCGCCACGCTGCAAGCAGTGTCGCAACTGCTGGCCGACGTGCCGGAGATCGCCGAGCTGGACATCAACCCGCTGATCGTCAATCACGAAGGCGCCATCGCGCTGGACGCCCGCGTGCGCGTGAGCAGCAAGCAGCCCGCCGGCGCGGCCCGCTTTGCCATCCGCCCCTACCCGGCGGAGCTGATCGAAACCCTTGACTGGCGCGGCCAGCAGCTCACGCTGCGCCCCATCCGGCCCGAAGACGAGCAGCGCCACCGCGCGTTTTTGGAAAGCCTGACGCAAGACGACATCCGCATGCGCCTGTTCTACAGCCGCCGCACGCTGGAGCGCAGCGAGCTGGCCCGGCTGGTGCAAATCGACTACACGCGCGAGATGGCCTTCATCGCCACCATCCGCGGCCCGGACGGGCAAGAGCAAACCATCGGCGTGGCGCGCGCGCTGGCCGACCCGGACAATATCGGGGCCGAATTCGGCATCATCGTGCGCCCCGAAATGAAAGGCACCGGCCTGGGCCGCATCCTGATGGACAAGCTCATCGCCTACCAGCGCGCCGCCGGCACGCAGCACCTGACAGCCGTCGTGCTGACCGAAAACCAGCGCATGCGCCAGCTTGGCAAAACGCTGGGCTTTACCGAGCAAATCACGCCGCACATCACCGACACGCAAGAGCTGACGCTGCAACTGCAACCGCCCGCCGCCGCCGCCAAACGTTGACCGGATAATCGGCGCATGACCACCACCGCGCCGCGCGTATCGATCCAGAGCGCCGACTTCGACGCCAGCGCCGAAGTGGCGGCGCTGCGCGCGGGCGACGCCGGCGTGGGCGCGGTATGCGCCTTTGTCGGCGCCGTGCGCGGCCACGGCGATGGGCAGGCAATAGGCGCGCTGGAGCTGGAGCACTACCCCGGCATGACCGAAAAAGCCATCGAAGCCATGATCGATGCGGCGCACCAGCGCTTTGACATCCGCGCCGCGCGCATCATCCACCGCGTCGGCGTGCTGCAACCGCAAGAGCAAATCGTGCTGGTGGCCGTAAGCGCGGCGCACCGCGGCGACAGCTTCAAGGCGTGCGAATTTCTGATCGACTACCTGAAAACCCAGGCCCCGTTCTGGAAAAAAGAACAAACCCCGCAAGGCGCGCGCTGGGTAGACGCGCGCGCCGCTGACGACACCGCGCTGGCGCGCTGGGGCATCGCGGCAAGCAATGCGTTATCGCCACTTCCTCGCCCCACGCAGTGGGGCGAGGGGAAAACCACTAATTGATAGCTGCCAGCGCCTGCCGCGCAATGATTTCAAGCTGTTTTTATAGCCAAACGCTAGCGCAACAAGCGCTGGCAGCTATCAAAAACATATCGTCAATAAAGACTGAAACTGGCCCAATACGCCAGCCCGGCCACAAACGCGCTGGCCGGGATGGTCAGCACCCAGGCCCAGATGATGTTGCCTGCCACGCCCCAGCGCACGGCGGAGGCGCGCTGGGTGGAACCGACGCCGACAATGGCGCCGGTGATGGTGTGCGTGGTGGACACCGGAATGCCCAGCAAGGTAGCAAGAAACAGCGTCAGCGCGCCGCCCGTTTCGGCGCAAAAACCGCCCACCGGCTTTAGCTTGGTGATCTTTTGCCCCATTGTCTTGACGATGCGCCAGCCGCCGAACATGGTACCCAGCGCGATCGCCGTGTAGCAGCTGATGATGGTCCACGCGGGCGGCGCGTCGTCGGCGACGCTGCTGTAGCCGGATGCGATCAGCAGCATCCAGATGATGCCGATGGTTTTTTGCGCGTCGTTGCCGCCGTGGCCCAGGCTATAGGCGCCAGCCGACAGCAGTTGCAGGCGGCGAAACCATTTGTCCACCTGCTTGGGCCGCGCGCGGCGAAAGATCCACGCCACCGCCACCATCATCAGCGAGCCAAGCAAAAACCCCAGCAGCGGCGAGATGAAGATGAACGCCACCGTCTTGATAATGCCGCCGGCGATCAGCACGCTGGCGCCGGACTTGGCCAGCACCGCGCCGACGATGCCGCCAATCAGCGCGTGCGACGAGCTGGACGGAATGCCGTAGTACCAGGTGATCAGGTTCCAGGTGATGGCCCCCAGCAGCGCCCCGAACACCACGTGCATGTCCACCACCCCCGGCTCCACGATGCCCTTGCCCACCGTGGCCGCCACGCTCAGGTGAAACACAAAGATGGCCACCAGGTTGAAAAACGCCGCGAACAGCACCGCCTGCGTCGGGCGCAGCACGCCGGTGGAGACCACGGTGGCGATCGAATTGGCGGCGTCGTGAAACCCGTTCATGAAGTCAAACGCCAGCGCCAGCGCGACCAGCATGACCACGACCCACAGGGCGGTTTGGGCGGTTTGCATGTGTTGTCAGAGTGCCTTGTATTGGGCCGTGAATGCTTTTGCGCCGCTGGCCCCCAGCCCGGCCCCCGGCTCGATCTGGGGGTGGTGGCAAGCGCGCCAAAACTCACGAGTTCTCAAGCACGATCCCCTCGATCTGGTTGGCCACGTCCTCGCACTTGTCGGTGATGGTCTCCAGCAGCTCGTAGATGGCCTTGAGCTTGATCAGCTCGCGCACGTCCATCTCTTCGCGAAACAGCTTGCTCATGGCCGCGCGCTGCACGCGGTCGGCGTCGGATTCAAGGCGGTCGATCTCCTCGCAGGTTTTCAGGATCGCCTCGGCGGTGTCCTGATCGGCCATCTTGCCCAGCAGCCGCACCGCCGCCTGCACGCGCTGGCAGCAGCGCACCGACAAATCGGTCAGCCGCATGATCTCGTCGGTCATGTGGCGCACGTCGTACAGCGTCATGGTCTCGGCCGAGTCTTGCAGCAAATCGGCCACGTCGTCCATCAGGTTGATCAGCGTGTGAATCTGCTCGCGATCGATCGGCGTGATGAAGGTGGTGTGAATCAGCCGGTTGACCTCGTGCGTCACGCGGTCGGCGGCGCGCTCGGCGTTGTCCACTTCCTGCGTGTACTTGGCGCGCTGGTGCACGTCGCCATAGTCGTTCACGAGCTGCTCGAACGCCTGCGCCGCCTCGACTATGCGGTCGGCGTGCTGGTTGAACAACTCGAAGAAATTGCCCGCCTTGGGCAGCAATTTTCCAAACAGCATGTTTTTGAGTTTCCTTCCAGCGTTGTTATCTGCCTGAGTTTAACCGGCGCGAAAGATGAAATACACCGCCCCCACCATGCACAGCGCCGCCCACAGGTAGTCCATTTTTATCGGTTCCTTGAGATAGAGCAACGCAAACGGCACAAACACCGCCAGCGTGATCACCTCCTGCATGATCTTGAGCTGCCCCACGCTGAACTGCTGGTGCCCAATGCGGTTTGCCGGCACTTGCAGCAGGTATTCAAACAGCGCAATGCCCCAGCTGAGCAGCGCCGCCACGTACCACGGCGCGCTGGACAAATTTTTCAAATGGCCGTACCAGGCCAGCGTCATGAACACATTGCTGGCGGCCAGCAGCAATACGGTTTGCAGCGCGATGGGCATCGAAGTCAGGCTGGACATGTGGTGAGCCGGTCAAAAAGGTTGGGATGGGGGCTGCGCCAGCCGCTCAACCCGCTGCCCCGCCAGCGCCGCCAGCGCGGCGGGCGGCACCAGTTGCGGCGCGATCTCGGCCAGCGGGCGCAGCACAAAGGCGCGCTGGGCCATGCGCGGGTGCGGCAGCGTCAGTTGCGCGCTGTCGATGCGCGCAGCGCCATACAGCAGCAAATCCAGATCGAGCGTGCGCGGCGCGTTGCGGTACGGCCGCTGGCGGCCCGCCACGCGCTCCAGCCGCTGCAGCTCGTGCAGCAAATCAAAAGCGCTCAAGCGCGTATGCAGCCCGGCCACGGCATTGATGAAATCCGGGCCATCGGCATCCACCGGCGCGCTGCGCCACAGGCTGGAGCGCGCCGCCAATTGCGTCTGCGGCAAGCGCGCCAGCTCATCAAACGCCTGCCGCACGGCAAGCACGGCATCGCCCAGGTTGGCGCCCAGGGCGACGTAGGCGGTGATGGGGTCAGACATCAGGGCAATTCAGGAAGCGGCCAAGGCTGGCCGGTGTTTCTCCCTCGCCCCACTCGCGTGGGGCGAGGGGGCAAGAGCGGTGCATTTTGCGACGGCACCAAAGCAAAAAAGTGTCCATGCCGATTTGATGCCACACCCTAATCGCCAGCAGCTCCCCCCTGTTCACCCCCGCCAGCCGGCTTGCGCCTGCGCCGGCGGCGTTTTTTGGCCGGGGTGGCGCCATCGCCATCGCTTGCCGCCTGGGCGCCCGGCTGCGGCGGCGCATCCGCCGCCTTGGGCGCGCGCGGCGCGGTTTTTTTGCCGCGCTGCTGCTCGGCGCGCAGTTGCTCGACCATGCTTTCGCGCGCGCCGTCGCTGGCCAGGCTGAACTGCTGCCACCAGTCGGCCAGCTCTTCGCTGACTTCGCCGATGTCGGCGCGCAGGCGCAAAAAATCAAACCCGGCGCGAAAGCGCAACTGCCCGGCCAGGCTGAAGGGCGATGCGCCGGTGCGCTTGTCAAAGCGCGGCTGCATCATCCAGATTTCGCGCATGTCGGCGCCCAGTTTGCCGCGCCCGGATACGTCGCCCACGCGGGCGTCAAACACCTCGTCCACCGCCGCTTGCAGCGCGGGAAACGGGTGCTCGCCGCGCGCCAGCCGCGCCTGCCAGAGCGTGCGCACGTCCTGCCACAGCACGCACGAGAGCAAAAACGCGGGCGCAACCGGTTTGTCCTCGGCCACGCGGCGATCGGTGTCTTGCAGCGCGGCCTTGACAAAGGGCTGATCGGAGCGCTCGACCACCAGATCCAGCAGCGGATAAATGCCGCGCGCCAGCCCCAGCTTGCGCAACTGCTCCACGCTGGCCAGCGCGTGGCCGGTTTGCAAAAGCTTGAGCATTTCATCGAACAGGCGGCTTTGCGGCACGTCGGCCAGCAGCGCCCTGGCTTCGGCCAGCGGGCGAGCGGTTTTTGGCTCCAGCTTGAAGCCCACGCCCGCCAGCTTGGCCGCAAAGCGCACCGCGCGGATGACGCGCACCGGGTCCTCGCGGTAGCGCGTGGCGGCGTCGCCAATCATGCGCAGCAGCTTTTTGCGCGCGTCGGCAATGCCGCCGTGATAGTCCACCACCACGCGCGTTTCCGGGTCGTAATACATGGCGTTGACGCTAAAGTCGCGCCGCGCGGCGTCGTCGTCTTGCGTGCCCCAGACGTTGTCGCGCAGCACGCGCCCGCTGGCGTCCACCGCGTGCTTCATGCCGGCCAGCTGGTTTTTGGCGGTGCGCTCGTTGCCGCTGACCTGCCCGGCGGCGGCGTTGTTGTCCATATAGGCGCGAAAGGTGGATACCTCGATCACCTCATGCTCGCGCCCGCGCCCAAACACCACATGCACGATACGAAAGCGCCGCCCGATGATGAACGCGCGCCGAAAAAGCTGCTTGACCTGCTCGGGCGTGGCGTCGGTGGCCACGTCAAAGTCCTTGGGCTTTAGCCCCAGCAGCAAATCGCGCACCGCGCCGCCAACTATGTACGCCTGGTAGCCAGCTTCCTTGAGCGTGCGCACCACATTGGCCGCGCGCTCGTCCACCAGCGCCGGGTTGATGCCATGGCCATCAGGCCCCACCTCAACACGCTTGCCAGCGCCCCGGCGCGCGCCGCCGCCAGTGGCACGGCCAATCAGGCGGTCGATAAATTTTTTCATCATGATGGATTCTCTTTGAACAGTTCCAGCACCGGCCAGCCACGTTCAACCGCAATGGCGCGCAACGCGGCGTTTGGGTTGGTGGCTACCGGGTGCCGCGCTTTTTGCAGCAGCGGCAGGTCGTGGTGCGAGTCGGAATAAAAGGTGATGTCCACGCCGTCCCAGTCCAGCCCGCGCGCGGCCAGCCACTGGCCCACGCGCGTGACCTTGCCCGCGCGAAACGACGGCGTGCCCGCGATCTCGCCGGTAATCCAGCCATCAGGCCCGCGCGCCAGCTCGACGGCGATCAGCTCATCGATGCCAAAGCGCGCCGCGATGGGGCGGGTGACAAATTCATTGGTGGCCGTGACCACTATCAACTGATCGCCCGCGCGGCGGTGCCGCTCAACCAGCGCCTGCGCTTGCGGCGTGATGGCGGGCGCGATTACCTCGCGCATGAATTGTCCGTGCGCCCGCGCCGCCGCCTGCGCGCCATGCAGGCGCAGCGCCTCGGTGGCAAAGCGCACGTACTCATGAATGTCCAGCGTACCGGCCTGGTACTGCGCGTAAAAAGCGTCGTTGCGCAGCTTGAACTGCCGCGCATCGGTCCAGCCGATGCGGGTGGTGAATTCGCCCCACGCATGGTCGGAGTCAATCGGCAGCAGCGTGTGGTCGAGGTCGAACAGGGCCAGTTTCATCATTATTTTTCCCTCTCCCGCTTGCGGGAGAGGGAAAGGTGGTTGATCGCGCAAAACGCTCAACTCTATTCATTTTCCAGCATCGACTTGAGCAGCGGAATGGTGATCGCGCGCTGGGTGCGCAGTGCGTAGCTGTCCAGCTGCTCCAGCAGCCGCATCAGGCTGCCCAGATCGCGCGCAAAGCGCGCCAGCACAAAGTCCATCACCTCGTCGGACAAAAACACGCCGCGCGCGTCGGCAGCCTGGCGCAGCGCGGCGCGCAGTTCTGTCTCGGGCAGCGCGTGCAGCTCAAACACATGGCCCCAGCCCAGCCGCGTGCGCAAATCCTCGCGCACCTGCAAGTCGGCGGGCGGCACGCTGCCCGCGGCCAGCACCGCGCGCGGCTTGCCGCTGGCGGGCGCCGCCGCGTGCACGAACCAGTTGAAGGCAGTGTGCTGCGCCTCGGCGGCGTACAGGTGCACGTCGTCCATCAGCACCGCGTCCCACCGCTCGTCAAACGCGGCGCGCGGCGGCGCGCCGGCATCCAGCCAGCCAACCGCCGCGCCCTGATCCAGCAGCGTCTGGCGCGCGGCGCGCAGCAAATGGGTTTTGCCGGTGCCGTGCGGCCCCCACAAATAAACCGGCACCGGCGAGCGCGCCACGCCTTCGGCCCACAGCCGCACATGCTGCGCCGCCTGCGCGTTGCGCCCAGCCAAAAACCCCGCCAGCGTTGGCTCCGGGGCCAGGCCGATGTCAAGCGCCATTTGTTTCATGGGATGGCGGGCGCTGGTGTGATGTGCTTGATGGGCGCGGTCATTGGACGGGAATTTTATTGCCTGCAAGAAAACCACGCGGCCGTTCATGCCGCCGCCGTGTGTGTACTGGCGGGTATCATCAAAACGACCGTGCCGCAAATCCGCCCGGAAAGAAAATTTCATGACAAACCACGCTCTGGTACTTACAGGAGAAGTGCTGCCTGGCTTTACGCCCATATCGGTGTGGCCGCACCTGGCCGGGTATTTGCGCATGGAGCCGGAAAAGCTGATGCAGCTTTTGGCGCGCGCGCCGCTGACCATCAAAAGCGGCGCTGATCCGGCGCCGCTGCAAACCTTGCAGGCGGACATCGCCGCCATCGGCGGCGCGGCCGAGCTGTATCAACCAGATGAGCGCCCCGCGCTGTTCGTGGTGATAGACGGATCGGCGCGCGGCCCGCTTCCGCGCGCGCTGGCCGAACAGCGCGTGCGGCAGGGGCTGTGGCCAGATTCGATTTCGGCCACCGAGGCCGGCTCCAGCGGATGGAAGCCATATCGGCAACTGGATGCGTCTGCCATCGCCGCGCCGCCGCCGCCAAACCTGGCCATGCCCGCGCCGCCCAGCGCCTTGCCTGCTGGCGAGGCGATTCACGCCGGTTTTTGGCGGCGCCTGGCGGCGTTGCTGATCGACTATCTGGTTCTCTTCGTTCCTTTGTTCATTCCGCTGCTTGGACTGTTTGCCTTTTTCCCCGGCAAGTGGCTGTATTTCGCGCTGATGGAAAGCTCGGGCTGGCAAGCGACGCTGGGCAAGCGCGCGATGGGCATCAAGGTGACGGACCAATTCGGCCAGCGCATCGGATTTGGCCGCGCGACCGGACGCTATTTCGGCGCTTTCCTGTCTCAATTCCTCTTCTTGATCGGCTACATGATGGCCGCTTTCACCCCGCGCAAACAGGCCTTGCACGACATCATGGCGGGCACCCTGGTGGTCTTTGACGCCGTGCAGCCCAACCAGCCAGCGCCCACGCAACGCCCGCCGATGCCGTGGTATGGCTGGGTGGTCTTGGTATTTTTGCTGTTCGTGCCTTTGAGCAGCATTCTTGCGGCCATCGCCTTGCCCGCATATGACGACTACAGTAAACAGGCGCAAGTAACGCAAGTCATTGATGCGGCCGCCGCGATCAAGGCCGAAATCGCCGATAAAGGCTGCCAGCCCGGCGCCCGCCCGCCGCCCAGCAGCCTGATTGAAACCGCCGAAGTCAAGACCGCCGCCGCGTCCGGCGCTTGCACAATCGAGCTGACGTTTGGTCAATCCGCCAATGTCCCGCACGGTCTGCGCGGCAACACGATCGATCTGACCAGCGGCCAGGACGGCCAATGGACTTGCTCCTCGTCCCTGCCCGTAAGGTACCAGCCCCAATCTTGCCGCCAATAGAGCAGTTTTGATTTGAGTGCTGACAATTGCGGGCGCAATTCATGAGCGTGCCGCCGCTGCCCCCATCCCAGCCTTCCCCCAAAGGGGGAAGGGGCCAAGTTCCATCCCCCTTTGGGGGAGGGTTAGGGTGGGGGCAAGCAGCGCAAAAATGTTCATAGCCGGATCGAAAATGCTCTAAGTCCCGGCTGCCTGCCGCGCCAGGCGAGTGACAAGCGCATCCGCTCCATCTAGCTCCATTTATAATAGCTGTCAGCGCTTGCCAGACAAGGATTTGCGATATAAAATACCAGCAAACACTTGCTGAACAAGCGCTGGCAGCTATTGTTTTGATTGCTGGTGTGTAAACGTCAATCCAGGTGCGCCAGCGGCAGCCAGCGGCGCAGCGCCTAAAATTGGCGGTTTGCGGTTTCACGCGCCGCCCCGGCGCCGCGCATAAATTTCACAACCCTCTGAACCCTCTCGACGGCGCTGACAAAGTTGGCGTTCAAACGCCCCTCGGTACACTTGGCGCCTGATTTTCAACAGCCATTGCGCATGAATTCCCCCCTTGGCCCCAAAGACGCGGGCGCCTTGCCTGCCGGAAAGACCATCCATGCGGGATTCTGGCGGCGCGTGGCGGCGTTCACGCTCGATCACCTGATTCTTGCGATTCCCTTCGCCGCGCTTTTTGTCATTCCGTTTGTGGGATGGCTGCTGGCCCTGGCCGGCAAATGGCTGTATTTCGCGCTGCTGGAAAGCTCGGCATGGCAGGCGACGCCGGGCAAGCGCGTCATGGGCATCAAGGTGACGGACCGATTCGGCCAGCGCATCGGCTTTGGCCGCGCGAGCGGGCGTTTTTTTGGCGGCTTTGTGTCATTCATCCTTTCCCAGATGGGCTACATGATGGCCGCCTTTACCCCGCTCAAACAGGCGTTGCACGACATGATGGCCGGCACCCTGGTCGTCTTTCACGCGGTGCGGCCCGGCCAGCCGCCGCCCGCGCAACGCCCGCCGATGCCGTGGTATGGCTGGGCGCTCAACGCGCTTTTTCTGGCGCCTTTCATCACCATGTTGGTGGTGGCCCCGTATGCCTTGTATGAGCAGCGCGGCCATCAGACCAAGGCCTCGCAGGCCGTGGCCGCCGCCGTCGCGCTGACGGAAGAAATCGCCGGCAAAGGCTGCCAGCCCGGCACGCACCCGCCGCCCGATCCGTGGATCGCCAGCGTGACAGTCAGCAGTTCCACCCGCAAGTCCCGGCGCGCGAGTGCGGCCTGCAAGGTGAGTTTCACTTTCCTGCAGGCGCCCGAGGTGCCGCAAGACCTGCGCAATGCCACGCTCATCCTCACCAGCGGCGAGGGCGAGCCGCAGCCCTGCGCACCCTCGTCCCTGATTGGCAAATATGCACCCCAGGCTTGCCGCGCCCCCTGACGGCAAGCGCCCGCAGCGGCCCGAATCGCTACACTTTTGATTTTTCATCGCCATTTCGCATGAACTCCCCCCTCACCGACAAAAATGCGGGCGTTGAGACGGAAGCTGGCGGCATGCCACCCAACGATGGCACAACCTATGCAGTACCCTTGCGGCGTGGTGTGGCGTTGACATTCGATGTCCTGCTCCTCGTTTTCTCGCTGTGGCTGCTCGGCATGGTGCTGCCTTCGTTTTGGCTCGGTGGGCTGGCTGATCAATACGGCAAAGCAAGCGCGTTGCAAATGGTCCGCGTGCTGATGTGGGTTGTCGCCATCATCGGCGTGTGGCTGCTTTTTGCGCTGGTGCTGAATTCAGCGCGGCAGAAAACGCTCAGTATGCGCCTGCTGCTTGTCAGGCCGGTCGCCGGCCGCGACAGTCGCACCGGATTTGGCAATGCCATCATTCGGTCAGGCATTTCCGTGTTCAACAAGCTGCCGTTGGTGGCTGTTATCGTGGTCATTGGATCAATCCCCCTGACAACATTCGGCGACTACGTGCGCCGGGCCACAGTGAGTAACGCGATCAGCGCCACAGAGCCGATTCGGGCGGAGATCGCCAAGCATGGATGCCAGGCAGGCAGCCGTCCTGCACCCAGCAAAGATATTGCGGCTGTTGACGTCACGAATGCCGGGCCTGAGCGTTGCATGATCACGATAACGTTTACCGGCTTGACCTACCGAACAGCCGCCCTGAGCGACGAAAAAATCAAATTGACGAGCGATCAGCACGGCCCGTGGATCTGCTCTTCCGATATCTCCCCAAAATGGCTGCCGCAGGATTGCCGCTGACGCCCTCGCTACACTTGGTTGCTACTTTCAAACCTACCCGCATGACCTCCTCCATTTCCTACAAAGACGCCGGCGTTGATATCGACGCCGGCGACGCGCTGGTCGAGCGCATCAAGCCGCTGGCCAAAAAGACCATGCGCGAAGGCGTGCTGGCCGGCATCGGCGGCTTCGGCGCGCTGTTCGAGGTGCCCAAGCGTTACAAAGAGCCGGTGCTGGTCAGCGGCACCGACGGCGTGGGCACCAAGCTCAAGCTGGCGTTTGAATGGGCCATGCACGACACGGTGGGCATCGACCTGGTGGCCATGAGCGTGAACGACGTGCTGGTGCAAGGCGCCGAGCCGCTGTTCTTCCTGGACTACTTTGCCTGCGGCAAGCTCGACGTGGATACCGCCGCCGCCGTGGTGGGCGGCATCGCCAAAGGGTGCGAGCTGGCCGGCTGCGCGCTGATCGGCGGCGAAACCGCCGAGATGCCCGGCATGTACCCGGCGGGCGAGTACGACCTGGCGGGCTTTGCCGTGGGCGCGGTGGAAAAGTCCGCCATTCTCACCGGCCAGTCGGTGCGCGCGGGCGACGTGGTGCTGGGGCTGGCTTCCAGCGG
>Ga0209628_10000631_pt1 | contig 21719 bp, 20 predicted proteins | sample TergutCu122P4_FD_187285 | JGI IMG/M metagenome (GOLD analysis project Ga0209628, IMG submission 187285) | Cubitermes ugandensis P4 segment gut microbial communities from Kakamega Forest, Kenya - Cu122 P4 (SPAdes) (version 2) | ecosystem: Host-associated > Arthropoda: Insects > Digestive system...
GTGAAACCGCCTTCGATCTGGCGGGTGCGCAGGCGCAGGCCATCGACTTCGATTTCTTCTTCGAGCCAGTCGCGCCCGATCACGATTTTTTGCCCCCGGCTGCGCCCGACCATCTGCACGCCAAGATCGGCGGCAAGCGCGCGCGCAGCGGCTTCCCATTCGGAATCGAGCCGCCGGTGATAGATGAGGCTCACCAGTAGCTCGCCTTTCAGGGTGGCAAGAAATTCGACCTGAAAAATGCGCCGCCGCAGAGCTTCCTCTGCCTGCAAGCGCGCCCGAAGCTTCGGCATCAGGGCGCGGATAGCATCGGCAGCAGGCGGAAAATCTTCCACTGGAACGACCCGGCGCGGGTCGGCGGGATCGAACATCGCGTAATCGAGCCGAACGCCCGTATGCCAGATGCGAAATTCCGCCCGTTGCCGATAGCCGAGCGGTTGCGAAGCAAACACCTGCGGCGCAGGCGCGCCAATACCGGCAAACGCGCGGCAAAAACCGTCCACCTTGTCGGCAAGCAGAGTTCGATAGCGAGCGGGGTCGATGCGGGAAAGTGGCAAGGAGGTTGAATCCGTTTTACCGCGCCCCGTTACGGGCGCACCTGCAACAGATAGGCGACGCGCAACTCGTTGCCGCGCGTATTCGGATCGAGGAACTTCCATTCGGGGCGGGCAATATCGTATTCGGAACTACTGGCCAGCACATCGAACAACAGCCCCTTCTCCAGAATCATTTCATGCCCCTCGCCGGTGACGAACAGTATCGTCGGCTTCTCCCGGGCCGCGAGTTCATCGAGCGTGAGCGTCTTCACGCGCCGCCTGACGGCAATATCGAAACTCGCAGCCCAACCGCCGCCGTCGAGATAATGGATATTCTCTTCCTTGTCGAGTTGCCGCTCCGCCACCACATTGCCAAGCGCCGTTCCTGCCTGGTATTCGAGCATCCTGGGATAAAGATTGACATTGATCAGAAACCAGAACACCACCGACACGCCAACCGAAACGATGATCAGCCTGGAACCGCCCACCTTGCGCGGAATGACCCAGATTCCAAGCGCGAACAGCGCCACAGCCACCACGCCGACGATCCAGTCCCGCAAGGGAAACATCCAGCCGTTGAAGACGAGCGCCGCATTGAGCAGCAGCGCGAGCACCACATACTGCACCTTCCACAACCTGCGCAGAACCACCGGATGCCTGAGCCGCGCGGGAAGCCAGCCCGCGAGCAGCAGGGCAAAAAAAGGCAGCAACACGCTGACGTAATACATCAGACTGAACCGCGCCACCGACAGAAGGATGAACGCGAACGCGATGACCCCAAGCGTTACGGCATAGCCCTGCGCGCGGGGCCAGTAGCGGTCATTCGTGAGCCGGAACGCGCCAGTGCCCAGCGACCACAGCGCAATGACCGACCAGGGCAAAAAAGCCCACAGGTAAGTGTAGTAATAGAAAAAGCGATCCTTGCCTCCGCTGGCAGGCTGCACCGAGTATTCGGCGCTTTGCAGCCACTGAACGAACTTCATCAGCCCATCCATGCCGAATTGCGCGTGGTAGGCATACAGCACCGGCGAGGCGAACAGTAGTACGGACAGCGGCAACACCAGCCAGAACGGATCGAAAATCCGTCGCCATTCGAGCCGGTAGATGAGGTAGAGAAACACGGCAAGCAGCGGCAACGCCACGCCGATCAACCCCCTGGCCGCCAGACCCAGCGCCAGACCAGCGCCGGCTACGACCAGATGCGCCCGGGCCGAGAGCTTGTGTTCATCGGTGACGAAAATGAACAACTGCCGTGTCGTAAAAATAACGGATCCGATGAGCAGAGCATCCATGCTCGCATCGTTGATGACGAACAGGAACGCGAACGCGCTCGCCAGGATCACGCCCGCCAATCGGCCAACCGTCTCGTTGTTATACAACAACGCGCCGAGATGAATGGTGGAATAGACGGCCAGCACGGAAAAGAGCAGAGACGGCAGCTTGTAGGCCACCACGCTGACGCCGAAAAGTTCAAATGAAAGCGCAGCCAGCCAGAGCAGCAGAGGCGGCCCGCCATGGTAGTCCTGACTCTGAAGCATGAATTGCGTCCACTTGCCTTCTTCGAAGATGGCAAGCGCAATATCGGCATATCTGGCAGAAGCCCCATCCAGCGGGGGTACGATCGCTCCGGCCAGATAGGCCAGCAGCAGCATCAGATAACAGGCCAGCGCGGCGCGGGAGCTGAAAACCTGCACGAGTCAGCCTCCGTAATAAGCGCGATACCAGGCAACGAAGCGTCCCACTCCGTCGCGCACACTGGTCGCAGGTTTGAAATCCGTCCAGGCTTCGAGTTCCGAAACATCGGCAAACGTAGCGGGAACGTCGCCATCCTGGATCGGCAGAAAGTTCTTGCGCGCCTCGCGCCCCAAAGCCGCCTCGATCGCCTCGATGAAATCCATCAGATCGACCGGATCGTGATTGCCGATATTGAACACCCGGTACGGCGCGCGGCTGCGTCCCGGATCGGGGCAAAGGGGATCGAACGCCGCATCCGGCTCGGCCTTGCGGTCGAGCGCGCGGATCACCCCTTCCACGATGTCGTCGATATAAGTGAAATCGCGTCTCATCCTGCCATGGTTGAACACATTGATGGGCTGATCTTCCAGGATCGCCCTGACAAAGAGAAAAAGCGCCATATCGGGCCGTCCCCACGGCCCATAGACAGTGAAGAATCTCAGCCCTGTGGTCGGCAATCCGTACAAATGGCTATAAGTATGCGCCATCAGTTCGTTGGCTTTCTTGGTCGCGGCATACAGACTCACCGGATGGTCGACACTGTCGTGCTCTGAAAACGGCATTTTCGCATTGCCGCCATAGACGCTTGAACTGGAAGCATAGACTAGATGCGCCACGCCATTGTGGCGGCAACCTTCGAGCACGTTCATGAACCCGACCAGATTGCTGTCGACATAGGCGTGCGGATTTTTCAGCGAATAACGTACCCCGGCCTGAGCGGCAAGATGCACCACGCGATCGAACCGCTCTTCCGCGAACAGGCGCGGCATGGCCTCGCGGTCGGTCACATCCAGTTTCACGAACCGGAAACGCGCCTCGGGCCGCAGCCGTTCCAAGCGGCTTTCCTTCAGCGATGGATCGTAATAGTCGTTCAGGTTGTCGAGTCCGACCACCTCGTCGCCACGCGCGAGCAACCGCTCGGAAACATGCATTCCAATGAAACCGGCAGCGCCTGTGACGAGAACCTTCATACGCGGATGAAATGATGGTGATGAATGAATGTGTTGATTATCGCACGCTCCCGCCGTCCCCGGTCTCCCATGAACCCGTACCGGATAAACAAGGGAAACGCTGCAAAACCTCCCCTGTCATTCTGCGCGTAGCGAAGCGTAGTCGCAGAATCCAGAGGCCGCGTGGATGCTGCGACTTCGCGCAGCATGACAGCGGTGGATGCAGGGTTATGCAGAGATTCCTAAGGTACACAGCCGCCGCGAGATTTGTTGCTCCATTTCGCGGGTAGAAACCTTATACTTATCTTCCCGTTGCCTTTGCGCCACAGCCCGATGCCGCTGTTTCAGCGTCTGCTTCTTCTTCCTTACAACCTGCTTTGGCTACCTGCGCTGCCCGCCGTGCTGCTCAGGCTGCTCCGCCGCGCGTACAGGCAACCCGTCTATCTGCGCCACCTCCAGGAGCGATTCGGCTGCTACTCCACGCGAGCGCCGGGGCCGACGATCTGGGTGCATGCGGTTTCACTGGGCGAGACGCGCGCAGCCGAACCGCTCGTGCGCATCCTGCTCGAACGCTGGCCCGAGCACACCATCGTGCTCACCCACATGACGCCGACCGGGCGCGCCGCCTCGAAAGAACTCTTCGCCGGAAACAACCGGGTGTTGCGGGCCTATCTGCCTTACGACTTCGGACTGTTCGTCACGCGTTTCCTGCGCCATTTCCGCCCGACGTTCGGCATCATCATGGAAACCGAACTCTGGCCGATGCTGCTTGCCGCCTGTCGATACCGTGGCGTTCCGATTGTGCTCGCCAATGCCCGCCTGTCGGAACGTTCAGCGCAACGTTACGCGCACTGGCCAGCGCTCACCCGTTTCATCCTCGATTCGCTCACGGCCATTGGCGCGCAAAGCGCCGCCGATGCCGCGCGTCTGACGGCATTGGGCGCGCACCGGGTCAGCATCACCGGCAACATCAAATTCGATGTCGAGGTGCCGCCCGGACTGCTTGCCCTGGGCGAAGACTTCCGCGCCCGCCGTGGCGCACGCCCGACAATCTTCGCCGCCAGCACGCGCGAAGGCGAGGAAGAAGCGATTCTCGATGCCTTCCTCCGCGCCTTGCCCGGAAACCCGGAAACCCTGCTCATTCTCTCGCCGCGTCATCCGCAGCGTTTCGATAAAGTCGAGGCGTTCATTCGCGCACGCGGACTCACGGTGGCGCGGCGAACACAGATCCCGCCCAATCCTTCTCCGATCGACGCGCAAGTCTGGCTTGGCGACACGATGGGCGAGATGTTCGCCTATTACATGGCGGCAGACGTCGCCCTGATCGGCGGAAGCTGGCAACCCTTTGGCGGACAAAATCCTATTGAAGCCTGCATCGTAGGCACACCCGTCCTGCTCGGGCCGCACACCTTCAACTTCCAGCGCATCGCGATCGAAGCCATCGAGGCCGGAGCCGCCCGGCGCTTCGCCGACATCGAAACGGCCATGCGCTCCGCTTTTGCGCTGCTGGAAGATCCGGCCGCACGCGCGGCAATGTCCGAAGCCGGGCGCGCATTCGCCGCCACCAACCGGGGAGCGACCGCACGCACCATCGCCCTGCTCGACGAACTTGGGCTGTAAGGCCCGCCCTGTCCGGGCTCCGAACCGCGCCGCAATGCTGCCCGGCTCGTGACCTCTGTCACGGTCAGCAAGCGCACAATCTTTACAATGGCCTTTGTATTGAGTGACACGTCTTCAACCCGACTTCCGAGGCCGACCATGGATTACGCTTCCCCACGAGACCGCCGTCTGGATCGCCGCATTCCTATCGGGTGTTCCGCCCATATCCGCCCGGACGAAGGCGAAGAAATCTCTGCGGAGTGCATCGAACTGAGTGTAAGCGGAATGACCCTGCGCGCCCGCTACGTTCCTGCCGAGGGCGAAGTCATAGAAGTCGTGATCAGCACCCCCACAGGCGACAAAATGAAACGTCCCCCGCTGGTAACGCGCCTGCGCGTGACCCGGTGCCATGCACTGAGCGGCGGGCAATACGAAATCGGCGGCTCCACCGTCCGCATTGTCGGCTGAATCATACTCACGCAACGCATCAATAGCAGCCCAGCGCCGACGTAAAATCCGCTTGGCTATTGACAATAGCAAAGACCAAAGTGTACGCTTTGAAAGCGTACAAATTCAGGAAAATTCGATGCCCCGCGTTGCCGTTGAGGACAGTCACAGGATGAGCCTGCGCATTTCGCACGAGGCCAAGTCGCGCATTGCGCGAGCAGCCGCGCTGCGCCATGCCGATATGACGAATTTCGTAACGCAGGCTGCGTTGCGCGAAGCCGATGCCGTGATCGCCGAAACGGAGAAGATCGCGCTGTCGGAGCGGGATCGCCGGAAAATTCTCGACCTGATCGAGAACCCGCCCGCGCCCAATGCCAGATTGAGGGCTGCGCTGGCCGCGATGCCCGTTCTCAAATGATCCTGCCCGCATGGCACGAAGAGCCGGTCAGCAAATCGCATGATCGCAAGGGCTTTGATTGCGCCGATGCGGAGTTGAACGAGTTCCTGGTCAAGTACGCCCGTCAGTCGCATGAAAGCGGCAGCGCAAAGACGTTTTGCGCGATGGACGATGCCAGGCCCGGAAAAATTCTCGGCTTCTACAGCATCACGCCGACACAACTCGATTACGGACGAGTGCCGGATGGATGGCGCAAAGGTTTGCCCCGACATGATGTGGGCGGCTTTCGACTGGCACGGCTGGCAACGGATCGCAGCGTGCAGGGGCAAGGGCTTGGCGGACAGCTTCTTGGCGCTGCCGCGCGACGTGTCATTCTGGCTGCCGCCTCGGTCGGCGGGTTGATTCTGGTCATAGACGCCAAAAACGATAGGGCTGCGGATTGGTATGCAAGCTACGGGGGCGTGAGACTGGACGACGCGCCACGAACCCTGGTCATGTCACTCTCGACATTCGCAGCCGATCTCAAAGCCAGAGGCAATCTTTGATTGGCATGGCTTGAACGCGCTTGTCGCCGAAGGCGATCCAAGACCGTATCGAGAAATCCCCTGCCTTCAGGCAACACCCCTACGCGCGGCGCAATCGCCAAACCAGCCAGGGCGTCACAATCACGATTGCAGCAAACGTGATGAGTCCCCAATTTGCAATCGACAGGCCAAGGAACGTCCAATCGACGGCGCTGCAATCACCCTCCCCCCGGAAAAGCTTGGGCAAAATCTCGGTCAGGGGAAAGTTTTCCAGCATGTATTCGAGGCCGGGGCCACACCCCATCGTCTCCGGCGGATAGAGTTGCAACCAGCTTTGCCGGGCCGCGACTCCCCCTCCGGCCAGGGCCGCGAGCGTCACCAGAGACCCGTAGATCCACGCCCCCCGATTGTGAAGCGCGCCAGCCAGCGCAACGAAACCGACCCCCAACAGCGCGTAACGCTGCATGATGCACATTGGACAGGGTTCGATTCCTTTCACCATTTGCAGATATAAAACCCCGAAACAAAACTCGCCGACACCCAGCGCAAACAGGGCGAAGAAATACAGACGCAGGGGCAACTTCGGGAACGACATGAAAGGAGTCCTCGAAAAATGGCTCAAATTATAGCGGGCGCTATTCCCCTCCGGGGAGGGGCGCCCGAAGGGCGGGGTGGTCATTCCCCTCCGGGGAGGTGATCCCGCGCCCCATAATGACGGAATCGTTCCAGCGCCTCCGCCATTTCCTCTTTGGATAACAGCACCGGCGGCCCCGGCTGGCAAGCGCGCCAATATTGCTCGCACAACGTTTCCAGTTCGATGGCCTGAGCCAGCGCGTGCGCAAGGTTGCGCCCGCAGGCCACCATCCCGTGATTGGCGAGCAGGCAGGCATTGCGCCCGGCCAGCGCGGCCAGCACGTTCTTCGAGAGCGCCTCCGTGCCGAACGTCGCATAGGCCGCACAACGCACACTGTCGCCGCCAAAGAGCGCAATCATGTAATGGAACGGCGGAATGTCCGTGCGCTGGCAGGCCAGCGCCGTTGCAAACGGAGAATGGGCATGGATGACCGCCCCGGCTTCGGGAACGCTCGCGTAAATGTCCCGGTGAATCCGCCATTCCGAAGAAGGCGCGAGTCCCCCGGCGCTCGCGCCATCCATCCCCATCCACACCATGTCCGCGGCAGAACACCGCTCCGGCAGCAAACCGCTCGGCGTAATCAAAAAACCGCCGTCACAACGCACGCTCGCGTTGCCCGAAGCGCCGGTGTTCAGCCGATGCGCCTTCAAGGCGCGAGCCACCTCCAGCAATGCATCGGCTGGCGCTTGAGGGAGGAACACGGCTTCTCCTTCCCCCGCTTGCGGGGGAAGGTCGGGATGGGGGCGGGCGCTGCTGAATGCCCCCACCCCACCCCTCCCCCGCAAGCGGGGGAGGGAGTCAGGCATGTAATCCCGCAAAAAATCACCCACCCCCTCCACCCCGATCACGCCACGCTCAGTGATGAACCCCGAAACGAGCGCGGCCGGAGTCACATCGAAGGCCGGATTGACGGCGCGCGCATCCTTCCGGGCCAATCTCAACCGCCTGGGACAATCTTCCCTATCCAGCCCGTCGACGAAGAACACCTCTTCCGCAGCCCGTTCCTCCACCGGAATCGACTCCCCGCAGGCCGTTTCGGAATCAAACGTCGACATTGGAGCCGCAACATAAAACGGAATCCCCGCCGCGTGCGCCGCCAACGCCTTCAGATACGTCCCCACCTTGTTCGCGGTATCGCCATTGGCCGCAATCCGGTCCGCGCCGACGATTACCGCATCGACTTCACCGCGCATGAGCAACAGTCCGGCGGCGTTATCGGCAATCAGCGTATGTTTGATCCCGGCGGCGGCAAGTTCCCAGGCCGTCAACAAGCCCTGATTGCGCGGGCGTGTTTCGGAAACGAAAACCTCCACCTCCAGCCCTTCGGCACGAACCGCATAGACAGGCGCGAGCGCCGTCCCCATCCCCGCCGTAGCCAGCCAACCCGCGTTGCAATGAGTCATCACCCTCAAGCCCCGCCCTTCACGCACACGCAAGGCGCGGAGCAACGCCAGTCCGTGCGCCCCGATGGCCGCGCACATTGCGGCATCCGCAGCAAAAATGGCTTCGGCTTCCATCCATGCCGCATCACTCCGCGCGGCGGGGAGAAGCGGTCTCAGCCGCGCATCCATGCGATCGAGCGCCCACATGAGGTTGACCGCGGTCGGCCGTGTCGCCCGCAACACGGCCAACGCATGATCGAGCGCGGCATCCTCCCCTGCCCCCCTCGTGAGCGCCACCGCCACGCCAAAGGCCGCAGCGCAGCCAATCAGCGGCGCGCCACGCACCCGCATCGTGGAAATGGCTTCGGCAACGTCTTCGAGCGTGGCAAGTCGGCGCTCTTCCACGCGCCAGGGCAACCGGGTCTGGTCAAGAATGACCAGACTGTCGCCGTCGCGCCGCAGGGTGGCAATAGGTTGAGTAAACATGGATAGCAACGAGACAGAATCAAGACCGCGATTCTAAGCTTCCCGGCGATTCTTGTTATGATCCGCCGACATACGGTACAGTCTTGCGGCAACAAGACCCAAAATTCCGGAGAGAGAACAAAACCTATGAGTATTTACGCTCTGGACGGGCTCAGGCCCCGGATCGGCGAAGGCTCCTGGATTGCCCACAACGCAACGATCATCGGCGATGTGCGCATCGGCCGCGACGTGAGCATCTGGTACAACGTGGTCATTCGCGGCGACAACGAGCCGATCGAAATCGGCGATGGAACCAACATTCAGGACGGTTCCATCCTCCACAACGACCTGGGCGTGCCGCTGACGATCGGCAGGAACGTCACCATCGGTCACATGGCCATGTTGCACGGCTGCATCATCGGCGATGGCTGCCTGATCGGCATCAATGCTGTTCTGCTCAACAACGCCGTCATTGGCAAGAATTGCCTGATCGCCGCAAAAGCGTTGATCCCCGAGGGCAAAATCATCCCGGATCGCTCGCTGGTCGTCGGATCGCCGGGGCGGGTGCTGCGCACGCTCACCGATGAAGAAATAGCGCGCCTGCACGGCAATGCCAGTCATTATGTCGACAATGCCCTCCGCTTCCGGGCCAGGCTTCATGAACTGCATGTGACGGCCGCCGAATCCAATGCCGACCCCGATGTCTAGCGCACTCCGCCACTGGGGGCGCCTCGTCCTGTCGATGCTGACCTGTACTCTGGTCGGAGCGTGTTCCATTGCACCGACGTCGCACACATACCGCGACATGCTGGACGACGACGAGAAATATTCTCCGTTTGCCAGCTATTTCGTGCTCGATGATTCTGCCCAACGCAAGGAAATCGCCATGGAGGCGCTCGCCCTGATCGGTACGGACTACCGGTGGGCCGGCAGCCGCCCCGGCGAGGGGCTGGATTGCAGCGGTCTGGTGACCTATGTGGTGGAACGGGTCAGCAAACGCGCGCTGCCGCATCACGCAGCAACCATCGCCCTGATGACGCGCCCGATCAAACGCGATGAGCTCGCTCCGGGCGATCTCGTTTTTTTCAATACGATGAAACGCCGTCATTCCCACATGGGTGTTTACATCGGCGAGAGCCGTTTCGTCCACGCCCCCGCGCCCGGGCAGAAAGTGCGCATTGATTCACTCAAGGACCGCTATTACGCCGAGCACCTCGACGGCCTGCATACTCTTGCGAAAAAACCCTGATTGACGCCTCCCGCACGGAAGAAGGTGTTCGGCTGCTACACTAGCGGCTCACAATAACCTTCCTTCTTTCTTCCATGCTTGCCCCGATTGAAACCCGTATTGCCGATGAACTCGGCGTTTCCACGCATCAGGTTACCGCTGCCGCACGCTTGTTCGACGATGGCGCAACCGTTCCTTTCGTCGCGCGCTACCGCAAGGAAGCCACAGGCGGGCTGGACGACACGCAGTTGCGCACCCTCTCCGAGCGGCTGACCTATCTGCGCGAACTGGAAGAGCGCCGGGCAACGGTGCTGGCATCCATCGAGGAACAGGGCAAGCTGACGGCGGAATTGCGCACGCAGATCGAGTCCGCCGAAACCAAACAGCGACTGGAAGACCTCTATCTGCCTTACAAACCGAAGCGCCGCACGAAGGCGCAGATTGCCCGCGAGGCGGGACTCGCCCCATTGGCCGAGGCGCTGCTCGCCAACCCGGAACTGGAGCCGGAACGCGCCGCGCTGGAATACCTGAACCCCGATGCGGGCTTTGGGGATGCGAAGGCTGCGCTCGATGGCGCGCGCCAGATTCTGATGGAAAATTTTTCGGAAGACGCCACCCTGCTGGGCGAACTGCGCGAGCTTCTCCACGACGAAGGAGAAATCCGCTCCACCGTGCTGGAAGGAAAGGAGACCGAAGGCGCCAAATTCCGCGACTGGTTCGATTTCCGCGAACCGTTTTCCGCGATGCCTTCACACCGTGCGCTGGCGCTGTTGCGCGGCCGAAATGAAGGCGTGTTGAAACTCGACCTCGATCTGCCCCGCCCCGACGGCGATACCGGAACGAAACACCCCTGCGAGCAACGCATCGCAGCCCGCTTCGGCATCCGGGATGAAGGCCACCCCGCCGACAAGTGGCTCGTCGAGACCGCGCATTGGGCCTGGACGGTAAAGATATCGCTCTCGCTGGAATTCGAGCTGATGAGCGCATTGCGCGACCGCGCGGAAGAAGAAGCCATCCGGGTTTTCGCCCGCAATCTGAAGGACTTGCTGCTCGCCGCCCCGGCGGGTCCGCATTGCGTGATGGGGCTCGATCCGGGCATCCGCACGGGCGTGAAAGTGGCGATCGTGGATGCCACGGGAAAACTGCTGGACACGGCAACGGTCTACCCGTTTGAACCCCGGCGCGACCGCGCGGGGACGCTTGCCACGCTCTCGGCGCTGGCGAAAAAGCATGCGGTTGAACTGGTCGCTATCGGCAACGGCACGGCCTCGCGCGAAACGGACGCGCTGGTGACGGAACTGTGCGCCAGCCAGCCGGAACTGCGACTCAGACAGATCGTGGTCTCGGAAGCGGGCGCATCGGTCTATTCGGCTTCGGAACTGGCGGCGCGGGAATTCCCCACGCTCGATGTCTCCCTGCGCGGAGCGGTGTCGATTGCGCGGCGGTTGCAGGACCCGCTGGCGGAACTGGTCAAGATCGACCCCAAGTCGATCGGCGTGGGTCAGTATCAGCACGATGTCAATCAGGGACGCTTGGCAAGGAGTCTGGACGCGGTGGTCGAAGACTGCGTGAATGCGGTCGGCGTAAATGTCAACACAGCTTCCGCGCCGCTGCTGGCGCGCATTTCGGGACTCAACACGCTCCTGGCGGGAAACATCGTTGCGCACCGCGACGGCAATGGCCCGTTCCGGGATCGCCGCGCGCTATTGGAAGTCGCCCGGCTCGGCCCGAAGACTTTCGAGCAGGCGGCAGGCTTTTTGCGCATCCCGAATGGAGATAACCCGCTGGATGCCTCCGCCGTACACCCGGAAGCCTACCCGGTCGTGGAACGCATTCTCACGAAAACAAAAAAGGGCGTGCGCGCGTTGATGGGGGATGCCTCTTTCGTGAAAACGATCGACGCTACCGAATTCGTAGACGAGCATTTCGGCCTGCCGACGGTGAAGGACATCCTCGCAGAGCTGGAAAAACCCGGTCGTGATCCGCGTCCGGAATTCCGTACCGCGAATTTCCACAAAGGCATCGAATCGCCCGCCGACCTGACCGTCGGCATGTTGCTCGAAGGGGTCGTCACCAATGTCACGAACTTTGGCGCGTTCGTCGACATCGGCGTACACCAGGACGGGCTGGTGCACATTTCGGCGCTGGCCGACCGTTTTGTGAAAGACCCGCACAGCGTGGTAAAAACCGGGCAGATCGTGAAAGTGAAAGTGCTCGAAGTCGACCTGCCGCGCAAGCGCATCGCGCTTACCATGCGTCTGGCCGATGAGACCCGCCACGCAGAACATCGCAAACCCGAGCATCACAAACCCGAGCATCGCAAGCCGAAACCCGACTCGCGGCCCCGCTCGGGCGACTCACGCCCCCCACGCGCCGGGGCCAGGGCCGACGAAAGCGCGCTGGCACTGGCTTTTGCCCGCGCCCGGAACAAATAAGCAGCGGAACTTCACAGCATGAAACCCTCCAGCACTATCCAGCGTTTTTTGCTGGAAAACATCGACATTCGCGGCGCCGTCGTCAAGCTCACCGACGTATGGCAAGCCCTGAAACACGAACGCGGTTACTCTCCGATCGTTGCCGGACTGCTGGGCGAAATGGCGGCAGTCTGCACGGTGATCGCCGGAAACCTCAAACAACCGGGCCGTCTCACATTCCAGGCGCGCGGCAGCGGGCCGGTCAAACATCTGGTGATTGATTGTTCCGAGGCGCTCAACCTGCGCGGCTACGCCAGAGCCGAAGACTTCACCCCAGGGAGCGTATTGTCATTGCTTCTCGGAGACGGGCAGTTGCAATTGAGTCTGGAGATGGAAGGGCTGGAGCAGCCTTATCAAAGCATCGTTCCGCTCGAAGGCAACAGCATCGCCGAAGTGTTTACGCACTATCTCGAACAATCCGAGCAGCAACCCGCCGGGCTATGGCTGGCCTGTGACCGGAACGCCAGCGCGGCGCTTTTCCTGCAAAAACTTCCCGGTGCGGACACGAAAGACCCCGACGGCTGGACGCGCGCCCTGGCCCTTGCGGAAACCGTGAAGAACGAGGAACTGCTCGGGCTGGACGCCTCCGCCCTGCTCCACCGCCTCTTCGCCGAAGAAGATGTGCGCCTTTACCCCCCACGAGCCGTCACGCACGACTGGCCGCGCGAACCGGAAAAAATCGCCGACCTGCTGCTCACGCTGGGCGAGGAGGAAGTTCGTGGGATGCTTGCTGAAAACGGCGAACTCGTCGTCCGCGACGAACTGTCCAATCACACCTATCTGTTCAGCACAACCGAAGTCAATGCCCTTTTTCAGCCGCGCACGCTGCATTAGGGCAACAAATATCTAAATCTTGAGGAGAGATCAGCATGTCCACATCCAAAGAACTTTTTGCTGCGCGTTACGGCGACGCTTCCCTGCCTGCTCCGGCAGCATGGTCGCCCATCATCGAGCATCTGCTCAACCACCGCTCGGTACGCGCATACCTGCCCGATCCGGTCGATGACGATCAACTCGCCGCCATCATTGCCGCTGCGCAATCGGCGTCGAGTTCATCCAATCTGCAAGTCTGGAGCGTCGTGGCGGTCCGTGACCCGGCGCGACGGGTGAAGCTGGCCGAACTGGCCGCGAAACAGGACTTTGTGGCGACGGCGCCGCTGCTGCTGGTGTGGATTGCCGACCTGGCCCGGCTGGAACGTGCAGCCGAGATGACCGGGCGTCCCAGCGGGGCGCTCGATTATTTTGAAACCTTTCTCATGGGGGCGATCGACGCAGCGCTGGCAGCGCAAAACGCAGCAGCGGCAGCGGAATCGCTCGGACTCGGCGTGGTCTTCATCGGCAGCATGCGCGATAAGCCGCTGGAGGTTGCCGAGCTGCTCGACCTGCCGCCCAAAACCGTTGCCGTTTTCGGCATGTGCATCGGCAGGCCCGACCCGGCCCGGCCCACCAGCATCAAACCAAGACTGCCGCAGTCGGTGGTGCTGCACCATGAGCGTTATTCGCTCGATGCGCAGGAAGCCGGCATCGAAACCTATAACGCTGCAATGGCGCGCTTTTACGAGCAACAGAAAATGAACGTGCGCGGCGCCTGGGCAGATCATTCGGCCAAGCGCATCGCGGGCGCGGAAACTCTCTCCGGGCGTGACAAAATGGTCGATCTTCTGCGGGAACGCGGATTCCCTCTAAAATAACCCTGAGAGAATATCCACTTCGGCTTCGGCTTCCGGATGTGCCGCCATGGCCAGATTTGAAGATCTACAGGTTCTCGTCGTCGCCAGTAACGCGAAGTTGCGCGCGCAACTGCGCGAAATGTTGTCTTCGTTCGGGTTCGGCGTCGTGCATTTTGCCGTCACGGCGCACACCGCCCTGCGCCGCCTGCGGGCGCGCCAATACGAAATGATCCTGTGCGATTTCGAACTGGGCGACGGCCAGGACGGACAGCACTTTCTCGAAGACTTGCGTCAGCACGAAATCATCACCAGCGGCACGCTGTTCGTGATGATTACGGCTGAACGCAATTACGAGCGCGTGATCGGAACCGCCGAACTGCTGCCCGACGATTACATCCTCACGCCCTTGGCCCCCGGCGCGCTTCAGGCGCGGCTGACGCGAATCGTGGACAGGCGCGAAGCCCTTCTTCCGGCATGGCAACTGGCTGCCATCGGCGACTGGCTTGGCGCAATCGAATACTGTCTGGAAGCGGAAGCCGCCAGCCCGCAATATCTGCTCGATTTTCATCGACTTGAAGCCGGGTTCTACATCGCCGCCGGGCAGCTCGACGAAGCCGAAGCGATTTATCGTCAGATCGCCGAAAGTCAGCACATCCCCTGGGCGCAACTGGGACTGGCCCGCTGTCTGGCGTTCAAGAAAGACTATGCGGGAGCCGATACCCTGCTCTCCGACCTCATCGCCGATAATGACAACTTCATGGGCGCATATGACCTTCTTGCCCGTGTGCGCGCGGAAAGCGGGCGGGTCATCGCTGCGTGCGAGGTACTGCATACGGCGATCGAGCGCTCGCCCAACCGCCTCGGGCGGCAACGGCGGCTCGGAGAACTGGCGATGGAAGCGGGGAACGCCGCCGCTGCCGAAGCGGCTTTGAGCGAAGTCATTCGCCAGAGCGCAAACTCCAATTTCCGCAACCCCGAAGATCATGTACGGCTGGCGCAGGCGCAACTGGCGCAAAACAAGACCAATGCCGCCCGCGACACCATCGGCGACATCGAGCGCAGCCTCGGCGCCCAGCCGAACGCCGCGTTGTGCAAGGCGCTTGCCAACGCAATGCTTTACGCGCATACGGGCGAAGAGAGAGAAGCACAGATGGAACTCAGCGTGGCGGCCAGTCTCGCGGGAACGGGCGCGTTTCTCTCGCCGGGGTTGTCCCGTGAACTGGTCAAGGCATGCTTCGACCACGACATGAGAGGCGCAGGCAGCGAAGTCATTTCAAACGTTCTACGCGTAGCGGGCGACGAACAAACGGTCAACGCCCTGCGCGGGCTGCTTCAGTCGCGCGGTCTGGAATTGCTCTCGAAGAGTCTCGAACAGAATATTCAGGAGGAAGTCCGCAACCTCATCAAGGGCGGAGCCGAAAAAGCGCGCACCGGCGACTACGCCGGCGCGGTCGAAGCGATGCTGGACGCCGTGCGCCAGATGCCCGGTCACCCCGTGGTCCTGTTCAATGCCGCGCTCGCCCTGCTGCGCCACATCGAACATCGCGGCTGGAACAACACGCTTGCCAGCCAGGCGCGCTCCCTGATCGAGCGCGCCCGAACGCTCGACCCGGCCAGCGTCCGCCTGAGCACGCTTGCCGAATACATGCACATATTGATCGGCCGCAGCGGCATCGTCGCCGACAATTTCGCGGAACCCGCACGGCGGCGGGCGGGCGGAGGCGCGAGAAAGTACGCAACCCAATCGAAACCGCTCTAGCATCATGATTCCATCTGCTGTAAGAGACGAAATCCAGGGGCGTAGGCTGGGATGAAGCGTAGCGTAATCCCAGCTATCCTTGCCACCATGAGAACCTATATCCGCGATCGAACATCTGGTGGCATGTATTTTTTCACGGTCAATCTGGCCGAGCGCCGGGGGAATACCCTGCTGATTGACAGGATTGATCATTTGCGCGCGGCGTTCCGAGAAACATTGGCTACGTATCCAGTTGCTGGTGCTGGGATTGCGCTACGCTTCATCCTAGCCTACGGTCCTACGGTCCTGGACCGCGACGTTACTCCGGGCGGTTTTGTGCCGGGAACAGTTCCCAATGAACCAGCAATATTATTCAGGTGATGAGTATGCAGATAATCAATTTTTTGTGTGCAGATGAACAGTCAAAAGATCTTTCGGATTTCGCACGACGTGTTTTTAGAGCTCTAAATGTGACTGATGGTATGGAGCGTTTTAGTAGTAACTATGTTGAGGAAAGGTATTTCGTCGGGAAAGTTGATGGTAAACGACTGATGATTGCGTGGTCAGATAAAGCTGGATTTGACGACTTGCCTTACTGGATTTCGGTTGAGATAGAGGCAGGCAGTGATATGTTTGCACATATAGACATGCTTATTAAAAAGACGTTGCCAACAGTAGGAATGCGTATTGCAAAAATTGAAAACTTTAGTAAAAAAAACATGTTTAGAGTGGACTATTGATTCTTGGTTAACATGTTACAAAACAGAGCTCCTTGCTCAATCGCATCATCCAGCGCGATATGAGTGTGGGGAAGTGGGTCAAACCATTCTTTTGGCATGTTCCGTTTGGTTGCTTCGCGGTAATCCGTTTTGAGCAAAGCCATGGCAAAGGTCTTCATATCCAGAGCTGAATGGGAGAACGGACTCTCGCCCGTAAAGCGGATCAAGTACCAGTAGACGAACATGAAATCGAAGCCTGCCGGGTAAGCTACGAAAGTTGGTTTACCCGGTAGTTTCTTTAGCCATGCTACGTAGTCTGTCATCGCTTTCTCTGGCGGTAAACAATCCTTGCGACATGCTTCCCATGCGGTTTGATTCTGAGACCACCACGCCATGGTATTTGGATGCCCCGTTGCACCGGGCAGTATTTCGAGGTTTACAGAAAACGTCCCAATTAAGGTTTTGTCCGCGAGATAGGCGGCAGATCCAAGGCTCAGCATGGAGTGGGGGCCAGGAATGGGGCCATCAGACTCAATGTCTGTACTAACGTAAATTTCGGGCTTTCTCATTTCTTTGTCTTGTCCAAACGTTGTCCCATCCAGCCGTCCGACCAGCCAAGAAGCCGGAACACCATGCTATGAAGTGCATTTTTCGTTCACAAAAAATTGAAGAATAGTAAAGAATACCAGAAAAGCCTTCCAACGAATAACAATGAATTTCCATCAGCAAGCCATTCCACGCCTCAAAATATCTGACTGAGCGAGCGTCGCAACATCCGGGCATCGTCGCCAACCTGCCAGTCATCGAGACATAGCTATGATGAGAACCGGAGAATTTACGGCGTCGCCGGCTGCAGATTGAAGGATAAGTGGTTTACGTGTATGCCTGCAACAGAACATCGTCATGAGTTCATCGACCCTCAAGTTAGGGAGACTCAAAACGGTTTTTTTCGAGAGTAAGCGGTATAATAAAGGCAATTTCACATTTTTGTCATCTGGAAAATATCATGTATAAAAAGATTATCATATATAGCTTTTTGGCAATACTGGGAGTTTTTGTTTTGATTTTCTCTGGAGATAATCACAAGCTGTACGACAGAGTCAAAGATTTTGCAGATAAAAGAAGCTGTGAAAATGGCAATGTTGATGTTGCTTTATCTGATTTAACGGATTTTGATTGGGATAAAGCAGTGGTATATGTTGATCTAATGCTTGGAAAAGAAATTGAGGACGCTGTAGGGATTAAGTATGATAAGACATTGGATATGAGTTCAGGGATTGTTTTTGTTAAAGATAAGAAAATAGTTTATGAAGAAGATTTTAGTGTGGTTTATTCTGGGCCTCACCCAAAAAGAAGAAAATTTTTCATAGAACCATATAAAAATGATGATGCCAATAGAAAAGTTAGAGTTTTTGCCCGTGATGCTGTATTTGAATGCTTTAAATATGGGTCTGATAGAAGAGATGATTATTTTAGTTATGGACTAAGCGCTAAAGACTAAGATTGACCTGTTCTGAGGTGATACTTCCATGAAACGGATCACTAAAAGGGGGATGCATAGGCGGTTTCGGCGAGCGCCGGGGATACGATCTGACCAATCACGCTACCAAGCGCTGATTGCCTGCTGCCGAGGGGGTGATTCTGGGCGCGAGCAGCGCTTCCCCGCTTGATGCCATCCGACAGCGCATGCTGATCAACGCGCTCAACGACACCAGTTCCAACCTTGCTCAGATCATGAACGACCCGGCCTCGGGTCAGGTTGCGCTCGGAGCCAGGATAGCCGCCTCCAACGCGAACGCCTCCTATGCGGTCATGGCCAAGCTCGGACAGGAGACGTTGCCTTTGGTGCGAAACGCGATCGAATTGGTGATCATTGGCATTTTTCCGATCGTGTTTCTCCTGATCATCATAGCCGACACAAAGGGGGGGGGGATGGTACTGCGCACCTATGTCACGGGGATGTTCTGGGTGCAACTGCTCAATCAGGAGGGGCTGCCAATGCTGTTGTCCCAACGGGTAATTTGTCCTCTGGCAGCACCGGGGAGGCCGGAGAGTTGACGCCGCAAACGAATGCCCAGACAATCCTTAATGGAAGCGATCTGGAGAAATCATTTAATGATCGTGTTCGCAGTATAGTCAACACGGAGAAGTCCAGCTATAAGGACGCAAGGAACATGGTTGCCAGAGAATATGCAGAAAAATATGGACTTTCTTATTATGAAGGCAAGAGTGGTGTTTTTAATCGCGTTTATCCTTAACGTCTTTGCGAAATGAGGAAATCATGAAAATTTTACGTAGAATATTGCACTATAATAATATCTCTTGTGCGGCCGTTGGCATTATCCTCTTTTTTGTGTCTTCATTTGTTTATTCTCAAGGAACCCGAACCATGACACATCCTGAGCTAACAGTCACTTCCTCCGAATTTGCGGAATATGTAAAACTTGATCATAGAATTTCTCGAATTCTTCAACTGACTGATGAAAAAATCCAGTCTGATGATTGGAGTTCTGCTAATGCTCTGCTTCAGGAAGGGCTTGGTATGTTGGAGTATAAATATTCATATTCTTCTTTTGAAAACTGTGCCGCTGGCTATGGTGTTTTTGTGATTGATGATACTGGAGAAGGCATTGCACTGGCAGATATTGAAGAAGATAATGGTAATCTGAAATCTGCTGTTGAATTGCGACGTTCTACGCTAAATGAACGCCACGATATGCTCAAGGCAAAAATAAACCTCATGAAAGTTTCTCAGTAACTGCATAAGCCAGTCATGGATTTTAGGGAACCTCTAAAGCAGGCATATTCCCGATTCTCGCTCATCAAGGGATGACGGAAAAACGCAGTGCCTCAACGGCACATAGCATCACCCCCGTCGCGCGTCCAGCACCCCCCTCACTTCCCGGATCTGCACAATCGCCCGCTGTAACTGGGCGATGCTGCCGACTTCCAGGGTAAAGCGCATGTTTGCCATGTTTCTCTTGGTCTGGGTATTGACCGCCGTAACGTTGAGTTTTTCGCGCAGCAGCAATTCGGAGATGTCGCGCAGCAATCCCCGGCGATCCATTGCCTGAACGAAAATATCGACGGGGAAAGAGGATTTCTCTTTATCGAAAGCCCGCTCGCCCCACTCGGCAACCGTGACCCGCTCGGGATGCTGTTCGGCGAGATTGCGAAAATCGCGGCAATCGACGCGGTGAATCGACACCCCCCGCCCTCGCGTCACAAACCCCTTGATGACATCCGGCGGGGCCGGTTTGCAGCACTTTGAAAGCGAGGTCAGCAAATCACCCATGCCAACGATCAACACCTTGCCGGAGGTGCTGCCCGCGCGCGAACGGCTGACGACGATTTCCGGTTTGGCATCGCTCGCGGCCTCCGCTGCGCCGGGGGCCGTATCCATTTCGCGCATTGCCGATTGCAGGGCGCGCGGACCGAGTTCGCTCCGGGCAGCAGCCAGATAAAGCGAATCGGTGTCCTTGAAGCCCAGCCGGGTCGCCAGCGCTTCGATGTTGATGTGTGTATGGCCGTCACGCTGCATTTCGCGCATCACGGCATTGCGTCCGCGCGCAAGTATTTCCGCCTCGTCCAGCGCCGCGAAATACTGGCGTATCTTGCGTTTGGCATGAACGCTCACTACGTAAGTCTGGCGCGAATCCAGCCAGTCACGCGATGGCCCGCCTTCTCTGGCCGCAACGATTTCCACCGTCTGCCCGTTCTCCAGCCGGGTATTGAGCGGCACGAGATGCCCGTTGACCTTGGCGCCCCGGCAACGATGACCGAGATCGGTATGCAGCCGGTAAGCGAAATCAATCGGCGTCGCCCCGCACGGCAAATCCATCACCTTGCCCTGCGGCGTGAGCACGTAAATGGTATCGCCCAGGGAAGCGAGCTTGAACTGTTCGACCCACTGCTGTGATCCCGCCACCTCGTCGCGCCACGACAACAGGTTGCGCAACAACGCGATCTTGTCGTCGTACTCGCTCCCCCCGATGCCCATGCCTTCCTTGTAGCGCCAGTGCGCGGCCACCCCCAGTTCGGCATGCCGATGCATGGCGTGGGTACGCACCTGCACTTCCAGCGATCTGCCGTCGGCGGCCAGCACGGCGGTATGCAGGGACTGGTAATTGTTTCCCTTGGGGCGGGAAATATAATCGTCGTATTCGTTCGGGATCGGTTGCCAGATCTGATGCACGATGCCGAGCGCCGCGTAGCAATCCCGCACTTCATCGACCAGCACCCGCAGCGCGCGAATGTCGTAGACCTCCGAGAAGTCGATTTTCTTGGAACGCATCTTGTTGTAGATGCTGTAGATGTGTTTGGGGCGGCCCTGAATTTCCGCCTGGATGCCAACCGCCGCCAGTTCACCGCGCAGACGCTCGATGGCGTTGCGGATGAATTCCTCGCGCCCGGAGCGGCGTTCATCGAGCATCTTGGCGATGCGCCGGTAAGTTTCCGGTTCAAGAAAGCGGAAGGACAAATCCTCCAGTTCCCATTTGAGCTGCCAGACTCCCAGACGATTGGCGAGCGGCGCGTAAATATCCATCGTCTCGCGCGCTTCGTTCCGCCGCTCTTCGTCCGGCAAATCGGAGGGCAAATCAGCGTAATGACGCAGATTCTGTGTGCGCACCGCCAGATGCAGCAGCACGACGCGGATATCTTCGACCATCGCCAGCAACATCTTGCGCAGGGTTTCGGTCTGGGCGCGAACCTCCGGCGCAGAAGCCACGGAAGACGTCTGGGCGTGTATTCGCAGGTGATTGAGTTTGCGCAGTCCCGCTACCAGCTTGACGACATGCGGTCCGAAATCGGCCTCGATCCGGTCACGCGCCCCCTCGACGAACTCCTCGATGGAAAACAGCAACGCAGCAATACGGGTATCCACGTCCAGCCGCAGGGAAGAGACGATCAGCGCACAACCGAGCGTGTGCGTCCATACCTCTTCCCCCGTTCCGAGCGCATGACCCGCATAAGCCTCTCTGGCAAGCATGAGCGCGCGCTCGATGGCGACCCGCTCCTCACGGGTCATGCCTTCGGCAAGCAGGTCAACAGGAGGAGCGACCGCGTCACGGTCAACGGCATGTTTGACGGAAACCATGTACGTGATTATCCCATAAGACTTCGCATCATCTCTCTTCCTTCTCTGCCCGAATACAGGTAAAAGGGAAACATGCTCGACAAACTGAAACGCTGGCTGGCCCTGCCCGGCAGGCATGGAACGCCCG
>Ga0209628_10000632_pt1 | contig 21679 bp, 17 predicted proteins | sample TergutCu122P4_FD_187285 | JGI IMG/M metagenome (GOLD analysis project Ga0209628, IMG submission 187285) | Cubitermes ugandensis P4 segment gut microbial communities from Kakamega Forest, Kenya - Cu122 P4 (SPAdes) (version 2) | ecosystem: Host-associated > Arthropoda: Insects > Digestive system...
CCCCCCACGCATTTTTCTGATTATCAATTAGTTACATCGTTTTCTTTAACGAACCTATTTTTCCCGACGCGTTGCATCGGGCTATTTGATTTTGCGCCGTCAGCGCAATGCCATTGTCATTCCGAGCGAAGCGAGGAATCTCGAACAAAAAACAAATTTTACCAACTTTTTTTATTAACCAAATTTTATTTATTATGACAAATTTTTTACAAAAAACAAAAAAAAACAATTTTGACGTTAGCAATTATGCTAACTATTTCTTCAAGCGTTTATTCGCAAACTGAGTGGACAAGTAATCAATTATTTAACGAAAACAAGGAGATTACCGAAAACATTCTTTTAAAAGCAGATGTTGATGTGTATGTGGGGCAGGACTATACCGTTTTTATACATGGTAAAATTACCGGCAACCAATCGTTATCGAAAAGCGGACCGGGTGCATTAATTTTTACAGCAGACAACGAATACATAGGCACAACAACCATTAACGGCGGAGTTTTGCAACTTGGTTTTAACAGTCCATCCGGCAGTGTGGCAAGTACAAGTATTGTAAACAATGGAACTTTGAGTTGCAGTAGAAATAATGTTGATTTTTCTTATTCAGGAGTTATTTCCGGAACGGGATTATTACAAAAGGGTGGGGATGGAAAAATGACTTTAAATGCTGCAAACACCTATACAGGACCTACATGGATTGCTGTTGGCACATTAGCTTTAGGTCCCAATGGCAGTATTGAAAATTCTTCTGAAGTTAGTTTTACATGGGATAACAATGCCAAATTTGATGTTTCATCGGGTAATAAGAAAATTAAAAGTTTGGCGCAATGGGACAACTTTTTTGGACATGAGATTATTCTTGGAGAAAGTACATTAACCATAGGTATTTCAGGAGTAGAATGTGATTGGAGCCATTTTGCCGGTGTAATTTCAGGCAGTGGCGGAATAACAAAAGCAAGTACTGCTGAACTGTTTCTTCGTGGCGACAATACTTATACCGGAACAACAACGATTGAAGAGGGTAATTTGTATCTTGGAAATCCTGATTCTGGAACGGGTAGTATTAAAAGTAACAAAATTATTAACAATAGTTATTTCTATTTCTACACCGGTGATACGGAATACACCTATCCTGGTGCTATTTCCGGAACGGGACAGGTTTATATTCTCAATAAAAAAACCACATTAACAGGAAATAACACCTATTCGGGTCCAACTGATATACACACGGCAACTCTTGCTTTAGGTTCAACCGGAACTATCGAAAATTCTCTTATTCAACTTTTTAATGAAAATAGCAAATTTGACATTTCAGCAGGCAGTAAAAAAATTGCAGGTTTGAATGCAAATGCGGGTGAAATTGCGCTTGGTTCTTCCACATTAACCATTGATGGTGGGGGTAACTGCTACGGCAAATTTACCGGCACGGGAAGTGTTACCAAAACAGGCGCAGGAGCTTTTTTAATTAACAATGAAAACACGGCCACTGGTATGTTTTCGCTCAATGGAGGCACTTTAGATTTTTATAAAAGATGGGAAGGCAACTTTACGCAGGCGGCCGGCACTAATTTGGTGATAAAAGAAAACGCCATTATCGCCGGCACTTGCTTGCTTATGGGCGGTAAAATAAGCATGGATTTAACCGCAGAAACCCCATCCAAACTCATCGTTATGGGAGCGGCTTCTACTCCCGGAAAAACCGAACTAAACATTAAAACAGACGTAATAACCGACTATGTGCTCATACAAGCCGCATCGGGATTAGATTTCAAGGAATTTACATTGGGCGTACCGGAATCGGTGGCAAAACTCTCCGCTTCTGAAAACGGCTCAAAACTGTACCTCACTGCATATCAAAGTATGTTGGACATTGAAACAATTACGAATGACGAATTACAAATTACGGTGTATCCGAACCCAACCACAGGACAATTAACAATTGAAAGTTCAAAGTTCAAGGTTCAAAGAGTGGAAATTTACGATGTATTCGGCAGAAAAGTGGGTGGATTATTCCCCTCCAATTCATTGGAGGGGTGGACGGCGAAGCCGGACGGGGTGGTTATCGGTCTTACGGTCTTGCGGTCTTACGATCTTACGGTCTTCCCCGCCGGCGTTTATTTCTTAAAAATTACAACTGAGAATGGGGTTGTAACGAAAAAGGTAATCAAAAATTAACAAACTTGTACACGAATTACACGAAATTCGTCGGAGATTATTGAAAAAATATTACTTTTGCGCATTTAAATTAAAATGCAAAAATTTTAGTGTAACTAAAACCGAAATTCATGAAATAAACAAGAAACAAAACATACAAATAGCATCTGCTACTTTTGGCATCAGAAAATATTACTATTAAGAACCAGAAATAGTATAATGCTTGTAGATATACAGTATTTCTTACCACTTCAGTAGCGGATGATTTAAGTCCGCTTTTTTGTTGTCAAAAAAAAGCTCAAATCAAAAAATAAACCTTTTTTCAAAATATATTATTAACCAAAAAAATCAAAATTATGAAAAAAATTACAAATTTAACTACCCCGTCTCGCTTCGCGAGCCACCCCTTCAATGCATTGAAGGGGAATTTATTCCCCAATCTTACGGTCTTACGATCTTACGCTCTTACGGTCTTCATGTTTCTCTGCATTACCCAAGTGCACGCCCAAACTACCCTTACCCCCCATTTTACAGCGGAAAGCAAAAAAATAATTATCCCCAAAGATGCCTCGGTGTTGCCGGAAATTCATGAAGGGCTAATTGGTATTTATCATAGTGGAAATAACTATTACGTGAAACTGAACGGGGAGTATCTTTTTGGATCAAATTTTCCTTTGAGCAAAGGAAATGCCTTTTATCGCTCCGCATATTTTTCCGGAGGTGCCATGATGGCCTGGCGAAAAGATGCTAAAGGGTACGGACAGATCCCTTTTATTATTTATCCAGATGGCAAATATCGGGATTTTCCCACCGGATTAAGAACTTCTACCGGCGCCTCCTTAGACGTTATCGACGCTTTTAGTTTTTGTGAAGGATATGCATTGGTGAAAAGAGGAAATTTAGCCTCCTATTCCGTAGCTTATATCGATAAAAACGGGAAAGAGGTTTTTCCACTACTGGGTGGTAGTAATTGCTGTATGAATAATGAAAATCAAATTTATCCCGTAAGAGAAAACCGGCGCTTATACTTCGATTTTAAGGTTGGAAAATATGGTTATGCCGATGAAAAAGGAAATATTGTGATTAAGCCCCAATTCGATAAAGGGGAGAACTTTAACGACGGTATGGCATTGGTAATGTTGAAGGAAGGATTCAGTGAAAGATGGGGATACATTGATTTGTCGGGGAAAATTGTAATTCCCATAACTTACAAAATACGTCCGGGAAGATTTAGTGAAGGATGGGCTCCCGTGAAAATCGGCGAATACGATTCTGATTACGAAATGACCTACATTGATAAAACAGGGAAACGGGTAATGGACAGGCAACCCTGGAATTTAAACGAGTTTCATGACGGTTATGCATGGGTGGGAACCGGTTGTGATAAGTTGTTTGTGATGAACCGAAATTTTGAAGAAGTGCGCAATGTAACCGATGATTTCTACCATAGCGGAAACGGTTTTGGCGTTTGTATGTTCAAAATGTATCAGGAGGGAGTAGGCGATAAAAAATGGGGTATTGATTTTCCAAATGGTATGCAGGCGCTGCACCAGGGTGGTATGGAAGACGGAGATATTTTTGCCCCAGACGGCACCCTTCTTTTTAAAGCTGTTGACGCGAAAGGAAAGAGAGTAAACTTGCATAACATAACCGAAGGCGATCTGTTCTACTGCCAAGTGCGTTTTGAAAATGAACCGCGTTTGAAAGAAAAAGATATCCTGTTACCATGCTTTATCAACAAAAAAGGAGAGGTTGTGTATTATTTTATAGAAGATTATGAAGGATATGAAGGCATAACCCCGATTCAAATTAAATAACATGAAACATTTACTCTACATTTTCGTCCTTCTGCTTTTGCCCATATCTGTCTTTTCACAGGGAAATCTGCAAGAAAAAATTCAAAATATGTTGAATGACAAAACGATAGAAGACCCTTATGAGAGGTGGGACGTCGTTTACAAAACCACTGCTAATGACTTTTCTGTTTTGCAGCCTGAAGAAGCCATCCTCATTTATAATGATATGATCGCTTTTGTTGAAAGAGAAATAAAAGATAAGCCTAAACGTAATATGGCAAAAGCGAGTATATATAATGATATGAGACTGTTATATTCTTTTAGAGGAGAACCTGATGACTTTGCGATTGAAGAAAAATTAATGAAGAAGGCTATCGAACATGCTGAACTCTCGAACGATAATGCCACTCGTGCCTATATGTATAAAGAGTATGGTGGAATGTTGTCCACATGTGGTACTATTTCAATGGCTCATGAGTTTTTTTATAAGGCAATAAATCTCTTTAAATCTGTTAATAATTATGATAAGATTTTTCACTGTTTTTACTTAATTGCAGAAAACCTTTTGCAAACCCGCGACCTTGCCGGTTTAAATAAAGTGATTGAACAGATGCAATTTTATATAGATAAATATCCATCAAATCACAATTATTATAATCTATTTTCAGTGCAAGCAGCCTATTACTGTATTTTGTCGGAAGACCATCCTGAAAACTATGACTATAAAGAAAAATCGCTGATTTATTCAAGAAAAATAATTCAAGTGGTTGAAAAAGAACCAAATATAACTTATTCAAATGCCTTTAATTACTATAATGTAGCCGTTACTTTTCGCAACTCTTACCCAACTCAGTATGATTCCATTTATTATTTTCTAAACAAAGCACTTGAATCTGCACCTTTACATGACAAACCTTATACTATAGAATTAGAAATCTGTGTGTATCAACTTTATGCAGAAGTTCACTTTGCACAAAAAAACTATAAACAGGCTGAAAAAGACATATTTTATGTGTTGTCATTGTTGGAAGAAGTAAAAGATAACAACTCGGTAGTAGTGGATTTTTCGGAAGCCTATAAATTTTTGGTTTTGTATTACGAAACCCTGAATCGTCCGGCTGAAGCGTTTAAATACCATAAACTTTTGTTAGAGAATGAAAAAAGAAGGTATGAAAACGACAAAATTGTTGCCATGAATGATATGTTGGTAAAATATGAAGTAGAAAAGAAGAATGAACAATTAGACCGGATGGCTGAGCGGGCTAAAACCACCAGAACAATGTTGCTTCTTTCCGGCGTTTTGATAGTCGTTTTGGTAATGGTAATGATAATTCTTGTTCGTTTTCAAAAATTAAGAAAACAGCGTTTGGAACAATCCGTATATGAAGCGGCACTGCTTGCTGAATTGAAACAGAACGAATTAGATACGGAATTGCAACGGATTAAAAAACATTTGGAACAAAAGCCAACCAAGGCTATGATTGTTAAACTCACAGAGTGGATTTCTCAATCGCCTATTGAGAAAACAAAAGAGAAAGAGTATATTCAACAATTATCGGAATTGGATATTGAAATGTTAGAGCAGGGGTATCTTACTTCCGATGAAAAAATATCCAATATGGATATGAAATATATCATTTGTTTTGCTATGGATATGGATGTGAAAGATATGAGCCTTTTGTTTAACGTTGAACCGGCAAGCATCCGCACCGTGCGTTACCGTATAAAAAAGAAGTTCGGCAAAAAAAACACTTTCAAGTTTTTGATGTAGTTAATAACAGTATTATTTTTCTTTCCTTGTAAAATTCTATTTCTGTCTATATTTTTCAAAATAGGGTTTATACTTTTGCCGAAAAATTATTTATTAATCAAAAAAATATGAAAAAATTTTTACTATTATTATTCATGGCACTGTGCCTTGTTTTCTCCGGTTGTAAAAAAGAACCCAACGAAAAAAAACCTCATAAAAACAAACTTGTTTGGGGTGAAAATACTGTGTTAATTACTGATGACGACAATCGTTATTTGAAAGAATGCAGTGAGTATTTGTTAGTATTTGAAAAAAACGACAAAATTGATAAGGTGAAGGTGGGCGATATTTTGCTCTCTAATATTACAACATTGGCGCCGATGGGATATTTAAGTAAAGTAACAGAAGTAATTAAAGAGAACGAAACCATCACTCTCAAAACCGAAGATGCCACATTGGAGCAAGCGATCCAAGAATGCAATTTAATTATTGAGTATAAAATAAAGGATGATGATATTTTAGAAGTGATTGAAAATGGAAGAAAAGGCGATGAAGAGTTTTCATTTTTTAAAGATTTTAAAATTAATTTCGGAGATTCTCACTGCTCTCTATCGGCAACCATTCATAAACTTGTTCCCACTCTTCATGCAAAATTAGAAATTGATTGGTTTACTTTAAAAGAATTTGAGTTCTACATTCAAGTTGAAGGTGAAATGAATTTTGAGTTTACCGGTAAAATTGAAGGCGAAAAACCCATCTTCAATGAAAAGAAAATCAGGCTTAAACCCATTATGTTTCCTGAGCCTATAGGTATTCCGCTGGTAAACAATACAATATTCTTTGCACCTAAACTTAAAGGCGAGTTCAAAGCGGTAGCAAAAACTGCCGAAACTTCAAAATTTACTAACGCTGTAGGAATACGTTATAAAGATGGGGCATGGAGTTCTATAAATGAAAGTGAAAACAACTTAACCTCTCAGGAGCCAAAACTTTCGTGTGAAGGTTTTGTTGCTTTAGGTTTATTTGGCGGATACAAAGCAGATGCAATACGCTCTGCTTCACTAAAATTAGAAGTTGGAGCCGGCGCAAAACTAAAAGCTGAACAAAAGCATGATCCAAAAACAGATCAATGCAAAATTGATTGGGCTATTGTTGGTTTTATTGAAGGTAATGTTGAAGCTGAGGTAAAATTCATACGCAAAACAATAGGAAAATATGAAGTTACACTCTTTCCTAAAGAAATACCTACCAAACTTAAAGGAGAAATTTCTATTGACTGTGGCAATTTTGTCCCGGTAACCGATATTACGAATTTACCCACAACAGCAACTGCCGGAACGCCGCTTACGCTCACAGGAAAAGTGGTTCCCGCCGAGGCATCAATGCAAAAAATTGATTGGAGTATGGTTAATGCAGGAAACACCGGAGCCACTATTAACGGAGACAAATTTACAGCCACAAAAGCCGGCACTGCTAAAGTAAGAGCAACTATCGCAGGGGGAATAGACATGGATGTTATTAACCCAAAAGATTTCGTAAAAGATTTTAACATTGAGGTAAAAGAAGAAAAAAAAGAACCCTTAAAAATTACTTTGACTTGGGGAAATGGTAGTTATTACCTTGGTATGAGTATTGTTTCGATGGAAGGGGGACTTCTTGACCAGCATAATGATCCAACTAATGATAAAGGTGGAGTATGGAAATCAATATTAAGAACTTGTGAAGGATATCAATATCCAACAAATCCTGTAACTGCTTCTTGGGAAAATTCTATCTGTGGAGAATATGGAGTCTCTGTAATTAATTATAGCGCAACTCATATTGGCATTGATAAGTGCGGCAATTCTTGGGAAGCAGCCACAGGCTATACTGTAACCATAGAGGTCAATAATCAAACAAAAAAATTACAAGGAAGTTTTTGTACAGATCCATTTTCAACTTGTAATTCATTTGGTACTGATTATTGGAAATTTAAGTTAGATTGTGAAACCGGCGAAATTATAATTACAGGCGAACCTGACAAATAACAATTTCATTAAAAAAAAGAGGTATATTATGGCAAATCAAGAACCTATATATGTTTTATTTAATTTTTTAAGAAAAATGACAAAAAAAAGTTTTAATTTGAGGAATGTGGTTGCGATAGCAATCTGCCTCGCAGGAGTAACAATGTTTTCAGGATGCGGCGGAAGTGGCAGCGGAAGTGGTAATGTAAAGAATAATGAATATTTAGGGGCACTTCCCAAAATTTATGTAGATTATCAGTTAGCAAAAGCAAAAAATCAGGAAAAGAGCGCAAAATTAGGCGAAATTAGCAGTATTGACAAAAGGATGAAAGAAGCCGAAAAACTCAAGAATGAACGAAATGAAATTGAAGAAAAACGCAGTGCTGATGCTAAGGCGGAAATTCATAAACTTGTAGGCAAGGAAATTCCTTTCTCTCACAGTAAAAATTTTGTTGACACATATCCTTATGAAGTAACTTCTGCAAAAATTAATGAAGATGGATGTATAGCGCTTTCTGTCATTGCAAAGCAAGATTTTACTTTGCAACTTGGTAAAAATTATGCTGTTTATAAGGAGTTTTTTTTTAGAAGTTTTGCAAAAGACGGTTCGAGCGGAGTAATAAGCGCTTGCTATCTAATGGACATAAGTTGGAATGGCAAATCTTTTACTAAGGGGCAATCTATTGGGAATAACGTTTGGATTGGGTTACATTTTGAAACTTATGCTGAAAAATTGGTAGATTTTGCCGGTATAGAGTTTATAACTAAAGAGGAGTATTCAGAGTTATTTAAAAATAATCAATAGAGACAATACGTGCTACCACCGAAAACCGTTTTAATATCGGCTATTTACCGTCAAACATTTATATTTTACAAATCAATGACGGTTTTTTCTATGTAAAATTACTTAGAAAAAATAAGTAAAATTACTTAGAAAAAATATGTAAAATTACTTAGAAAAAATAAGTAAAATTACTTAGAAAAAAAACAAATTTTTATTATTTTTTTGCAGGCGAAATTCATTCAAGTAAGAATTTCAGAATTAAAAAAAACTATGTTAATATAACATGTGCGGCTTTGCGATTTTTTAATACATTTGCACACTTTTTAAAAAAAACTGATTTATATTGATTATGAGCGATTTAGTAAACGATGCAACAGTACAACCTGAAGATTACACTGCAGAAAATATCCAAGTTTTAGAAGGGTTGGAAGCTGTGCGAAAACGCCCCGCCATGTACATCGGCGACGTGGGCGAAAGAGGACTGCACCATCTTGTGTATGAAGTAGTAGATAATTCTATTGATGAAGCATTAGCCGGGCACTGTAATCACATTGTGGTTACCATCCATAAAGATAATTCCATTTCTGTGTTAGACAACGGCCGTGGTATCCCGACCGACTTTCACGAAAAAGAGCAGCGCTCTGCATTGGAAGTGGTACTTACCGTATTGCATGCCGGCGGAAAATTTGATAAAGATTCTTACAAAGTTTCAGGCGGATTGCACGGCGTTGGGGTTTCTTGCGTAAACGGACTATCCGAACATTTAAGGGCAGAAGTGTTTCGAAACGGAATGCATTTTGTGCAAGAGTTTGAATATGGAAAGCCTATGTATCCTGTGAAAGAAGTTGGAAAAACAGAACAACGCGGTACGCTGATTTGGTTCAAGCCCGATTCTTCCATTTTTATTACCACCGAATACAAATTCAGCACATTAGCTACCCGCTTAAAAGAGTTGGCGTTCCTAAATAAAGAAATTACTCTCGAAATTGTGGATGAACGCGAAGAAAAAGAAAACGGAGAGTTTTTGAAAGATAAATATTATTCGGAAGAAGGTTTGAAAGATTTTATCAATTATTTGGATGGCGGGCGCGAGAAAATTATGGAAAACCCCATCTATATGGAAGGGGAAAAAAATAATGTGCCGGTGGAAATTGTAATGCAATACAACACCTCATTTACCGAAAATATTCACTCTTATGTAAACAATATCAATACGATAGAGGGTGGAACACATCTTGCCGGATTTCGGCGTGCTTTAACCAGAACGCTGAAAAAATATGCCGATGAAAGTAAAATGTTGGAAAAATTAGAAAAACAAAAAATAGAGATTTCCGGAGACGACTTTCGTGAGGGCTTAACCGCCATTATTTCCGTAAAAGTGGCTGAACCGCAATTTGAAGGACAAACCAAAACCAAGTTAGGAAACAACGAAGTAATGGGCATTGTAGATCAAATGGTGGGCGAAATGTTGCGCAACTATTTGGAAGAAAACCCGAAAGATGCTAAAGAAATTGTGAATAAGGTGGCTTTAGCAGCTACGGCGCGCCACGCTGCCCGAAAAGCCCGTGAAGCCGTGCAACGCAAAAGCGTGTTCAGTGGCGGCGGACTTCCCGGAAAACTTTGGGACTGCTCATCCAAAAAATCGGAAGAATGTGAGCTCTATTTGGTTGAGGGTGATTCCGCAGGCGGTACTGCCAAACAGGGTCGCGACAGCAAGTTTCAGGCAATTCTTCCCTTGCGCGGTAAAATTTTGAACGTGGAAAAAGCCATGCAACACAAAGTTTTTGACAGTGACGAAATTAAAAATATTTTCACTGCGTTGGGTGTAAGTATTGGTACGGAAGAAGATAGCAAAGCCCTAAACTTGGAAAAACTGCGCTACGGAAAAGTAATTATCATGACCGATGCCGACGTGGACGGAAGCCACATAGCCACGCTAATTCTTACCTTTTTCTTTCGCTACATGAAAGAACTCATCGAATTTGGACACGTGTATATTGCCACTCCCCCACTCTATTTAGTTAGAAAAGGAAAACAGGAACGCTATGCGTGGTCGGATAAAGAGCGCGATGCCATAACTGCTGAATTTACGAATAACGGAACCCACACCGCAGGTTTGCACGTACAACGCTACAAAGGGTTAGGAGAGATGAACGAAACACAACTTTGGGATACCACGATGAATCCTGAAACCCGCACGTTGCGCCAAATTACTATCGAAAATCTGACCGAAGCCGACCGCGTTTTTGCCATGCTGATGGGCGATGAAGTACCCCCACGCCGCGAATTTATTGAACAAAACGCTCATTACGCCAAAATTGATATATAAAAGTTGTACGAGCGGGGTGAACCCGCCCCCTACCTAAAAATTATGGAACCTATCATCACTTTAAAAAACATCGACATTTATCAACGAAAATTGATGATTTTGCATCAAATATCGCTAATTATCAATAAAGGTGAACTGGTTTATTTGATTGGAAAAACAGGTACAGGAAAATCTTCAATCCTTAAACTTTTAATTGCAGATGAAAAAGCACACGGCGAAAAAGCAGAAATTGTTGGATTTGACTTGAAGACAATTAAAACAAAACAAATCCCTTTTTTACGAAGAAAATTAGGTATTATTTTCCAAGATTACCAACTTCTATCCGAAAAAACAGTTTTTGATAATTTAGATGATGTACTCAAAGCAATCGGCTGGATGGCAAAAAACGAACGCTCTGAAAAGGTAATGAAAGCATTAGATAGGGTAGGACTGAGTACAAAACACTTTAAATATCCGCACCAACTTTCCGGAGGAGAACAGCAAAGAATTTGCATTGCACGCGCCTTGCTTAACGAACCCGAACTATTAATTGCCGACGAACCTACGGGAAATTTAGACCCTATCACTTCAGAAGAGATTTTTCAAATATTTCATCATATTAACAAAAAAGGGACTACCGTATTAGTTGCAACACACGATTTTATGATGATCGACAAGTTTCCTTCACGCTCGCTGCTTATTGAAGAGGGAAAAATTATAGATTCAGGATTATGATTTCAGTTCTTATACCCGTTTTTAATTTTAATGTGGCCAAATTGGTGAAAGACCTGCACGCGCAACTTACTTATGCCAATGTGGTTTTTGAGATTATTTTGGGTGACGACGCTTCTACGCAACAATATAATAATGAAAAACTTACAGATTTACAAGGCGTAACCTATTTCTCCCTGCCGGAAAATATTGGACGAGCAAAAATTAGAAATCTGTTGGTTGAAAAAGCAAATTTTCCCTATTTATTATTCATGGATTGCGATGCTTCTGTTTCATCTTCCTTATACATAAATAATTACATCGTTGAAATATCCAGAAATGCAGCACCGGTCTGCATCATTGGCGGGGTAGAGTATCGGAAACAAAAACCAAACCCAAAATATTATTTACGTTGGTATTATGGAAACAAACGAGAAGCCACCGATGCGGATATTCGAAACCAAAAACCCTACAAATCGTTTACCTCTTTTAATGCAGTGTTCTCAAAGTCAATATTTAATCTCGTAAAATTTGATGAGGCATTTTCTACCTATGGAAATGAAGATACTTTTTTTGGAAACCAATTAAGAAGTACTAAAATCCCTGTTATTCACATCAATAACCCTCTTTTTCACGACGGCTTGGATTCGAATGAAGAGTATCTGAATAAAGTGGAAACCTCTATTGATAACTTAATCTTTTTGCTTCATTCAAATAAAATTGACTCAAATTTTATCTCTGAAAATAGATTGCTGGCAAGTTATTTTAAATGTAAAAAAATATTTACAATCCCTTTGCTACAAATATTTTACAAAATATTTGCAACAAATATCAAACAAAGAATCTTAAGAAAACCATCTGTTTTTTGGTTGGATTTATATAAATTAGGTTATTTAGTACAAAACATTTAGATGAAACGCATAATTATTTCGGTTACCAACGACCTATTTAGCGACCAACGAGTTTTAAAAGTTGCGCACAGTTGCTACAATAATGGATATAAGGTACTGGTTATCGGAAGAAAAAATAAAAACTCCAAACTGCTTAATTTACCATTTCAATACAAACTGCTACCGCTTTGTTTTAATCGTTCGGTTTTATTTTATGCTGAGTTTAACATCAGACTTTTTTTTGTTTTACTTTTTTCAAAAGTAGATATATTATTGTCAAACGATACGGATAGTTTGGCTGCTAATTTTTTAGTGAGTAAAATTCGAAATAAAAAGTTGATTTTCGATGCACATGAAATTTTCCCCGAACTACCGGAATTAGCGCACCGCCCACAAATAAAACAAGTTTGGAAAATCATAGAAAATTGGATTTTCCCCAAGTTAAAACATTGTTATACAGTATGTCAATCTATTTCTGATTATTATAATCAAAAATACAATATCAATATGAAAGTGGTTCGAAATGTTCCATATAATTCTAAATATGTTGGCGAAAAATTGCTTAATTTTTCCGGAAAGAAAATTATTATCTATCAGGGTGCTTTGAATTTCGGACGCGGTTTAGAATGGGTAATTGATGCGATGCCACATGTTGAAAACGCGGTTTTGGTTATTATTGGAGATGGCGGAATCTTTAATGAACTGAAAGAAAGAGTAGATAATCTGCAATTAAATGCAAAAGTTTTTTTCATGGGTCGCATTTCGGGTTCAGAACTATATAAATACACCCCCTCTGCCGATTTAGGACTTTGTTTGTTAAAAAACAGAGGATTAAACTATTATTATTCGTTACCAAATCGAATTTTTGACTACTTGCATGCCGGTGTTCCCGTTTTAGCCACCGATTTCCCCGAAATTGCAAATATCGTAAGAAATTACAATACCGGTGTTCTTATCAACCGCTACAACCCTGAATATTTGGCAGGCGTGTTGAACGATTTTTTTTCAAAACAATTTGACACAAGCCACTTCGCCGAAACTGCAAAACAATTTTGTTGGGAAAATGAAGAAAAAATATTGCTCGATTTACTATCTTAATTAATCTATTTTTATGAAAATAAAACATTTAACTCATAATGAAATAGATTTTCAGAAATGGAATGAAACCATTGTAAATGCACATAATTCATTAGTATATGCAGAAAGTTGGTATTTAGATATTGTTTCACCAAAGTGGGAAGCATTAGTTTTGGGAGATTATGAGTATGTGATGCCCTTGCCCGTAAAACGAAAATTTGGAATCTCATTTTTAATTCAACCTCCATTAACACAACAACTCGGAATTTTTTCTAATCAAATTATTGATGAAAATATTGTTGAACTTTTTATCAAAAAAATCCCGTATCGTAGTTATCATCTGAATTTGAATGAACAGAATTTATATAGCAAGGGCGTACTACGGCCCAATTTATTGTTGCATCTAAACAATAATTACCAAACGCTGTTTTCCAATTATTCAACAAACACAAAGCGAAATATTAAAAAGGCACATGAATCAAACTTGAAGATAAAAAAGAATCTTTTTCCGGATGAATTTTTAGAATTTTATCATAACACAGAAAAAAACTATCCTACCGAACCGGAAAATAGAGTTAACAATTTGATAAAGACAACTTTTGATAAAGAAAAACTAACAATTTACGGCGCGTTCAACAAAAATGACCAATTAATCTCCGCTCTTTGTTTGCTTCTTGCTCCAAAAAGATTGATTTATTTATTGCCGGTTTCCAATAAAGAAGGTAAAGAAAATTCAGCAATGTTTAGAATCGTAGATGAAATCATTCAAAGTTATGCGAGCAGCTATTTAATTCTTGATTTTGAAGGTTCTAAAATTGAGAATATTGCACATTTCTATCAAGGATTTGGAGCCGAATTGAAGCCTTATTGGGAGATAAAAAGGTGGAGTATTAATGACTTTATGAAATGTTTTAATAATTTACAATAAAAGGTTTTTTTTACGTTACCCTTATACAACAGAATATTATGAAAGATATTTTTCAACGCATTAAAGAAACGCCGGGTCCTTTAGGACAATATCAAGATTTGGCTGACGGCTATTTTATGTTTCCAAAATTGGAAGGAGAAATTCAGCCCAAAATGAAATTTAACGGCAAAGAAGTACTGAATTGGAGTTTGAACAATTATTTAGGACTTGCCAATCATCCTGAAGTGCGGGAAGCCGATGCGCAAGCTGCCAAAGATTTTGGATTGGCATACCCCATGGGCGCACGGATGATGTCGGGAGACTCTATTTTCCATAGAAAATTAGAACAGGAACTTGCCGACTTTATCGGAAAACCTGCCGGCTATCTGATGAATTTCGGATACCAGGGAATGATCTCTATTATTGACGTATTGACTACAAGACGGGACGTAATTGTTTATGACAGCGAATCGCATGCCTGTATTTTAGACGGATTGCGTTTGAGTTTGGCAAAACGTTTTGTATATCAACATAATGATATGGACAGTTTGCGCAAACAAATGCAGCACGCACTCCCCGTTGCAGAACAAAACGGGGGAGGAATTTTGGTAATTACTGAAGGCGTTTTTGGAATGGCAGGCGACATTGGAAAGTTGGACAAAATTGTGGAAATGAAAAAAGAGTTTCCCTTCAGATTGTTGGTGGATGATGCACATGGTTTCGGAACAATGGGAAAAACAGGCGCCGGCGTTGCAGAACATTTTAATTGCACGGAAGGGGTGGATGTTTTCTTCGGAACTTTTGCCAAAAGTATGGCAGGATTTGGCGGGTTTGTGGTTTCGGATAAGGAAATTGTGGGCCACCTTCGTTATAATATGCGCTCCCAAATTTTTGCCAAATCTCTCCCCATGCCTATGGTTATAGGAGGACTAAAACGGCTGGAACTGCTTAGAAATAAACAAGAACTCCGCGAAAAACTATGGATCATTGTGAAAGCACTTCAAAAAGGATTGAGAGAAAAAGGATTTAATATCGGGAAAACAGAATCGCCCGTAACTCCGGTGTATTTTGAAGGCGGAGTGGATGAAGGTACAAACGTGGTAGTGGACCTGAGAGAAAACTACGGAATTTTTTGCTCTATCGTTACGTATCCTGTAATCCCGAAAGGAGTACTCATGCTCCGTTTAATCCCTACCGCTGTGCATACTTTAGAGGATGTAGAACGTACCATTAAGGTATTCAGTGAAGTCAAAGAAAAATTAGCGCAAAAATACTATAATAAACCTATTCCTAAACGAAATCTTAACCTATAATGATTACAAAATTAGCACAAGTAATCGATTTAGTAAAATCGAAACCAAAAAAACGTTTGGTGGCAGCATTTGCCAACGACGACCACACTATTGAAGCCGTAAACCATGCCGTAGAACTCAGTATTGTGGATGCCATTTTAGTGGGCGATAAACCCACCATCGAGAATGTTTGCAAACAATTAAACCTTGACGTAAACAAGTTTACCATTGTGCATGAACCGGATGAAATGAAGGCAGCCGCAAAAAGTTGCGAACTCATTAACCAAAAAGAAGCGGATATTTTGATGAAAGGTGCACTTTCTACCGACAAATATATGCGGGCTATCTTGAACAAAGAAGGTGGCTTGTGCCCTCCCAATGCGGTGCTTACGCATATCGCTGTGGTTGAAAATCCGGCATATCATAAATTGCTCATTGCCGGCGATTGCGCCATTATCCCGCTGCCCGATTTGAAACAAAAACAACTGATCTTACAACATATCATTAAAACTGCAAAAGCAATCGGCATTGACAAACCCAAAGTGGCTATTATTGCCGCTACCGAACAAATGTCTGTGGGAATGACTGCCTGTGTTGATGCTGCTATTATTGCAAAAATGGCAGACCGCGGACAAATCCCCGGAGGTGCCATTATTGATGGTCCGATTTCATTGGATATTGCGGTGGATGAAGAAACGGCGAAAGTTAAAAAAATGCAGGGCGGGGTTGCCGGTGATGCAGACGGCCTCCTGTTCCCAAATATTGAAAGCGGAAACATTTTTTACAAATGCAGCACCAAATTCAACAATGCCGAAGTGGGTGCATTCCTCGCCGGAGCCAAAGCCCCATGTGTGCTTTCTTCCCGCGGAGATACCTCATTGACAAAACTTTATTCTATTGCTATTGCCGCAGCTCTATAATTTACGAATAAGGTATGTTGAGTGATGATCCAAATCAATAGGAAAGTTTTGCACGGAATATGTTAATCTATACTCATAAAATTACCCCACGCATTTTATATACTTTTCGTGTAGTTTTTGAACGTATTTTAAATAGTTCTGTACATTTTACTACTCATTTAGATGAATTTTCAGCCTCAACCGAACCCAAAATAGCCTATTCTTCCCACAAAATTGAAACCCCAATTTGGATGGAAGCCCTACCCATACTTTTTGAAGAAAATGTTGTAAAACAAAATATTACTCCTAAAAATTGGGGAAAATTTACTCTTTTTTTTCCCACAAACAACGGAAACTTCCCTGTTGATATAGCAGCGGTTATTTTCTTTCTCATCACTCGCTATGAAGAATATTATGAAGATCATAAATTAGACAAACACGGACGGTTTTCATGCCGGGATAGCATAGCTTATCAATTAGGATGGCATAGAAAATTGATCGCACATCGATTGGCGGTTTCATTAGCCCATACTGTTAAAACTCATTTTCCTGATTTTGAGTACCGGCTCCCCCACTTTGAAGAGTGGTCCACCCACGATGTAGATATAGCGTATCAATATAAAGGAAAATCTTGGTGGCATTGGTGCGGCGCAGTTACAAAAGCATTGCTGCAACTTCGTTTTGAACATGCGAAAAATTACCTGAAAACTGCGTTAGGAAAAGAGATCGCTGATCCTTTTGATCATTTCGCACCCGAACAAAACAACTCTATTTATTTTATCCCCACCGCACCCTTTGGCAAATACGATAAAAATATTTCATTTAAAACAAAAACATTCAGAAATTTAATAAACAGATTAAAAGAATTTTCCGAATTAGGAATTCATCCTTCCTATCATTCATCTACCAAAACTTCCTTGATTGAAAAAGAAAAAAAACATTTAGAGAAAATTGCACAATTAACCATTACAAAATCGAGACAACATTTTTTACGATTTCGTTTTCCAAACACCTTTCAGGATTTATTAAAAGCAGGAATTACAGATGATTATTCTTTAGGTTGGCACAATGAAGCCGGTTTTCGCGCCTCCATCGCGGTAGCCTATCCGTTTTTTGATTTGGTAAAAAATGAAGAAACAAAATTATTATTCCATCCCCTGGCTTTTATGGATTCTGCTTTGAATCAAATGGAAGGACAAATCGTTCTAAATGAATTGAGAGAAGAGATAAAAGAGATGGGGGGGGATTTTATTGTGCTGACGCATAATTCCAATGTTCAATCTACCCCATAGCGCAATAAAAAAACATAAAAATAGACCGAAACTCGAAATATTGCCCCTGTTTCATAATAATCTCTACTTTTGCCGTTATTTTTAACAAAAATATTTTAGATGAACGAATTTAGATTAAGAAACTACTCTATGCTTCCCCCCGTGGTGAAAAATTTGTTGATTATCAACGGAATCATGTATTTAGCTACAGTGGTGTTCCAATCACGCGGCACAGAGTTTGTAAGTATCTTCGGACTGCACTACTTTACCGCAGAAAGTTTTAAAATTTGGCAGCCCATTACCTATATGTTTATGCACGGAAATTTCGGGCATCTGTTCTTTAACATGTTCGCCTTGTGGATTTTTGGCGCTGCATTGGAAAATACATGGGGAGAAAAACGTTTCCTTATCTACTACTTTGTGTGTGGCATCGGCGCCGGTTTGATACAATTACTGGTAATTGGATTACAAATAGATTCCCTGTCTCAAAATCTCCCACCCGAAATAGTTAATTATATCATCGAAAAAGGAAAACAGTTGCAGTATTTACCCAAAGGTTCCTTCTCTTATGAAGATGCAAAGAGCTTATTCCAATTAATAAACACTCCCACCGTGGGCGCATCCGGTTCGGTGTTCGGATTACTGCTCGCTTTTGGCATGATGTTTCCCAATGCATTGCTTTACGTTTACTTTCTGCTCCCAATTAAAGCCAAATGGTTCGTAATTATTTACGGCGCTTTGGAACTGTTCTACGGAGTGGCTGGTACCCAAGATGGAATTGCCCATTTTGCCCACTTAGGCGGGATGTTGTTCGGTTTCTTTTTAATCTTGTTTTGGAATAAAGAAAATCGCTTTTTTAATTTTAAAATGCCCTCATTCAAAAAGAAAAAAAATTATAAATATACCGTTTCAACAAACTATCAATATAATCCTCAGTATTTTACTGATGAAGAGCACAATCTCCAAAAAAAACAAAACGAAGAAAAAATTAACCAAATTTTAGATAAAATTTCAAAAAACGGATACGATTCATTATCCAAAGAGGAAAAAGATTTCCTTTTTAGCCAAAAAAGATAACCAACATGAAGATTGGATTCGATGCCAAACGCGCTTTTCATAATTTTTCCGGGTTAGGAAACTACAGCAGACTGTTAATTCAATCATTGTCAGAATTATATAAAGAAAATCAGTATTTTCTTTTTTCTCCAAAATACCCACCCCATCCGCTGCACTCTTTTGCCGGTAATGAGAATTGCAAAATGGTTACTCCTAAAAACCTTGCCTCGTTACTGCCCTCCTCCATTTGGCGCAGTTTTTTAGTACACAATGAGATTCATGCACAACATATCGACCTGTTTCACGGATTGAGCGGCGAGTTGCCGGTTTTTTCGCTAAAAATTCCAAAAGTAGTTACAGTTCACGATGTTATATTTTTGCGTTACCCCGAATATTATACCGCTTTTGACAGAAAAATCTATGAAAAAAAGTTTCGTCATGCCTGTAAAATAGCAGATAAAATTATTACGGTAAGCAAACAAACCGCCGAGGATTGCATTCATTTTTTGGACGCGGATCCAAAAAAAATCGAAATTGGCTACCAAAGCTGCGACCCCATGTTTTTTTTGCCTGTTAAAGATAAGAATGTTAGAAAAAAATATGATTTACCGGAAAGATTCATCTTAAATGTGGGCACAATTGAATCCCGAAAAAATTTGTTAAATTTAGTTAAAGCGTTGCAATTTGTTGATGAAGAGATGGTATTGGTTGCAGTGGGTAGAAAAACAGCCTATAGTTCTCAAATTGAAGAATATATAAAAGAAAAACACCTTTCACATCGGGTAAAATTGATGCACCATATCCCGTTTGATGATTTTCCTGCCTTGTATGCTGCCGCCTCTGTTTTTGTTTATCCATCTGTTTTTGAAGGTTTTGGCATTCCTGTGTTAGAAGCGTTAGCCGTAGGAACTCCGGTAGCCACATCCCAAATCTCTTCCATGCCCGAAGTGGGCGGAGAAGCCGCGCTCTACTTCAACCCGTATAATGTGGAAGATATGGCGACCCAAATTAATTTGTTATTGCATGATACCAAAACTGTTGCAACGCTTAATAGAAACAGAATCAAACAATTGGAACAGTTTTCTATAAAAAATATTGCGGAAAAAGTAAACGAAATATATGGGTCGATCCTTTAACCTTTGATCATTTCTTTTTCCAGTGTAAAATTAACCATCTCTTTTGTGTTGTGGATGTGGAATTTTTTGAAGATATTATTTTTGTGAGAATCCACCGTTCTGAAACTGATATTGAGTTGTTCGGCGATCTGCTTGCTGGATAATTTTTTTTGACAAAGTTTGATAATCTTCTTTTCCGATTCTGTAAGTTCGGAAGTGATATCGGCAGGATTTCGTTTTTGTACATAAATCCTGTGGATGATAGCAGAAATATCGGTGCCGAAATATTCCAATCCGTTCGTAACGGAGTGTATGGAATCGGCAAGAACATGGATGCTACACATCCGTTTGGAAATAAAACCACTCACTCCTACATCAATCAGCATTTTTGTGAGCGAATCGGAAACCTGTGAGGAAAGGGCTAAAACTTTTAATTCGGGGTTTTCCTCTTTTAAACGTTTAACCATTTCCACACCGGACATATCGGGCAAGTTCACGTTAAGCAACACCATATCCGGAGAATCTTTTTTCAGCAATTCAAAAAGATCAGCGCCGGTTTCGGCTTCGCCCGTAATGCAAATATCGGGATGATATTTTTCTAAAGCCGCTTTTACTCCAAAACGAAACAGCTCGTGATCATCTACAACAATGGCTTTTATCATAAAAAAGGGGGGTTATTTGAGGGCGCAAAAATAGTTTTTTTATCATTCAATAAAAAAAACACTGAGTCATTTTTACAAAAATACGTACGTATTTTTACAAAAAATACTTAGATAAATTGAGTAAAATTACTCAATGAACCTACTTTTATTTTTTTTTTCTTTGCAGCGTAAATTACATTACAAACCAAACCTAAAATCATTCATCATCAAAAAATATTTATTATGAAGAAACTCATTAAATTCAGTGTGATTCTGGTAATTATTACGGTTGCCATTGTAGGTTGCCGGAAAGAGACCCCCATGAATGGGGGATATGACGACCCCGACTATCCTCCCGGAAACAAAGCCTGTCCCCCCGTGAAAGGGCTCACCACCACCGATGCGGGAAAAGTTGCCGAAACTGTTTTTATTCAATATTACAAAAAAATGACACAAGAGGAACAAGATTTTATGGAAGGTTATGTAGGTGATTTTCGAAAGAAATCGGAGGCTGCCATTTCGGAAGAGGAATCGAACGACCTGGCCACTATGGTTGCGCTATTGACCGGTGAAGGTTATACCCCGAATCTTTTGGGCACGATTGCCGCAACGGCTGTGTTGAAGTACGAAAACAATCCTTATGCGCTCTACAATTTTGGAGGATTTTTGCGGATAACGGGCAACAACGAGCAGGCGCTAACGGTGTTGAAACAGGCTGCCAAATTAGCCCCCTCCAGCGCCCCCATCCTCTCCGCGCTGGGTAGTGCCCTTTTTGATGAGGGGGATATCTCCGGCGCCGAATTTCAGTTTAATAAAGCCCTGAATAAAGACCCCGACTGCGCTTTTGCACACGAAGGAAGGTTTGCTGTAAAATATAGAAAAAGTCTAAATTCAAAAGATGACTTAATACCGCTCTTTGGAAAAGATGATGACCTCGTTCCTGCTTTTAGATCTTTTAAGCCCAATATTAGTAAAGATGCAAAGAAAAAAATAGATAAAGCAGCAAAGAAAGCATAGATCGGAAG
>Ga0209628_10000633_pt1 | contig 21670 bp, 18 predicted proteins | sample TergutCu122P4_FD_187285 | JGI IMG/M metagenome (GOLD analysis project Ga0209628, IMG submission 187285) | Cubitermes ugandensis P4 segment gut microbial communities from Kakamega Forest, Kenya - Cu122 P4 (SPAdes) (version 2) | ecosystem: Host-associated > Arthropoda: Insects > Digestive system...
TGACGCGGGGCATTGTCGCCTCCGCTTACTTTTGTTACTTTTTTGTCTGTAGCCATAAAAAATAATTTTTTTAGTTAATAATGAATAATTTGTCAAAAAATTTCTGCAAAGATAATAAAAATTTTTTTATTAAAAAGTTATTAATTTATTATTTTTGATTTTATTATTAAACAGTATATTTTACCCTATTGACAATGGAGCTTCCAAGCGTGATTTCATCGGCATATTCAAGCGAATCACCAACGGAAACACCGCGAGCAATGATTGAAATTTCTACATCAAAAGGTGCAAGTTTTTTATATATGTACAAGCAGGTTGTATCACCTTCCATATCTGGACTGAGTGCGAGGATTACCTCACGGATTCCGCCTTTTTCTACACGTTCAATAAGCGATTTTATCTCCAAATCATTTAGTCCGATGCCGTTGATTGGCGAAATTGAGCCGCCGAGAACGTGATAAAGTCCTTTGAATTGCTTTGTATTCTCTACTGCAATTACGTCAGATACATTTTCTACAACGCAAACAATAGAATAATCTCGTTTGGGATTATTACAAATTTCGCATATTTCGTTATCGCAAATATTGTGGCATTGACGGCAAAAATTTACTTCAGAACGAAACTTCAAAATTGCATTTCCAAGATTTTCTGCCTCAATACATTCATTTTTAAGCAGATACAAAGCAAAACGTATCGCAGTTTTTTTGCCTACGCCAGGTAATTGTGAAAATTCATTAACAACGTTTTCCAATAAAACAGATGGATATTTATTTTCATTTTCCATTAAATTTCTCTCTTAACTTGATGTTTGTAATCACTTTTTTTGTGTAAAGCGGAAAATCGCCTTGCATCATCCAAGAGTAATATGAGGGGTCTTTTTTAAAAACATCTTCAACTACCATACCTTTGTACCTGCCAAAATTGAAAATTTCCCTGCCTTTTTCATCGTAAATTATTCGTCCCATATAATCAACATTTTGATTTTGTTCCGAAAATTTTGCCAAAAAATCAACTGAATTTTCCAATTCATCATATTTTTCTAACTGTGCAAGCAGGATTTCGTAAGTAGCCCGTGTGTCTGCCTCCGATGAGTGTGCATTTTCCAACTCTTTGTTACAATAAAATTTATACGCAGCCGATAGAGTGCGCTGTTCCATTTTGTAGAAAATCATCATTGAGTCAACAAATTTATGTTTTTTCAAGTCAATATCAACATTGACGCGTAAAAACTCCTCTGCAAGCAGCGGAATATCAAACTTGCTGCTGTTATAGCCCGCCAAGTCGCAGCCCTCAATCTCTTTGACAAGATTTTTTGCAACCTCACCAAAAGTTGGACAATTTTTCACATCATCATCATAAATGCCGTGAATTTCGGATGCCTCTTCGGAAATGTGCATCTCTGGGTTAATTCTGATTGTCTTTACTGTTTCAGCACCGTTTGGCTCAATTTTCAGGTAGGTCAATTCTACAATTCTGTCGCTGCCTACATTAATTCCAGTTGTCTCCAAATCAAAGAAAATAATTGGTTTTTTTAGATTTAATTTCATTAGTGGTTGTTGTTGATTATTTTTGGTAAAAGGTTAAGGGTAAAAGGTTAATTTTTAACTCTTAGTTCTTAGTTTTTAACTTTTAGTTTTTAACTTAGTTTTTTATTATTTTTTCTACAAAAAGACCTTTATCTGTTAAGATTTTTACAAAATAAATTCCTTGTGGTAATGAATTAGTATCAAGTATCAAGTAGTGAGTATCAAGTAGTGAGTAAGTACCAAGTATCTTTTTCCCTGTAATGTCAAGTATTTCCACACTATTAATTCTTAGATCTTCACTGTTCACTCTTAACTCAGAAGTTACCGGGTTTGGATAAATTTTTGGTTTTAACAACTCAATTTCATCAATATCCGTTGTGCCGCCGTTGTTCCAAACAAATGCGATGCTGTCTCCCCAAATATATTCGGCAAGTTCGGGGTGGTCAATAAATGGATTTCTATTATTTTGAATACCATAAACCGCATTATTTCTATCAATTTCCTTTTGAGAAACGGGGTCTTGCCTACTCCAAATTAACAATAGTTGCTGCGTCCAAAGTGTAAATGCAGGATAAGTAGTGCCATTAATTGTCGGTTTTGCCTCGGTATTGCTGTACCACGATGCTACTACATTTTCGTAGCGAGTAACCATATAAAAATAGGTTCGTGCAAAGTCGCCTTTGTACTCGTCTGCAGGTTCAAAAACGGTGCCACTGTAGCCTAAATCAGATTTTGCAGTGCCTAATTTGCTACCGTTATTGCCGCTCCAAGTAATGTTCCCAACTTCGCCGAAAGGGAAGTTGCTTCTTCGCCCATTTGTATATCCATCAGTAGGATAAAGATGAAATAAATCTGAATACATAGGCGTTGCATCATTAAACCAACTTTTTGGAAAAGAGTGTTCGCGGTTGTAACAGTCGCAAACATTACTATAATTGCCGCATTGATCAGTAATAAACGTAAAAGTACAGTTTGAGTACATATCCCAAACTTTGCCGTCAGCCCGCTTATCTGTAGTTTGAAAATCTGTCCAAAGATTGTTGTAACTTCGTACAGTATGTCCTTTTATTATATTATAAAGTGCAGTTTTTAGTTCTGCTTTATTTTTGCCATTTGCCGAATAGTAATAACCGCTCGGTGCTTGGGCAAAAACAAAAATAATGTTTAAGACCAATAATTTTGTGATAATAAGTTTTTTCATTGTGATAATATTTTAGTAATTTATAAGTTTATTTTTAATGCAAAGTTAGCATAAAATTTTCAATTACACATAAACGGATAAAAAAAATAGAGTCATCTTGAAAATCAAGACAACCCCACCTAACTATTATATGTTCAATATCTTATTTACCTCCTGTTGTATTAATTGAGCGCGAGCGTGAATTTTTCTGTTTTTTTACTTTTGCTGTACTAATAGAACGCGAGCGTGAGTTTTTTTGTTCTTTTACCTTTGTAGAAGGAATAGATGTCGATTGTGAATTTTTTTGATTCTGCCATCTTGATTTAAAGTCGGGTAGACACTCGCACGGCTCTTTGTTGCCCAAGTCAAGTAGAACTGTAAATTTTATACCCACCAAAAGAGGATTTACGCTCTTATTCAAAGCCCATTTAGATGCTAAAATAGGGTTATATTTTAGTTTATTAGGGTCTTTATCTGGAGAAATAGGAATATTTATCGGCTCATCATTAACGCCAATATTTTTATGAATATTTAATACTCCATAGTCGGCAAAAGCGGCAACACGGTAGTGTGTTTTTCCTTTTCTTGGAACAAACACTTTACCTAATTCAGCTGATACAATCACATTTAAGCCAAAATCAACTTTGGAGTTGATTTGATTTGTTTCACCGCTCGGTTGTCTATCTTTATTTGTATAAGTTCTAAGATAATGCATAGGTGATTTTCCATAATCATCAAGAAAGCGAGGATCAGTTGCTAATGTTCTGTATGTGGTAATTGCATAAGAAGTTGTTCCTATGTGCAATCCAACCTTTCCTCCCACCAAAAAATAAAATCTATTTGCAAATTGTGCGCCCATCAATAATGGAATATTAACATACATTGAATGATATATATCTGTGTATTTATCAAAAAGATAATGCATCACATAAGGGTATCCTTCGGGATCAAGCAATCCGCCTTGTACTATTGGCACTCCAACAAGATGTTGGTTGTTAAGACCTGTAATAGGGTCAATCGGCAAACCTGTTCCACTATCAATTATTTGTCCAACATCCATACGAAATCCGCCATTTTTTGGGTTCAAATAGTTAAAGGGGTCTGTCGGTTTTTGGTTTGATTTGAGCATTGTGTTAGAAAGTTTATAATCAAACTCTGCTCCAAAGGTAATTATAAATCTTTTGTAGTTATATTCAAACCCAACGCCAAACAAACCACCTATACCACCCACAGAAATTGTTTTGGGAACTACATCTTTCACAGCAAAATTGCCATGCATAAGATTTGCATAACCCATCGCTCCCCACATACTTATGTAATATTTGTTGTCAAACGGTCCCATGTATTGTGCATTTATCGGTAAAAAACATAACATAAAGACACATGTAATTATTATTTTGGCATATTTTTTTTTGTTTTTCATATATATTTAATTATTTTTTTCTATTCAAAAATTATTTTTTATAAAATTTTATCAAATTTATCACATAACAAAAACGATGATGATGATTAAAAACATCAGTATTAAAAGTTTTTTCTAAAAATTTAACTTCTAAAAAAATCAATTTAATATAAAAAGCAAAAATATATAAAATCTTTTATTAAAACAAGAAAAAATAAAATATTAACATTTTTAATTAATTTTAAAGTAATTTAATTAAAAATACATTTTATATTTTTTAAACGTAAAAAAAATAAAATTATTGTACAAAAATACAAATATAAATTTCTATTTTTTTTGTACCTTTGCAAAAAATATTTTTTTAGCAAAAATAACAAAATAAATATAAAAAAATTAAAATTAAAAATAATGAAAATTTTAGTTTTAAACTGCGGTAGCAGTTCAATAAAATACAAACTTTTTGATATGCCTGAAAAAACAGAACTATCTTCTGGCGGCATTGAAAAAATAGGTCTGTCCGACTCGTTTTTGAAATATAAAACCATTGTTGGCGAAACAAAATTTATCTACAAGCCAATAGCCGAACACACACAGGGCGTTGAATTGATACTTTCGATTTTGCGGGAAGCATCGGGGAACGCAATTAAAACCTTTGCTGATATTGACGCTGTCGGACACAGGGTAGCGCACGGCGGCGACAGGTTTAAATCATCAACCGTCATCACGCAGGAGGTTGTTGATGATATAAAAAAATGCTACGAACTTGCACCGTTGCACAATCCTGCAAATATGAAAGGTATAGAGGCAATATCAAACATTCTTCCGAATGTGCCGCAAGTTGCCGTTTTTGATACCGCTTTTCACCAGACAATGCAGCCGCATGCCTATATGTATGCGCTACCGTATGAGTACTACACAAAATACGGAGTGCGGCGGTATGGTTTTCACGGCACATCGCACAAATTTGTTGCGCAGCGTGCCTGTGAATTTTTGGGGCTGAATTTTGAAAATAGCCGACTTGTTACTGCGCACATAGGAAACGGCGGCTCTGTTACTGCTATTAAAAACGGAAAATCTGTTGATACATCAATGGGATTAACTCCTGTGGAGGGGCTTATGATGGGTACTCGTTGCGGAAATGTTGATTTGGGCGTGATGACATATTTGATGGATAAAGAGAATTTGACAACAAAGCAAATTAACGATATTATCAACAAACAGAGCGGTCTGTTGGGCGTTTCGGGTATTTCGTCAGATATGCGCGATATAGAAAAAGCAATCAGCGAGGGCAATGAGCGCGCCAAACTTGCGCTGGAAATGTATATGCATTATGTGTTGAAATATATCGGCAGTTACATTGCGGTTTTGGGCGGCGTTGATGCTATTGTTTTTACCGGCGGCGTAGGCGAAAATCAGCCGATTTTGAGGAAATATGTTTGCGAACACCTGAATTTTATGGGGCTTGATTTTAATGATGAATTGAATGAAAATTCTTATGGAAAAGAGGTTGAACTTTCTTTGCCAAATTCTAAAATTCACGTTGCGGTTATTCCAACAAACGAAGAGTTGGCTATTGCAACAGACACAGAAGAGTTGTTGAAGTAGTTTAATAATCAATTTCCCATCTTTCTGGGTAATTATTTCTTAAAAATTCAAAATTTTCAGGGTTTGATTTCAGTTTTTCAGAATCAAGAGCGATGTTATAATTTTGTAAAAATAATTTTTGTACTGATTTAAAATCGGTACATTTTTTTTCATTTTTTGGTAAAATTACTTCAAAATTTTTCAATTCTTCAAAACCAAAAAACTCTGCAACAGAGCGGACGCTCATTTCTGTTGCATTTGCCTTGCCGTTTATGGAATAGCCCGCAATGTGCGGTGTGGCTATAAGTGCGTTTTGCAGCAGTTTGCACGAAATTTGCGGCTCATTTTCCCAACAATCAAGTACAAAGTCGGCAATTTTTCCATTTTTGTATGCATTCAAAAGTTCGGTTTCATCTACAACACCGCCGCGTGCAGCGTTGATAATCAGCGGCTTACGTTTTACACTTTCAAAAAAAACTTTATCTGCAAGATTTTTTGTAGGAAATTCGCCTTCAAAAGTTAATGGCGTGTGAAAAGTAATAATATCGGCATTTTCAGCAATGTATTGCAAACTGACAAACTTTTTATCAGACGTTGATTTTTGCAGAGGCGGGTCGTTTAATAAAATATTTATATTCAGCAATTTAGCAACTTTTTCAACCTCTTTTCCAATGTGTCCGTAACCGACAATTCCTATGGTTAAATTTTTTATGTTTTTGTCATTGCGGGCTGTGTAAAAATCTATCGCAGCACCAACATATTGCGCCACAGAACGCGCATTACAACCAAAAGCAACAGCAATTTCAATATTATTTTTTTTGCAAAAATCAAAATTAATGTGGTCGCTGCCTGATGTGGCGGCGGCAATAAAACGCATCTTTGTACCTTTTAAAAGTTGCTCGTTGCAGCGTGTGCGCGTGCGGATTATCAACGCTTCTGCATCTTTTATTGTCTGATTATCAATCTCTTGACTTGGCAAATATTGAACTTCCACCACGCTCTCAAAAACGCCGCTAATAAAAGGAATATTTTTGTCAATTATTATTATCATATTTTAACAAAATCTTTATAGTTTGCAAAATTACAAAATAAATTACTAATTGTAGTTGGCTATTAACTCTATAAAAATATATCTTTGTTCTTTTTAGAAAAATAATTACTTTTGTCAAAAAAAAATATTTATTATTTTAGAAATGATTAAAACTAAATTTTATGTACATAAAATCTTATTATTAGTGGGTTTTTTAATGTTTTTTTTAAATTCTTTTTCACAAAAAGAGTTTAAAATTATCTCATATAATGTTGAGAATCTGTTTGATGTAAAACACGATTCTCTTTACAACGACAGCGAATATTTACCAGGCGGATTACGCGGATGGAGTTACGCTCGATACAAAGAAAAGTTGTCAAACATTGCCAAAGTGATTGTTGCTGCGGGAGAATGGAATCCGCCTGCAATTATTGGTCTATGTGAAATTGAAAACCGAAATACTTTGTACAATTTAACTAAAAATACGGGACTACAACAACTTAACTATAAATTTATCCACTACGAATCGCCAGATGTGCGCGGTGTTGATGTGGCGTTGCTATATTTAACTAACTTTTTTGAGATACTCAATTCGCATCCGATAAAAATAAAATTTCCAAATTCAGAAAGTACCACGCGTGATATTTTGTATGCATGTGGTAAAATTCCAAACGGCGACACTCTGCATATTTTTGTAAATCATTTTCCATCGCGGCTCGGCGGCGAGTTGGAAAGTGAGGATAGAAGAGAAATAGTAGCAAAATTTTTGCGTAATGCCGTTGATAGTATTTTTGAAATATGCAAAAACGCCGCTGTTATAATTATGGGTGATTTCAACGACTATCCCGATAATAAGTCTATTACTAAAATACTTAAAACAAACCCTTTACCTGACAATTTTAATGAAATTGATCCTCAAAAACTTTACAACCTTGCTTATAAAATTCACACGGATGGCAAAATTGGCAGTTACAGACATGATAACGAATGGGGTATGTTAGACCAAATAATTGTGTCTGGTGCATTGCTTGACAACTCGTTGAAAACAAGAGTATTGTGTAACACTTTTCAGGTTTTTGCACCAAGTTGGCTTTTGGAGGAGGACAAAACTTTTGGAATGCGCCCATTTAGAACCTATATCGGTATGAAGTTCAATGGCGGATTTTCTGACCATTTGCCAATTCTTGTAAAATTGACGTATTAATAAAAAAAAATATTTTTTTTTGATACAAAAAATTTGTATCTTTGCAAAACTTTTTTAATAAATTTTTTTGAAATTATGAAAATAGGTATTATTATTGAAACAAAAGAGTACGAAAAGGCGTGGAATGCTTTTCGTTTTGCAAACACTGCAATGAAACAAAAGAACGAAGTTAAGGTTTTTTTAATGGGCGAAGCGGTGGAATGCGAAGGACTTACGCATGAAAAATACAATGTCGATGAGCAGTTGAAAACCTTTGTTAATGAAGGCGGAGAGATATTAGCATGCGGCACTTGCCTGAAATCAAGGCAATTAAATGCAACAGATGCGTGCCCGATGTCAACTATGATTGATTGTGTCAAATTAGTTGAATGGGCTGATAAAATGTTAACTTTTTAATTAAAATTTATATGAAAAAACTCGTAATTCTTGGAGCCGGAACTGCCGGAACAATGATGGCAAGCCATCTATCTAAAAAATTGAATCTCAAAGAGTGGAAAATTACCCTTGTAGATCAGCAAAAAAAACATTACTATCAACCCGGTCTGCTTTTTATACCTTTTGGTATCTATAAACCGGAAGATATTATAAAAAGCATTGATAAGGTTATCCCTAAAAATGCAAATTTGGTCAATGGTGAGATTGACAAAATTGATAAAGACAACAATCAAGTGCTGTTGAAAAACGGCGATGTTGTCAATTATGATATTTTAATTATCGCAACGGGCAGCAGAATAGCACCCGAAGAGGTAGAAGGTATGAAAAGCGAATATTGGCACAAAACAATTTTCGATTTTTATACTTTTGAAGGTGCCTGCGCTTTGAGAGAAAAATTAGAGACATGGAAAGGCGGAAAATTTGTGCTTCACCTCACCGAATTGCCTATAAAATGTCCTGTTGCACCATTAGAATTTCTTTTTCTTGCAGATGATTTTTTCCATAAAAAAGGAATAAGAGATAAAGTAGAAATCTCTTATGTAACGCCGCTTTCGGGAGCATTTACCAAAGAAAAAGCATCCAAAGCATTAGAATATCTGTTGAAAGAGAAGAACATTAGCATTGTCCCCGACTTTGCGGTTGAACACATTGAAGGAGAAAATGGAAAAATATTTGAATATGGCGGAGAATCGGTGGACTTTGACCTCTTGGTAACTATTCCAACAAATAAGGGCAATGACTGTATTGCTCGTTCCGGCTTTGGCGATGCGTTAAATTTTATCCCTACCGACAAACACACTTTGCAATCCAAAATCAAGGAAAATATTTTCGTTGTTGGCGATGCTACCGATGTTCCTGCATCCAAAGCAGGTTCTGTTGCGCATTTTGAGGCAGAAATTCTTACTGAAAATATTGTAAATTATATTGAAGGCAAGCCGCTGAAGCCCGACTTTGACGGACACGCTAACTGTTTTATTGAAACAGGACACGGAAAAGGTCTGCTCATTGATTTTAATTATGACCAGGAGCCGGTAAGAGGAACATTCCCATTTCCGATTGTTGGACCTTTCAGTTTGCTAAAAGAGAGTTATTTTAATCACTGGGGCAAAGTAACATTCAAATGGCTTTATTGGAATATGCTTCTAAAAGGAAGAAAAATACCTTTTATCACAGCAAAAATGACTAAATTAGGAAAAAAATTATAATTATTAATAAAATTTTTTAAACATTAAAATAAAAAAAAGATTATGGAAAAAGTAATTGCAGGACAAAACGTCAATGTAAATGAAGAAGGTTTTCTCACCGATATGAATCAGTGGAACGAAACCATTGCGGCAGAACTTGCCAAAGAAGTTAATATCGAACTTACCCCAAGACATTTTGAGGTACTCAATTTTTTGCGCGACCAGCAAAGAAAAGATGTCGCTTTGAGTATCCGCGGTATTGGAAACTCAGGAGTTGTAGATATTAAAGAGTTTTATGCTCTATTTCCAAAAGGACCTCTGAAACTATCCAGCAAAATAGCAGGGATTCCTAAACCAAAAAGTTGTATTTAATAATCTAAAACCAAAAAGTTATGGAAACAAAATTAGTATCCCCACTTGCAGATCTCGACCCGAATCTGAAACCCATTGAAAAAGTAATGGTTGTAATTTCCAAAGGTCGGCTCGAAGATATTTATCCGGGCTTAATCCTTGCAAACGGTGCCAGAATGGAAGGCATTGAGGCGGAAATATTTTTCACCTTCTTCGGCTTGGAAGCCGTAAATAAAAAGACAAGGGACAAAGTGCGCGTTGCCACCGTAGGAAATCCTGCAATGCACATGCCGACTTGTATTGGAAGCATTCCCGGAATGGAGGCATTTGCCACAAAAATGATGAAGTCCAAAATGGAAAAACTGAATATTCCCCCTATTGGAGAATTTTTGGAAATACTTTCTGCTTCGGGCTGTCGCCTTTGGGCTTGCAAATTGGCATTGGAAATGTTCGACTTAACCGAAAAGGACTTGGTGCCGGAGATTGAAGGCGTACTCACTGTCGGCGATTTCTACGCAAGAGCAGCAGGCGAACAAACTCATATTATCTTTACTTAATAGGAAGATATGAACAAACCATTTTGCATAAATCGTTTTTTTGTGTATAAATGGTAAATTAACAACATTATCTGTTTTTTTAATCGTCAAGTGACAAAAAACAGATAATGTCTTTATTAATATTAAAGCATAAACAAAGATAGCGAAAAAATAATAAAATGCTCTACATTCACACTCCTTTTTGTAAAACGAAGTGTATCTATTGTTCGTTTTTCAGTTCTACAAATGAAAATTTGAGACAAAAATATATTGACTCACTCTGTTTGGAAATATCTGAAAGAAAGGACTATTTACTTAACAATCAATTAGATACAATATATTTTGGGGGTGGTACGCCATCCCTTTTATCAATCTTTGAATTGGAGAAAATTTTTGAAGTAATTAATAAAAATTTTATTATTAATCCTGATGCAGAAATAACATTAGAGGCAAACCCTGACGACTTAAATTTAAAATATGTTTCGCAACTTTCAAAATTGCCTTTTAATAGAATAAGCATTGGCATTCAAAGTTTTAACGATAAAGAGTTGCGGTTTTTAAAACGGCGGCACAACTCCGAACAGGCAAAAATTGCAGTGGAAATTTGCAAAAAGTGCGGCTTTGAAAACATTAACATTGATTTAATTCATTCATTGCCAAATCAGACATTGAATAGTTGGAAAAACATTGTAAATGAGGTAATTAAGTTAGATGTTCAGCATATTTCTGCCTACGCATTAACTTATGAAAAAGGTACAAAACTTGCAGAAATCGATAAAAAACGTCATTTTTCCAAAATTTCTGATAAAAAAAGCGAAGGTTTTTTTGAAATTTTGAATGAAAATCTTAAAACCGCCAATTTTGAGCATTACGAAATTTCAAATTATTGCAAAAAAAACTACTTTTCACGCCATAATTCGGGCTATTGGAACGGAACACACTATTTGGGAATTGGTGCATCTGCACACTCATTCAACGGCAACTCACGCAGTTGGAATGTAGCAAATTTGGAAAAATATTGCAACTTTTATAAAACACAAAGGAACAACTCAAAATCGACACAAAAATTTGGAATCAAAACCGAATTTCTTACCAAAAATGAAATGTACAATGAACTTATTTTCTTGTCATTACGAACAGCAAAAGGTCTTGATTTACAGAAAGTAAAAATAATTTTTGGTGATGAAACATATAGTTTTTTACTCAAGAGCACCAAAAATTATTTGGAAAATGATATTTTAAAAATAGAAGATAACTTTTTGAAAATCAATGAAAAGTCATTTATCATTTCAAACCAAATAATTAGCAATTTAATGTTTGTAAATTAGATTTAAGCAGTAAAAAAACTTTATGTTTTAATGTAAAAAAATGATTAATTTTGCACAAAAATTTAGGCAAAAGGAAAATGTAGAATGTAAAATGTAAAATGAAAAATTTTAACCATTAACCATTAACCATTAACAAAATGAACTTCTATATCGCTTTAACATTTATCAAAGGTGTCGGACCAATAATAGCCCGAAATCTCATTGCGCACTTTGGCGATGTGGAAAAGATTTTTACAGCAAAAAAAGCCGATTTGCAGCATTTTGGAAAAATTGGCGAACTGCTTTTAGATGAAAATATTAAAAATCAGGCAATTAAGCGGGCTGAAGAGGAAATTTTGTTTGCAAAAAAGCACAACATTGAAATTTATACTTTTTTAGACAAAACCTACCCATATCGCCTCAAAGAGTGTGAAGATGCGCCTGTTGTGCTATATTCAATTGGCAAAGCCGACTTAAATTCAGGGCATTTTATTGCAATGGTCGGTACGCGCAATGTTACTGCTTACGGAAAGGAAATTTGCAACAAATTTGTTTCAGAACTATCTATAAATCAGCAAGATATAACTATAATTAGCGGTTTGGCTTATGGCGTTGATTCTTGCGCTCACAAGGCGGCTTTGTCGGAAAAATTGCCCACGATAGCCGTTGTAGCGCACGGTTTAGACAGAATTTATCCTGCGCAGCACAAACATTTGGCGCAGAGAATTGTAGAGAGCGGAGGCGCAATCGTTACAGAGTATCCAACAAAAACCAAGCCCGAAGCGGGTAATTTTGTGCAGCGCAACCGTATTATTGCCGGCTTGTGCGATGCAACAATTATTGTAGAGTCGGGTGCAAAGGGCGGAGCATTGCTAACAGCCGCTGCTGCAAACAGTTACAACCGTGATGTATTTGCTTTTCCCGGAAGAATTGATGACGATTTTTCTGCCGGATGCAACAATCTTATCAAAACAAATCAAGCCGCAATGCTTACCTCCGCCGCTGATTTAGAGAATTTTATGGGATGGAAAAAAGGCACGGTAAAAGAACAAACCCTTTTTAATGAACTAACAGATGAAGAGAGGAAAATAGTAGAAATTTTGCACAAAGAACCACTAAATGCCAACGATTTAAGCCGAGAAATCCAAATTCCCGTACAAAAAATAATGTCAACACTAATAATGATGGAGTTCAAAGGGCTGATAAAATTAATGCCTGGAAATATCTATAAAGCATAATTATAATTTTTTTGGAACAAAGAACATAGACAATAGACATTTTGATTTACGATTTTAGATTAAATTTTTAACTTTACACTTAAACCAGATTAACAACAATCAAAAAAATATTGCTTTATTATCACTTCATAACACTAAACTCTAAAAAATTCAGTAAATTTCAAATATTTTTTGTATCTTTGCATAAATTTTGAAAATACTTTTTATAAATGGAACCAACAAGAATTTTATTTATTTCGCAAGAAATTTTTCCATATCTGCCCGAAACGAAGATTTCTAAAGTTTGTCGAGAAGTGCCTCAATTTGTGCAGGATAATGGGGGGTATGAAGCCAGAATATTTATGCCTTGCTTTGGAGATGTAAATGAAAGAAGAAATCAACTCCACGAAGTTCAACGTCTTTCGGGAATGAACATAATTATTGACGATAACGACCATCAGTTGATTATAAAAGTTGCGTCTATTCAACCTGCCAGAATGCAGATTTATTTTATTGATAATGACGATTTTTTTCATCGTAGAAGTATTGATAGAGACGAAAATGGAATAGGATTTAACGACAATGACGAGCGTACAATTTTTTATATTAGAGGCGTATTGGAAACAATAAAAAAACTGCGCTGGACACCCGATATTATTCACTGCCACGGCTGGTTTTCGGCTATTGCGCCGCTTTTTATCAAAAAAGTGTATAATACCGACCCGTTTTTTAAAAATTCAAAAGTTATTTATTCTATCTGTAATGATGAATTACCAAATAATTTTAATGCAAAATTTGACAAAAAACTTATGATTGACGGCATAAGCAGAGCATTTGTCAAAAATATAAAAACAGACCCTTCGTGGGAAAATCTGATTAAACTTGCTATTGATTTTTCTGATGTAATAATGGTTGGAGAACCCGAAATTGATGTAAAAAAATGGGAAGAATATACTAAAAAACGCAATATTCCGTTTATTCCATATTTGGAAAATTATAAAGAAGATTTTTTTGCACTTTATCAAAAGATTTTAGGAAAAGAAGAAAATAACTATAAAAAATATAAAACTAAAACTAAAATTAAAAAATTATAAATGAAAAAATATTTTATAATAATTTTACTTGCAACGCTGATTTTTTCTGCTTGCAAAATTGACGATTCTGTCGGGTCGTCTATTCAGCCGCCGCAAGATGCAATAAAAGTTGTTGTAGATACTTTTCGGCTTGCCTCTGCCGATTTTATGTATGACTCAATTTCGGCGCAATGCGACTCTGTTTCTATGCTTTTAGGCGAGTTTTACAACGCAAAATATGGCTCTACTAAGGCAGAACTGATAGTACAGGTTGCTCCTCCGCTGAATTTGAATTTTGCAGATTCAATACAATACTCTCCACAACCGGACTCGGTAATTATGATTTTATTTTATCCAAGTTGGTTTGGTGCTACTGCCGAACCTCTCGAAATTGCCATTTATGAACTGAACAAAGCAACGCCAAATTACTACGACTTTTATCCTGCAACTTTTGATATTTCGGAATTTATAGATGTGAATAGTGCTACTTTACTTGGCAGTAAAATTACCGCAACCTTGCCCGACTCATTACAAAACGAAACGATGGGAAGTGTTTTACACAATATAAGATATAAATTTGATGACCAATGGACACAATATTTTTTTGATATTGCAAAAAAGAAATACACAAATATTGACGATTTTACGAATAAATTTAAGGGATTTTATATCACAACAACATACGGACAATCAGCAATGCTCTACCTTTTTAGAATTGAAATGCGGCTCTATTACCACTACACATATCAGATAAACGGAGAAACAAAAACTGTTCCTGATAAAATAGTTTTTCCCGCAAACAATGAAGTTCGGCAGTTAAACAAAATTTCTCATATAAATACACAAAATATTATAAATACTAAATCTGATACTGTAAATTACATAAAAACAGCAGGCGGTATTTATCCAAAAGTTACTATTCCGCTCGGCTCATTGCGCAAACATATAAACGACAGCATTGGAAACAAAATTTTGAGTATCAACAGTGCAATTTTGTCTGTTGAGGCAACAGAAATTGACACTACAAAAAAACTGCCAATAGCCCCACCGCAAAACGTACTGCTTTTGCCAATGGATGAAGCAACAAACTTCTTTCAAGTCAATAGTTTAGATGTTTTAAAAAATAACAAGGCAGTACTTGCCGCTTACAACACTAACAAAAAAGAATATACCTTTGACCTCGCATATTTGCTTACCAACTTGATAGATTGGCAAAACAAAAAAGGTAAAAAAGAAGATTATACCGAAACAAAAGAATTTATCTTGGTTCCTGTGGATATTTACAGTAATGATATTAAACCGCAAAAATATATCAAAGCAGTTACTGTTCGCAGCGCAAAAAGCAAACGCTCCCCAATGCGTTTAGAGTTGGTTTATAGCGGGTTTTAGAAGATTTTATTACTACATACAATAATTTTTTCAGCAAGAAATAATGTAAAAAAAATGGCTCTTGTTTAACGTGCTTGTTGCGCTACTATCTCTTTTTATTAGCAATAATAAATTTTTAGTTTTCTGTGATTTAAGAAAAACAAAATAAATTCATAAAATTGCGATATTTTATTAAAAATAGTTAATTTTAAGTCCGTGGCAGTGAATTTAAACACATTTGCTGCGGATTTTATCGCTTCAAAGCCCATTAATTTCTTTAAATTGTACGCTGCCGAAGCCATCAAAACCTGTTTGTTGGCTAAATCAATGCTTTTTTGTCCTTCTGTGCCGTAATATTTCGCCGTTAATTTGGACAAATACGACAAATCAAGCAACTCTTTGAGACGTCTATAAAAATTCTCTTTCGGCACGCGTTCCGACAAACGAAAATTTATAAACAATTTTTCTGAATATTCTTTTTTGCCTTGCATAACATCTTTGATTTTTATGCAAAGTTACTAATTATCAACAAATTATGCAAATATTTTAACACTTTTTTATTGTTATTTTGTGTGCATTGTTAGTTGCGCAACAAGCACTTAGAAACTTGCGGCTTGATTTTTTGCAGTTTTAAACTGCTTTTATAGTTTACACAAGTTACGCTTCGCTAAACAGGCAGGAGTGGGGGAGGTGTTTTTTTAATGATTATCTGAATTTTAGAGCATTATACAGACATTAATATTTTAACCTTATTTTTCCCTTTAGCTTTTCAACTCTTACAGAACAATATCAGTGGTAAATAGATAACAATAACAATAATCTCCTTACTTTATCTCTATTTTCCCATTTTCTACAAAAAAGATTTTGCTTTCTATTTCTGTTTTTGAGAGGATATCATTGAGGTGCTTTCGGTTGGTGTCGGTGATAAAAATTTGCCCAAAATCTTTTTGTGATATTATATCAACAATTTTTTTAACTCGTTCTGTATCAAGTTTATCAAACAAATCATCAAGCAAAAGAATGGGTGTTTTTTTACTAACATTTTTCAGAAAAACAAACTGAGCAAGTTTCATTGCCGTAACAAATGTTTTGTTTTGACCCTGCGAGCCGCTATTTTTTAATGGAAAATTTTGCAAAGTCATTTTCAAATCATCTTTATGAATGCCGTGTGTGGTAAAACCCAAAATTTTGTCCCGCTCGCGCGTCTGCAAAAACTGCTCTTTTAATGTTGTATCTTGTTGCAAATGAGAGATATAAAACAAATCAATCTCTTCTTTATTTACGTCATTCTGACGAAAGTCAGAATCTCCTAAAAATACAGTAGATTGCGGGTCAAGCCCACAATGACGGCTTTGATTAGCAATTTTATTATAAAATTCTTTAAAAACAGGTATAAACTCCTCAATAAATTTTTTTCTGCAATCAAAAATTGGACTCGCAAAGGCGCAAAGTTTTTCTTCTAATATTTCAAGAATTGTGTCATCAATTTTTTCGCTATTTTTCAAAAGTGCGTTTCTGTTTTGTAGTAACGAATTGTAAATCATTAAGTTATCAAGATATTGACGGTCATATTGCGAAATCACAATATCCATAAACCGCCGCCTTTCATCGCTTCCTTCCTCAATCAATGCAATGTCGGCAGGCGAAATTAACACCAAAGGCAATAAACCGATATGGTCGGCAAGGCGTTCATACTCCTTTTTATTGCGCATAAATTGCTTTCTACGGCGGCGTTTCACTCCGCAAGAAATATTTTCCGTTTTCTCCCCCACAAAATATTCACCTTGAATCATAAAAAAATCTTCATCGTGCTTAATATTTTGATTATCAACAGGATTAATATGACTTTTACAAAACGAAAGATAATAAATTGCGTCCAAAAGATTTGTTTTCCCCATACCGTTATTGCCCAAAAAGCAGTTAATTTTTGGAGAAAACGCCAAATCGCACTCAGCGATATTTCGGTAATTTAATATTGTGATGTGATTTAGAAACATTTTGCAAAGATACAAATTAATTAAAAATTGAAATTAAGAATTGAAAATAGAAAACTATTTTTTTAATTTTCCCGCTGTTGCCGATTTGCAATCGGTGCTTATATAAAAAAAACAAGGCACTGGTTGCAAACCAGCACCAGCGGATTATTCACATATCGTCCCTGCGGGACTTTGCGGTTTTTTTATTTTAAAAATATTTACAAACTAATTTCGTAATTATTTTACGGCTTTGTTGTGAATTTTGCAACAAAAATAATTTTTTTAAAAATTTGGTTTTTATTTTAAAAATCATTTAATTTTTATTTATGCAAAACGTCTTGTATATACTTTTTTTACATTGTACTTTTGCAATCAAAAAATTAAAAGTAAGTTTATAAAAAGTACTAAGAAAAATCTTTTTTGTCATATTAAATTAATATTAATAACGCAAAATTTGTTTTGGAGAAGTCCTACTTGTGAAAGTCGGATTCTCATTTTTTTAAAATAAGGAATACACTTACAATTTATAAATATCCTAAAAAACCAATTTTATAAACAAATTATTTTTTAAAAACATGGAAACAAAAAATTTTTTATTATTAAAAATAGCAATTATCTTTTTGCTATTCGTAAATAGTGCATTATTGAATGCACAGGTAACTATCGGGTCAAATAAAGCACCCGAAAAATTTTCAGTTCTTGAACTGATTTCCGATAAAAGCGGAGTACGTCTGCCGCAATTAACAATAGAACAGCGGGATGCTATGGTAACCACTGAATTTATCTCAAACCCTTTTTCTGAAGGATTGCTCTTGTACAACCTAACGACAAAGTGCGTGGATATATGGAATGGCGGAGAATGGATTGATTTATGCACCAACTCCGCCCATTTTATTTTAATTGACGACCCGAAAAATGTAGACCCTTTCCCTTCTGACGGCAGACAAGAAAACATTTACACAATTTCCGATATGCAATGTACTCATGCCGGTACTTTTGACTTTACATGGATTTCCGGCGAACAGTTTATCGACCGTTTGATAATATTGGATGCAGGAGCCGGTAAATTTTCAGTTAAATTTTTGCCTAATAATCAGGCATTTGAGCGTCATGCTATTTTGCTGATAAAAGATCCCTGCGGCAACAGCAAATCATTTGTGTTCACGCAGGAAGGCGATGACAACGGCTGCGGAACATCTGTTCCTGTTCCTGATATTAAATCGGAAAACGGATTAACTCTTTGCAACAATGGAGCGGTATATTTATATTTGAATGGTCGCCCTAACGGTACTTATATTTGGACATTAAACGGATATGAGGTAGGACGCGGCGTCAATTATGTAGCCCAATATGCGGGTAAATACATCGTTTATGCTGATAAAATAGGTTGTCCAAATTCAAAATCCGTAATGGTTACATCATCTTCCACTCTCGCACCTGACCCTGTCCATTTAATTGTAAATACCAATAATGGAATTGTATGCGATATAGACGGCACAACGGAACTTATTGTTACAAGCACTGCCAATGGCAATATTGTATGGTACAAAGACGGCGTAAAACAGGATGACCCTGCATACAACGGCAAGACAGCGATTAATGCCGGTATTGGTTTGTGGCATGCAGTGGTTGAAGACGGCAGTTGTTCTTCTGTTTTTTCTGAATCGGCACTTGTGTTTTTGGCACCACTGGGAGGTTCTCCAATACCGGCACCTGTGATGAAAATTAACGGAAAAACGTCTGGCTGGCAGTTTTGTAACGGCGGCTCGGTCTATTTGGAAGTAGATAATTATAATCCGCAATATGTCTATACGTGGTATATTGACAATATGCAAATTGCTAAAGGCACGGGTATTTATTATCCTGTTCCCTTTGCAAGTCAAGTTGTTGTGCGGCTGCAGGTAACCGGTGCCGGCTGCGCTCAGGAGGTTAATACTTTTGAAACAATAAATACTACTCCTGCTCCGTCAATCCCGACTATTTCAGGTAGAGGAGCGTTATGCGGAGGCAGCACTATGCTTACCGTCAATACACAGGTTGTTTCGCCTTTTGTTATGTGGTACAGAGACGGCAACATTATTCCAAATGAAAATGATGTAAATCTTTACGTTACCATTCCGGGAAATTATAGCGCAACAATAGCAGACGGTAATTGTTTAAGCCAAATGTCTGCAACAAAAACGGTTATTCTCTCCGATTTTACAACGCTTACTTGGGTTCAAATGCCGTATGCAAGCGGTCATTTTGGCGAACAAAAGACATTACAGGCACATGGTACAAACGGTCCTGTTACTTATACCTGGACAGCCACGCTGAACAGCGTAGATGTTACCTCTTCGGTAATCACTTACGGACAGGGAACTTCAATGGTTATGGCTCAATATCCGACCTCAGGAACAGACGGCGACCAGTTGGTAATAACAGTTCACGGAACAAATGCCTGCGGAATGGACATAAACGACCCTTTGCAAGCAACGGTTACACTAACTGACGAATGCCCTGCGGCTGTTGTAATAACTCCAACAGAAGCGGTAAATATAAATGCTTTTGTAGGCAATCAGGTTATGTTGAGCGTAACGGTAAAAAACACAAATCAACCTACCTATAAATGGTACACATATCCTTCAATGGTACAGGTGGGCGGCAATTCTCCCACTTATGCCTATACGCCGACCTCAGCCGGAACTGCTCAATTTATTTGCGGGGCAATTAATGTGTGCGATGTTGTCGGAATATTTTCTCCCGTTTTTACGGTAAATGTTACTCAAAATCCTGCTAATATGCCTACCGGCAGCGGTACATTGACAGGAAAAGTATGTTTTGATATTGCCGAATCCAATTTTGATAACGGCGTTTGCGGAACGCAGGCGAGCAGACAGGCGCAAAGAGCCGATTTTACTGCATTGTCGGTAAACGACAAAACCTATACATTTACAGCAACAGGGTCGGGAAATAATTTCCGTTTTATTGTAGTTGATATAGAACATGCGTTGGACTCAACAAGTCCTTATACTGTAACCAAAGATATTACAGGCAGTTTTACTTCGGGTAGTACGGCTATTATTCAGTTGAATTTTAAGACAACATTAAATTCGCCTACGTCAGACCCGCTCATTGTGGGGCGTGATAAATCGCAAGCCGCCAAAGTAATGGTATATGCCGTATTTAATAATGGCAGCGGAGATGTTTCCGTGCCTTTGACAATCAACATTCAAGATTGCCAGTGCTGCGGCGCAATGATTAGTCCTACCCAGTGGAAAGCGTTTATGTGCCACAATCTTGGTGCCGACCAGTCGCTTGACCCGTTTACACCGGCAAGAGGCATTAACGGTTCTTATTACCAATGGGGTAACAGCACGCCTGCTGCTACCATTGATACGCCGTATGGTGCTATTTCGGGATGGAATAATACAGGATATAACAGTGCAAATTGGAGCGATTTAATGAAATTGCCGAATGACCCATGTCCTCCGGGGTGGCGCTTACCGACAGTAAGCGAATGGGATGGAGTCAGGGCTAATAACACAATATCATATATCGGAAACTTTGTTGAAAGCAACAAATACACATCAGGAATTAAAATCGGAACAAGTTTATTCCTGCCCGCTTCGGGTATGCGCAGCGCAGCAACAGGCGATAACGGTACAATGCGCGACCATAATAGCATCGGATATTACTATAGTTCATCAAAACATACTGTTGGCGGTACCGTTTATGCTACCACTTTTATGACATTTATTTTTAACTATAACAGCACTAATACGAATTATTTCACTTCCGGGCATGCAGAATCAATACGCTGTATTTCGGAGAATTAAATTTTTTTAGACACAAGAAATTAGACACAAGTGCTCGTTGCACAACAAAAAAAATAACCTGTCATTGCGGGCTTGACCCGCAATCGATTGATAATCAATAGTGTTTTTTGCAGCGATTGCGGGTCAAGCCCGCAATGACATATAGATGTTGGGTTGTGCAACAAGCACCACAAGGTAAATGGTGAAAGGTAAAACACGCAATTATTGTAGAGACGTTATTAATGACGTCTCTACTTATATATAAAATCTTGTATCTAAAAAGTGTTATAGTAACTTGTTGTGCATTTAAAGTTTTTTTAATTATAATTGATTTTCAAAGGATTATCAAAACATTCCAAAGGAATGTTACGCTCGGTAGAATGATTTTTTGCAGAAATGGGCTGTCTAAAAAGTACTTTTGGTTCACGCAAAGGTCGCAAAGTATTGTACGCAAAGAACGCAAAGAGTTGATAATCAATATCAAAAACTTTGCGCTCTCT
>Ga0209628_10000634_pt1 | contig 21655 bp, 20 predicted proteins | sample TergutCu122P4_FD_187285 | JGI IMG/M metagenome (GOLD analysis project Ga0209628, IMG submission 187285) | Cubitermes ugandensis P4 segment gut microbial communities from Kakamega Forest, Kenya - Cu122 P4 (SPAdes) (version 2) | ecosystem: Host-associated > Arthropoda: Insects > Digestive system...
CGCAGTTTTTCAAGGTGCTTACCGACCATAATATCAATATCATCATGGTAACGCAGGCTTCGTCGGAATACTCCATCACCATTGCCGTGCGTCCCGAAGAGGCCGAGATAGCCGTTGATGCTTTAAACAGGGAATTTTACCAGGAAATCAACATCACCGGCGAAATCAAACTGCAGGTGGTTACTAACCTGTCTATCATCGCCATAGTTGGCGAACGCATGTGCAACACGCCCGGCATATCGGCCACTCTGTTCCATTCGCTGGCGCGCAATGGTATTTCGGTTGTTGCCACGGCGCAAGGTTTGTCGGAATTGAATATTTCGCTGGTGATTCGTCGTGTGCATTTGCGTAAGTCGCTCAATGCCATACACGAAGGCTTCTTTCTGTCGAATTACAAGGAGTTGAATTTGTTTTTAGTTGGTGTGGGCAACGTAGGTAGAAATCTGTTGCGGCAGATACAGCAGCAACAAGATGTATTGATGAATGACTTCAAGTTGAAAATCAACCTGATAGGTATTGCGTATTTAGACAAAATGCACATTTCGTCTTCAGGTATTGAACCAATGGCTTACGTTGAAGTATTGGAAAAAGAAGGCGAACCTTGCGACCTTCAAAAGTTTATCAACCAAATATTTGAACTGAATATACGTAACTGCGTTTTTATTGACTGTACGGGTAACGAAACTGTGGCTTCCCTCTACGGGACGCTTTTCGAACATTATGTATCGGTGGTGACAGCCAATAAAGTGGCCTGTTCATCGGAATACAGCCATTACAAATCTTTGAAGGAATGCGCCAAGGAACATGGCGTGCGGTTTGCGTTTGAAACCAACGTAGGTGCGGGGTTACCTGTTATCAACACCATCAACGACTTGATACGCAGTGGCGACCGTATCCTGAAAATAGAAGCGGTATTGTCGGGCACGCTGAACTTCATTTTCAATGTTTTGAGCGAAGACGTCCCGATGAGTAAAGCCATTCGTTTAGCAATGGAAAGAGGTTATTCAGAGCCTGACCCGCGCCTCGACCTCAGCGGAACGGACGTAGTGCGCAAGATACTAATTCTTGCTCGCGAATCGGGTTATCCTGTCGAAAAAGAAGATGTAAAAATACAGACTTTCCTGCCGGCAGAATGTTTTGAAGGTTCACCGGACGATTTCTGGAAAAAAGTGGAAGCATTAGATGCCGGTTTCGAAGCCCGGCGCAGGGAGTTGGCCGCCCAAAACAAGAAATGGCGTTTCATTGCCACACTCGACAACGGCAAGATGTCCATCAGTCTGCAAAGCGTTGATATGAAACATCCCGCATACGAACTCGAAGGCAGCAACAACATCATCATACTCACCACCGCCCGCTATTTCGAACTGCCCATGCTGATTCAGGGTTATGGCGCTGGCGCGGAAGTAACCGCTGCGGGGGTGTTTGCGGATGTGTTGAGGATAGCGAACGTGTGAAAAAGACCGTAAGACACGTAAGACCGTAAGATGGTAAGACCGTAAGAAAATAAGAAAATGATACAAAAGAATTATACACAAGCGATTAAGACGATTAAGCAAGCGATTTTGAAGAGCCGTTATCAGGCGGCGCTGCTGGCTAATCGCGAAATGTTGATGCTCTATTTCAGTGTGGGCGAATATATTTCGAAAAACAGCCGCGAAGGGAAATGGGGTACAAATGCTATTGAAGTTATTTCAACACAACTCCAAAAGGAACTACCGGGTTTGAGGGGGTTTTCAACCACAAACTTGAGAAATATGCGATTGTTTTATGAGGCATGGCAACATGTTATTCCGGATTCCCAAATTCATCAGTTGCCAACTGATGAAATTCATCAGATGCCGTCTGATGAATTACAAATATCAGATATACATGGAAATAGCAATGATGTTCTAAATCGTCAGATGCCATCTGACGATTTGTCGATTTCTGATAATGAGTTCTTTGTAGAAGAAATCATAATTCGTCAGATGGCATCTGACAATTTAGGTGTAAATGTTGCTTTTGTAAATCGTCAGTTATCAACTGACGAATTTGCAACAATACAAGTACTCAATTTTGGATGTAATTCTACCCAATGTTATCAGGTCAATACGAACTGTAAAACCTTATTTCCACCTTATTCAAACAACAAAACAACCTTAGTAGAAATTGGATTGACACCCCCCTAAAACCTTATTACCTAATTTCATTTATCTGAAATTTAATATGTTATGAAAATTGAATATAACAATCTATACATCCATTTTGTATTGACCACCTTTAACCGTTTGCCGGTAATTCCTGAAAAAAACCGTCAGCGTATTGAAAAATACATGACGGGGATTGTAAACAACAATGGATGTCACCTTTATGCCATTTATGCAAATCCTGAACATGTACATTTTCTTGTTTCTCTCAATCCGGCCATAGATACAGAAAGTTTAGTGACTATCATTGCCGATAGTTCTGAAAGGTTTATCAACGAAAACAAATTATGTGCAGGTTTGTTCCATTGGCAACAATCATGCTCAGCATTTTCAGTATCCAAGAGGGATGTAGATAAAGTTTGTAAATATATTCTCAACCAAAATGAACATCATAAAAAAGTGGATTATTCCCAGGAGTATGATACTTTTCTTAAATTTTATCAACAGACGATAAGTAACAAAATAAGGTAATAAGGTTTAAATGATAACCCGTAAATCATTTCTACTAAGGTTGTTTTGTTGTTTGAATAAGGTGAAAATAAGGTTAAAAAAATCAAAAAGAATCAATCAAAAATCATAAAATATGCTTTACCATTACATCAAAATCGCTTTTCGAGACTTGTGGAAACACAAATACCAAGCCGGTATCTGTACGCTCGGTATCAGTATCGGGCTGGTTTGTTTCACGTTTTGCGCCTATTACGTGCAACTTTTCACCGGATTGGATACACATTATCCCGATGCTGACCGTATGTTCGTGGTTGCCGACCGCAAAACGGAATCATTCGCTGAAACTGAAGGTATCGGGCGGCAACTGCAACAGTATCCGGAAATCGTATCAGCCGTTGAATTTTCCTTTACCGAATCCGTTTCCACAACTGTGCGGCGCGAAAACGGGAAAGATTATTTTTTCGACCTCGGAACTGTTGAAATCTCTGATGCGTCATGGTTCGATTTTTTCTCTATTCGCCCCATCGAAGGTTTTATCGGCAATCGTCCCGGCGACATTGTTCTTACAGAACAGGCTGCAAAAAAGATGTTTCCCGGCGAATCGGCAATCGGCAAGCAAATCGAAGGCAACCGCAGTTATTGGGAAAAAGGACGACGCAACACGCACCCTGTTTTCTACACCGTAAGCGCCGTAATTCCCGATATACCGCGCAAATCAATTTTCAATATTTTTGTTGAACCAACACCTCCACTCAACAGTGTGATACTAAAAAACGAAATGACTGAAAATCCTGATGAGTGGCAAACTTACTATACTGCAGTCAAATTGGCGCCGGCGGCATCATTGGAAACCATCAACAGGAAATTAGAAACATTCCGCTTTGCCGGACCAAACGAAGACCCTTATCCAAAAGGAATTTATCTGGCTCCTTTCAGTTCGATTTTTTCGCTCGAAGGTGGCGCCGCATTTACCGTGCTAAAGGCGCTCGTAATCCTCATCGGACTGCTGGTACTGTCCGTTGCGCTGTTTAACTTTGTTTCGCTTGTGCTTGGTCTGTTCATGAACCGGCTGCACGAATGTGCCATACGAAAAACGGTATCTGCCTGCCGTCGTGATTTTTGGCTGATGTTTTTTGTAGAAATATCCATCCCTGTTGTTATTGCCGGAGTAATCGCGGCTTTTCTGTTTGCCGTTTTGCATCCGTATTTCAATGGTGCAGTAAACGACCTGTTTCGTGTTGACATCCAGCCATTGCTGGGACAACTTGCTTTTTATATTTTCACGGGCTTGTTACTGGCTGCGCTTTTGAGCATGATACCTTCAGATATTCTGCATCGTTTGAGCATTCGTACTGCCATGTTTGGCGGTTCGTCATCAGGCCGGAAATCGCGTGTCAGAATGATTTTACTGGGGTTGCAACTTTTCGTATGCGTACTTTTTGTATCGTCATCTGCAATGATGTTTCGACAGTTCAAGTATATGGAAGTAAAAACCTTGCAAAGCCTGACACTCGAAGAAAAACAGAACATCTTCGTCATCTCTTTGGACCACAAATACCAGCATTTGTTGAAACCCCATGCCCGGCAGATTTTCAGCACATTGAGCGAAAACCCGTATTGCGACGATATTTTGCCTGCACGTTGGGACCTTTCTTCAGGATGGAACCAAAAATATACATGGGAAGGGCAACCGGAAAATCATTGGTATTGGATACGTGAAACGGAAACAAGCACAGATTATCCGGCGTTTATGAAGCAGCCGGTTGTCGAGGGACGCATTTTCAACATGGAAAGCAGAAACGAAGTGGTTGTGAACGAAGTTGTACGGCATCTTTTAGACGGACAGGCCATCGGGAAAACCATCACTTGCATCGACCGTGGACAAACCTATACCATTGTCGGAGTCATTGCCGACGGCCACCAATTCACACTCGACCGCCGTATGCGCCCTGCGGCTTACTTCCCGGTAGAGCATCCGGGCGTTTTATACGTAAAAACGAAAGGCTCGCCAAGTGAAGCATCCGGCTTTATCATGAAAACCATCCGACAGTATCTTCCTGAAAATGTAGATTATGAACTATATACATTGAAAGACAGCATCAAAGGACGTGACCTGCTTGCCGGAATTATTTTTCGCATGATATTGATTTTTTCGGTTATATCACTCATTATCGGATTATCGGGCGTATATTCGTCCGTATCGCTCAACACCGGCAGGCGGCGAAAGGAAATAGCCATTCGCAAAATCAACGGTGCATCATTACTTGATATCATCCGGTTGTTTCTTCGCAAATATATCCTGCTGTTGCTGATTGTGTCCGTTCCCGCTTTTATTGCCGCTTACGGTGCTGTTGGCGCATGGTTAGATACACAGGCTTATCGCGTTTCGTTGCAGATATGGTGGTTCATTCCTGTTTTTGCAATGATGGTAACCATTCTGATTGCCACCGTGCTGTATCATTTGCAGCAGGTAGCGCGGAGGAATCCTGCGGAGGTGGTGAAAAGCGAGTAAAAAAGAAGACTGTGTGAGAAAAATGAAATAAATTTCTATTAATGTCTACATTTTTCCGAAATAATGATTAGTTTTGTACCACAAATAACCAACAAATCTTTCAAAATGAACAAAATACGCATAATTAGAGTAGTATTTCTTTTTACGGTCTTTTCTATTACTGTGGCAAAAGGACAACAAAAATACCTTTCGCCTACCCGAATGGCTATTCATCCGGTTACCAAAGAAGTTTACGTACTGTTGTCCACTGCCGGTTCGTTAGCAAAGGTGGATCCGGTAACGGAAAAGGTAACCGGCGTGTTTTCGCTTGGGTTCACACCGTCGGACATTTGTTTTTCCGCTGTGAAAAACACGTTGTATCTGTATGTTTCCGAATACGCGGACAATGGGAAAATACACATTCTGTCACCAGAAAACTGTAAAAAACTCGGTTCGGTAGATGCAGGAAAATATCCAAGCGCTGTCTGTGTTGACAGACGTGGTACTCGGGCATACGTGGCAAACCGGTTTTCAAATGACCTGTCCATCATTGATTTGGCAAAGCGCAAGGAAATCAAGCGTTTGCCGATGGTAAGGGAACCGAAGTCATTAGCCTTGTCGCCTGACGAAAAGCTGTTAGCCGTGGGAAATCTTCTTCCGTTGCAGTCGGCGCTTGAAACGCCGGTAAGTGCACGGGTGACGCTAATTGATACTGAACAAGAGGTTGTGCTGGAACACATCCCGTTGAGTGACGGTACACAATCCATTGAGGACGTATGTTTCTCGAAAAACGGAGATATACTGTTCGTAACGCATCTCCTGTCGCGTTACTTCTTCCCGACTACCCAGTTGGAACGCGGATGGATGAACACCAATGCCGTTTCGCTCATCAATGTTTCCACAAGGAAATACCACACCACCATGCTGTTGGACGATGTTTACCTTGGCGCGGCAAATCCCTGTGGCATGACTTTATCTGCTGACGGCGATAAACTTTTTGTAACCGCTTCGGGAACGCACGAACTGATAGCTATTTCGCTTCCTCCTGTATTGGAGAAGATAAGGCAACATCCCCATCCTGAAGAATTATCAAACAGCCTCAGCTTCCTGAGCAATGACAAAATACGTATTCCTCTGCTTGGAAAAGGTGCAAGATATGTGGTAATGCAATACAACAAACTGTTTGTGAGCGATTACTTTTCGGGCGGTTTAACCGTTGTGAACGCTAATTCGCCGGCTGACAGGCGGTTTATCCAACTGGGCAATGAACCGGAGCCGGATAAAATACGGAAAGGAGAACTGTTTTTTGCCGACGCCAGCCTTTGTTTTCAGAAATGGCAAAGTTGCATTAGTTGTCACCCCGACGTGCGCGCCGACGGTCTTAACTGGGATTTGATTAACGACGGCATTGGCAATCCCAAAAATACCAAAAGCTTGTTGTTCGCGCATGTCACTCCACCGTGCATGATTACCGGTATTCGTGCAAATGCTGAATTAGCCGTACGCGCCGGCATTCGTCTTATCCAATTTGTTGAAAGACCGGAAGAGGACGCTGCTTGTATCGACGAGTATCTAAAATCATTACGTCCCGTACCAAGTCCGTATCTGGTCAATGGAAAATTGAGCAAGACAGCCAAACAGGGCGAAACGCTGTACAAACAGGCAGGTTGCCATGCATGCCACAACGGTGAATATCTGACCGATGGCAAGAAATACGACGTGGGAACCGGAATTGAAGAATATACCGGTGTGCCTTTTGATACGCCCACCCTGAAGGAAGTATGGCGAACAGTGCCATACCTGTACAATGGCAGCGCTGTTACCATGAAGGAAGTACTGACAAAATTCAACAAAGACGATAAACATGGCAAAACTTCAAAAATGACCGGAAAAGAAATAGAAGCGCTGGCAGAATATGTATTATCATTGTAAATAAATCAGTTTATATTCAAAAAATAACCAACAACATGAAAAGTTTCAATATATTCTTTTTGATGGTATTCATCACATTGTTAATCAGTTGTAGCAGCAACGAAAAACTATCCTCTCCTGATGGAACAGTGACAGCGCAAATAGTACATGAAAATGACCAATTGGCGCTAAAAATTTGTCTAAACGGTTCAGAGGCTGCTCAATGGCATATCGGCGGTGTAGCATTTGCAAAAGAGGAATACGATTTCACCGGAAAACTGAAACAGACGGGAGTTTCTTTTGCCAAAATCGACGAAGAATACTCGCTTCCCGCCGGTAAACTCAGCGACTATAAAAACAAAGCCAACGAAATGACGGTTACTTACGTCAATATTCACGGAAAAAACATGCATCTGACAGTTCGCGCCTACAACGACGGAATTGCTTTTCGCTATGCATTCGATAACGACGAAATCATGCAGGTGGAAGAGGAAAGAACGACGCTTGCCATTCCTGAATCATCAAATATATGGGCTATGGAATACCGAAACGACGCTGAAGGATTTTACCTCAAGCGTTCTCCTTCAGAGATGACACAACCGCTTTATCTCCTGCCTGTCCTGGTGGAAACGCCCAAAGGACAATGGTTACTGGTACACGAAGCCGATGTGCTGGGTCGTTCAGCTGCCGCCGCACTTTCGAAACATCAGGGCAGTGGTCAATTTAACCTGATGACAACATATCCGGAGTTGCAACGTGGCGACTGGATGAACAGGAATCCGTGGGCGCTGGTAGTTGCTGAAGATGGAAATACTGTTACAGCCGGCGCTAACTGGGCTACACCCTGGCGGATGATGATCACAGGCGATACACCCGGCGCCATTGTAGAATCTGTGATGTGCGAAAACCTGAATCCACCTACAGCTATTGGCGATCAGTCGTGGATTAAACCGGGCGTTGCCGTATTTCCCTGGTGGGGGAATAACCATGCCAATGGCGACAAGGAATTGTTGAAAAAATATATTGATATGGCACACGCAATGGGATGGAGCGTGCTTGAGTTTGATGTTTCGCTGATTGGCTCGCCCAATTATGCTAAAGAAATATGGCTTTCTACCCCATGGATTGAGGAACTAACCGCTTATGCACGCGAACGCGGTGTAATGGTTTATGGATGGGACGAACGCCGCAATTTGGATACACCGGAAAAACGCGCTTTTATTTACGGAAAATACAAAGAGTTGGGCGTTGATGGGATTAAAATTGATTTCGTCAACTCATACTCACAAAAGGCTTGCGATTTCAGGAAATCCTGTCTGTCGGATGCTGCCGGACGCCAACTGCTGGTCAGTTTTCATGGCGAATATACCCCGAGAGGCGAACGTCGCACCTACCCAAACTTGATGACACAAGAGGGGATAAAAGGATCCGAGTATTATCTTTTTGCATCCGACAACGACACTCCCAACCCCCAACACAATACAACAATCCCCTTTACCCGCAATGTCGTCGGGCCGATGGATTATACCCCAACCGCTTATTCCATGCCGCGACGTATCACTTCTTATGCGCACGAAACGGCGCTTCCTTTTGTCTTTGAAGGCGGATGGGTGGTGATGTGCGATAAACCGGAATATTATCTTGATTCGCCTGCTCGTCCTGTACTGCAAGAGTTAGAAGCTTGTTGGGATGAAATAAAATATTTAGCCGGATATCCGGGTGAATACATTGTCATCGCACGCAGGAAGAGTCAAAAATGGACGATCGGGGCCATTAATGCAGGTGCAGCAAGAACAGTGACCATCCCACTCGACTTTTTAGGCGGAAACTACAAATCGCTGTTGCTATGCGAAGACGACAAAACTTATCCACGCAACCGGTGTGTTGTACGTACCATTTCGATTGAAAACGAAAAAACATTCACATTCGAAATGGCTGAAAACGGGGGATTTGTGGCAATAACAAAATAAAAATAAAAAATTCATAAAATGGACAAAGTTATAGAACTCGCAAAAATGATTGACCACTCGATTCTTCATCCTACCTTTACGGATAAAGATTTGAAAGAAGGTTGTGAAACAGCGAAAAAATACAATGTGGCGTCGGTTTGTGTAAAACCCTATATGGTGAAAGACGCCGTTGAACTGTTGAAAGGTACGGAAGTAAAAATTGGCTGTGTCATCGGTTTTCCGCACGGAAACAGTACCACAAGGGTGAAGGTGTTTGAAACCGTAGAAGCCTGCAAGGACGGCGCTGAAGAGATTGATATGGTCATCAACATCGGTAAAGCGCTGCAGGGCGACCTCTGCTACGTGGAAAATGAAGTAAAAGCCATCGCCGGCGCCTGCCACGAAAACGGAGCCATACTGAAAGTGATTTTTGAAACTGATTTCATTACCTGCAATGATATGAAAATTGCACTTTGCCAAGCCTGTTCGCGAGCAGGGGCTGATTACGTAAAAACATCGTCGGGATACGGATTTGTGAAACAGCCCAATGGAGATTATAATTACGCGGGCGCCACCATTCACGACCTGAAACTGATGAAGGAAAACGTCAGTGAAGGAGTCAAGGTAAAAGCTGCCGGCGGTGTGCGCAATCTCGACCAGTTACTCGAAGTACAGGCAGCCGGTGCATCCCGGTGTGGCGCCACTGCTACTAAAACCATGTTGGAAGAAGCTGAAAAGAGGTTTGGGTAAATTCTTCTTTTTGTAGTTGTTCACAAAAATTATACCTTTGCCCAATGTTTGTATTTGGAAAGGATATTGCCGAAAAATATTTGGCAAAACATGAGATTTTAAGGCCGTCATATTTGAAATGGATTGACACGGTTGAAAAGGCGACTTTTAGTACGCACAACGAGTTAAAAGTCACTTACCCCAAAGCGGATTATGTCGGTAATGAGAGGTATGTTTTTGACTTAAAAGGTAATAGATACAGGATGATTGTACTTACAGCGTTTGTAGGGCAAACGATGTTCATTCGATGGATCGGCACACATGCCGAATACAACAAATTGAAAAATTGTTCAATAATTTGAGAATATGGAAAAGATTTTTTGCGGTGTAACAAGAATAACAACCGATGAAGAATATGACTTGCTTAAAAGTCATGTAAATGATCTGATTAATGAAGCCACATCAAACGGCTTTCTGGCAGAACAAGGTGCAGACAATGAACATACACGCGAAATTGCCAGACTTGGAAAAATTGGTGCATTATACGAAACTGAAGCATTAAATCTTCCCAAACGTGACATTAATCCGTTAGTTTTGGAAATAGAAAAAGTAATAAGAATCCGCGGTTTATCTCATATTCGGGCAGCCGAACTGATAGGAATAAACGAACCGACATTCTTAAAAATTATGCATGGTAAACGTCACATTTCCATGCGAATGGCTAAAAAATTATTCAACGAATTTAACATCAATCCAGAATTGATTATCAAGTATTCGTAAAAAATGAAAAATATCCGAGTTCGTTTTGCGCCCAGCCCCACAGGCCCGCTGCATATCGGCGGTGTGCGCACTGCATTGTATAATTACCTGTTTGCCCGCAAGCACGGCGGCGATATGATCCTCCGCATAGAGGATACCGACCAGGGGCGTTTTGTGCCGGGCGCCGAAGAGTACATCATCGAAGCGCTGACCTGGTTAGGCATCAGGTTTGACGAGGGTGTGCATGTTGGCGGCCCCTGTGCGCCCTACCGGCAGTCTGACCGCAAACCGATGTACCGCGAGTATGCTGACCGGCTCATCAACAACGGCTGGGCATATTACGCTTTCGACACGCCCGAAGACCTCGACGACAAACGAACGGAATACGAGCAGGAAAAGAAAAATTTTCAATATGACGCGTCAACACGAGGCGCTATGTGCAATTCGCTGACATTGCCCGGTAACGAAGTCCAAAAACGAATATCAGATGGAACACCTTACGTGATTCGGTTCAAATTCCCTGCCGGTACTGAAATACTTGTCAACGACCTGATTCGCGGCGAAGTAATCGTCAACTCCAATCTGTTGGACGACAAGGTGCTGTTCAAATCCGACGGGATGCCCACTTATCACTTGGCCAACATTGTGGACGACCATACCATGAAAATCAGTCACGTCATTCGCGGCGAGGAATGGCTGCCGTCCGCGCCGTTGCATGTGATGCTTTACAGGGCATTCGGTTGGGAGGACTCCATGCCGCAGTTTGCGCATTTACCACTGTTGCTCAAACCCGATGGCAACGGAAAATTAAGCAAACGCGATGGCGACCGGCTTGGATTTCCGGTATTCCCGTTGCAATGGACTGATCCCGTTACGAAAGAAATATCATCCGGCTATCGCGAAAACGGTTATTTCCCCGAAGCGGTGGTGAACATGCTGGCTTTGCTGGGCTGGAACCCCGGTACAGAGCAGGAACTGTTCAGTATGGATGAACTGATAGATTTATTTTCGCTGGAACGTATCAGCAAATCGGGCGCTAAGTTTGACCTGAAGAAAGCGCACTGGTTCAACCATGAATACCTCATTGCCAAACCCGACGAAGAACTTGCAGAATTATTCGCCAAAACATTGTCAGAAAAAGGATTTGAAGCAAAACCTGCTTATGTGGCTAAAGTTTGCAGTTTAGTGAAAGACCGCGTTAATTTTGTGTCAGAACTATGGGAGCAGACTTCATTTTTCTTCGTTTCGCCCAATAATTACGACGAAACGGCAATGAAAAAACGCTGGAAGGAAAATACACCTGCCATCATGCAGGACGTGAAAAAGATTCTTGAAGGATTAGTCGATTTTTCCGAACAAAACATTCATGATGTGCTGCATCGTTATTCGGAAGAAAAGGGCTTGGGGATGGGTCAAATAATGATTCCCTTGCGTATTGCTCTGGTTGGCGGAACTTTTGGTCCAGATTTACAGGTGATTGCCTTCATGCTGGGAAAAGATGAAGTATTGAAAAGAATAGATACTATAATGCTTCAACAAGGTTCTGTGCCAATTCCATAAACGCTTTTCCGGTAATGGAGTTTTCATTAACTACTACCGGTTGTCCGTTATCGCCTCCTTCTCGGATTCCCTGTACAATGGGTATTTGCCCCAGCAGACGGATACCTTCGCGTTCAGCGAGCGCTTTGCAGCCTCCGTTGCCGAAAATGTAGTAACGATGATCAGGCAACTCCTCCGGCGTAAACCATGCCATGTTTTCCACCAACCCAAGGATCGGAACATTCACCTTATCGTTCTGAAACATGTTGATTCCTTTGACGGCGTCAGCCAAGGCTACTTCCTGAGGTGTGCTGACAATAACAGCGCCGGTTACCGGAAGTTCCTGTACAATGGTGAGGTGTACATCTCCTGTACCCGGTGGCAAATCAATCAGAAAAAAATCCGGTTTACCCCATTCGCCCTGGTTAATTAACTGTTTGATGGCATTCGTTGCCATAGGCCCCCGCCAAATGAGGGCGTCCTCCGGGCGTACAAAAAAACCAATGGACAACATGCGAACGCCATATCGTTCAACAGGAACTATTATTTCTTTCCCTTCACCGCCTTTTACTGTGGGTTTCAGGTTTTCAACACCCAACATTTTGAGCATTGACGGGCCGTAAATATCAGCATCCAATAAACCAACACTGTAACCTATTTTTGCCAATGCAACAGCAAGATTCACCGCCACAGTTGATTTACCCACTCCGCCCTTACCGGAAGCTACGACAATAATGTTTTTTACCTGAAGGGTTTTCTTTTTTGGCGATTCTGTAACCGGTTGCAAGGTTTTTACATGAATGTGCGGCTCAATATCGGGGTGTACATAAAACCGCAAAGCTTTTTCGCAAGCGCTTACGATGGCGTTTTTCATCGGATCCTGCGCTTTGGCGAATGTCAATGTTAAATCAATACGTAAATCGTTGACGCAAATGTCACTCACCATATCAAGATCGACAATGTTCTTGCCGTTGGCAGGGTGCTTGACATGCCTCAACGCACCGATGATTTCTTCGGTAGTGATATTCACGCTATTTCGCTGCCGTTTCAGCTTCCTGTGCTGATATTTCGCCTTTGATGGTTACGGTCACAGGCGAATTTTTGGCATTGGAATACACCGTGATACTCTTGTTAAAGGGTGCCGCAACATTCGTAGTAGTGTATTTTACCTTAATCGTCCCTTTCTCACCCGGTTTGATGGGTTTTTCTTTCGGACAGATAGGTGTTGTACAACCGCAGCTCGCCTGGCAATTCTGAATGATCAAAGGTTCCTTGCCGGTGTTGGTGAATGTAAATTCACATTCGGCTAATCCTTTTAGCGGGATCGTTCCAAAATCGTGAACCGTTTCCTCGAACGTTATTTCAGGCGCATTTGGATTATCCACTTTTTCTGTCGTCTGGCCACTGCTTTTTGCTACAAAAAAGCAGCAGGCAATCATCATTAAAAAAACTCTTTTCATGACATTTATTATTAAATAATTCTACGGTAGAATACCATATTTTGAAGGCACAAAATTACAAAAATACAATATACTTATACGATTTTGCTCTAAAAAAGTTATTATAATCGTGTTATAATAAATCGCTCGCCAGTTCGGCTAATTTACTGCGTTCCCCTTTCAACAGGTTGATATGAGCGAAAATCGCCTGGTTTTTCATTTTGTCGGCAAGGTACGACAGTCCATTGGATTGAGCGTCAAGATAAGGAGAGTCGATTTGTTCAATGTCGCCGGTCAACACTATTTTGGTACCTTCGCCGGCGCGAGTGATGATGGTTTTCACTTCATGCGGTGTCAGGTTTTGCGCTTCGTCAACAATGAAGAACGTTTCGGAAAGGCTGCGCCCGCGGATATAAGCTAGCGCCGACAATACCAAAGTATCGTTTTTCTGCATTTCCTCTATTTTCCGGTATTCGGCGCCGGTTTGTTTCAGCCGTTGCTTGATGACGCTTAGGTTGTCGAATAACGGTTGCATGTAGGGTTCGATTTTATCCTTGGCTGTTCCGGGCAAAAATCCCAGATCGCGGTTGGCTAAGGGGACGATTGGGCGGGCAAGATAGATTTGCGAATACAGTTGATTTTGCGCCAGAGCGGCAGCTAAAGCCAACAATGTTTTTCCCGTTCCGGCTTTTCCGGTAATGGCTACAAGCTGTATCTCCGGACGCAACAATGCATCCATACAAAAGGTCTGTTCGGCGTTGCGCGGCTCAATACCGAAACAGCGACGCTTGTCGACACGTTCGATACGGTTGCACTCACTGTTGTAATAGGCCAGAACTGTTGACTGTCCGCCATCGAAAATAAAATACGCATTGCCTGTGGGTAATGTTTTCATTTTGAAGTCCCCGGCGGGTATGCCTTCGCGCGATTCATACAGTTTGGCGACAAGTTCTGCAGGACAGCTCACCGTTTCGGCAATCTTGTAGAGATCATCCATATTTTGTACCTTGTCGCTCTTGTAGTCCTGCGCCATCAGTCCGACCGATTTGGCTTTCATGCGCAGGTTGATATCTTTCGATACCAAAATCACCATGCGGTCGGGATGCGACAGCCTCAAATGATCGGTGATGGCAAGAATGCGGTGATCGGGTGTTTCTTCGGGGAACGAACGTTTCAACTCCGTAGAAAAAGGTTTACCTGTTTCGATACTCAGTCTGCCTAAATTTTTTCCGAGTTTGATTCCTCCGTTGAACATCTCGTCGCCGGCAATTTTATCCAATTCACGGGTAAATTCACGGGCGTTATAATTGATCTGGTCGTTACCTTTTTTCATCCTGTCCAATTCTTCCAACAGAACGATGGGAATCACCAGGTCGTTGTCCTGAAAATTGTAGATACATAAGAAATCGTGCAGTACTACATTGGTATCGAGCACAAAAATTTTGGGGGTAATTGATGTTTTTGCCATTTTTTTTACAATGATTTTAAACCTCAAAAATAAGTAAAATTTTTATACAATATCATCCTTTTGTGATATTTTTCCTCAGTTCGTCAGTAAATTGGTGGATCGCTCCAGTGTCTTTTTGCCTGATCATTTCCATCAGTCCTGACAGTTTTTCGTATATTCGTTCTATTTGCGGGAGGGTATGCGGATTCAGGAGAATTTCGCTCAACAAATAGTCGTTCTCCGAAAGTAGCCCTTCGGCAATAGCCAGATGCTTCTTGAAAGTTGTTCCCGGCGCCTCTAAATGCTTCATGCAGGCGGCAAATACCATTGTGGATGCAAATGGAACGGACAACGAGTAAGCCATCATTTTATCATGCTGTTCAAACGAATACTCGTAAATGTTGAGATGCAATGAACTGTAGAAATCCAGGAAAAACCGCTTGCCTTCTGCGTCGCTTTCAGTAACAATTACGGCGCTGTGCGAACTCAATTCCTTCAGGCTGGCAAACGTAGGACCAAACATGGGGTGTGTCGACACAAAACGACGACCGGCGCTCATGTAAAATTCGTGCAGGTTATTTTTTACCGAACAGATGTCGGAAATAATACAGTCGTCCGGCAGATATGGCAGTACATTGTTGAAAGCTGCTACTGTATGCTGCAGACTTACGGCATTGATGACTAAATCAGGCGCAAAAGCGTCGATCTGGTCGAAACTCACAAAACGATGCGTATTGAAAAAATAACGTAGTTTTTGCCTGTTGGTATCGTAAACTGCGACATCATGCTCCAGGCAGAGCGATTCGACAAACCATGCGCCCATATTTCCGGCGCCAATCACAAGAATTTTCATTATTCAATATAAAAAGAAATCATATACGCTGATGAACGGAGTTTTCCGATGGCGTTCTGAAACTCCGGATGGGGCGTACTGCGGCGGTTGAGTACGTCGAACATTCCCCACGATCCGCGAAGCTCGATGGAAAGTTTAAAATACGGGAAATAAAAATCAAAGCCACCACCCAATTCGTAACACAGATCATTCAGTTTCAAATCCATATATATCCCGTCATCTTCGCGGTAGGTCTTGGCAAGGTCGAAACGAGGATTCAGCCCCCCAACTAAAAAAGCGCGGTAATTATTGACCCGTTTCGATTTGTATTTAAGTATCCAGGGCATTTCTATATAGCTTGATTCGAGCAGTTGAGATTTTTCATATAATTGATCGCCTTTGTAAAACGACAGGTTCCGTTGACCAAAAGCCACTCCCGGAAGAAAACGCAGTTCAAGATTGTCAGTCAGGCGGGCTGCCGACACCACTTGAATATGAAAACCCATGGACAGGTCAGTAACATTAGCCAGCAACAATTCACCCTCATGATAATAATAAGCTTGAGTAATGGTAAAATCCATCATATTCAAGCCTACACAAAATCCAAAGTGTATTGCTTTTTCGTCGTGTTGCTGGTAATTCAATATTTTTTTATTAGTAGTGCGTTCTTGCGCCAAAATTCCCATGCAACACAGAGAAAGTCCTGTAATGATAATAAACTGTTTCAAATATATTCGTCCCCTTTTTCTAATTTCACATTATTCACAAAATCCCTGATCCGTTGCTCTTCATTTTTTTCACAGATGAGCAGTACATCATCGGTTTGTACCACAATCATATCTTTCAGGCCCTGTATTACAGCCAGTTTTTGAGGAGGTATATTGATTTCACAACCCTTGGTATCGTACAGAAAAACGTTGTTTCCCACCACTGCATTCTGATTTTTGTCCTTTTTCTGGTTGGCATAGAGGGATCCCCAGGTGCCAATGTCTGACCATCCAAAATCAGCGCAAAGTACATATACGTTGTCGGCCTTTTCCATGATGGCATAGTCGATGGAAATATTCTTGCATTGTGCGTAAATATCGGCAATTACTTCAGGTTCTTTTTCTGTATTCAGGTGATCAATATGACGTTGGAAAAGGTAGTTGATATTTGGCAAGTGGGTATCAAAAGCTTGCATGATCGAAGATAACGACCAGAAAAACATGCCTGAATTCCAGAAAAACTCGCCGCTTTCGACAAAAATTTTTGCCAAATCATGCAATGGTTTTTCCGTAAAACTCCTTACTTTTTTCAGTTCCGGACAGGGCATTTTCAATTCCGTTGATTCATTCGACACCTGGATATACCCATAGCCCGTATCAGGCCGGCTGGGTTTGATACCGATGGTAAGCAACACATTATTTTCCGCAGTGAAATCAAGCGCTTGCCGAACCACACGCAAAAATTCTTTTTCATTGGTTACCAAGTGATCTGAAGGGGCTACCAAAATGTTGGCATTAGGATTTTCTTTTAAAATCCTGAAATTGGCATAAGCAATACAGGGAGCTGTATTTTTACGCATCGGTTCGCACAACACCTGATTTACACTTATTCCGAGCTGTTCCACTGTAACATCCCTGTAAAGCTCATTGGTAACGATGATGATATTCTCGCGGGGCACTACCTTGCTGATACGGTCAAACGTCTGCTGTATCAGTGTTTTACCGACACCCATAATGTCAAGAAACTGTTTGGGATGGTTCATCCGGCTCAACGGCCAGAAGCGGCTTCCCACGCCGCCTGCCATAATCACACAATAATTATTCTTGTTCATGCTTGATAATAATTGAATAACGGATTAACTGAATAACTGATTCTATTTTCTGATTCTCTTTTCCCAGTCCCATGCTGATTTGAGTGTTTCTTCGATCGTAGACTGCGCTTTCCAGCCCAGTTCGTTATTGGCAAAAGCTGTATCAGCCCATATCTGTTCCGTATCGCCGGGGCGGCGGCCAACAATCCTGTAATTGAGCTTCACACCGGAAACCTTCTCGAATGTATTGACTAATTCGAGTACCGAGACGCCTTGTCCCGTACCGAGATTGAACATCTCGAAATTCGCCCCGTTCCTGTTTTCCAGCAAACGTCTGACGGCCGCCACGTGTGCTTTGGCGAGATCAACCACATGGATATAATCGCGGATGCACGAGCCATCAGGTGTATTGTAATCGTTGCCAAATACAGAGAGTTGTTCACGGATACCGATAGCAGTCTGTGTGATGAATGGAACCAGGTTGTTGGGCACGCCGACGGGCAGTTCACCAATCTGCGCCGACGGGTGAGCGCCGATAGGGTTAAAATAGCGCAATGCGATACATTTGATCTTGCCGGAAGCCGCTACGGTATCCCGGATAATTTCCTCGGAAATCTGTTTGGTGTTGCCGTAAGGCGAAGTAGCCGCCTGCACGGGTGCATCCTCGGTTACGGGGAGTTTTTCGGGCTGTCCGTATACAGTACACGATGATGAAAACACCATGTCGGGTACCGAATATTGCTGCATCAGTTCCAACAGATTGATGAGCGATAACAGATTATTGTGATAATACTTCAACGGATGTGCCACCGATTCACCAACGGCTTTGTAAGCCGCAAAATGTATGATCGCCTCTATGTCCGCATATTTTTTCACCAACGCTTCTGTTTTGTCCTTATCGCACAGGTCAATCAGTTCAAAATCAGGACGTACGCCCGTGATTTTTTCAATACCATCAAGCGAATCTATTTTAGAATTTGAAAGGTTATCGACAATCACCACCTCAAATCCTTCGTTGATCAACTCCACCGCCGTGTGTGAACCAATGTATCCGGTTCCGCCTGTCACCAATATTTTACTCATATTTTGATACTACAATATTTTGCTGCAAAAATACATGTTATTTTACGAATAAAACAAAAATACAGCAAAAATATTGTGTTTTAGGAAATTTCTTGAAAATTTTTTGTCCACGAATGACACGAAAAACAAATTTTTGAATAACTGAATGATTGAATAACTGACAACTACATCAACCCGCTTATTGTTTTGAGATATTTGATGTCTTCTTTTGAAATGCTGTCCTGCTTACTTTTGTCGTATATGGTCAGCAGATATACTTTAGTGTTTTCTATATTTACAAGCACATTGCAAGTAATCACTCTGGCGCCACCTCTTTTCCCTTTGTTTTTTGCGGCGATAGCCATACGCACCTTTCGTGTATTGTTGCCCAAATCATCGCCCATTGTTGGATTTTTTTCCAATTCCTTTATAAGAATTTCATAATCATCATCCAATGAATGATACTTTTTTGAAAGTTGTTTAAAATTCCTTTCAAAATTTTCAGTTGGTACTATTGAAATCATTTTCCACTCCGTATTTCTTCGAGAAATTCCTGTGCTGTCTTTTCTCTTTTTTTCCCTTCCTTCATCAGTCGCACATCATTAAATGCTTCTTCCAGTTCGTAATACAACCAACTTTTTTTTGGCTTCTTTTTTTTGGGCATTTCAACAGTCACCGCTTGTGGGATGGAGTGCAAAAAAGCAATAACACTTTTCCCTAACGACATCTTTTCATTGATTGTTATCTGATACGTTGCCATAACTATAATTTTTATATATGGCACAAAGATACAAAAATTCCGTGAAAACCAACAGATCAAAAAATTTTTTTGTAGCGCCTCAAATATTTCTTTTATCTTTGCTTTTTGTTTGAATTTTGCAGAAAGTTTTAAAACCATCTTATTCATTAGTAATATGAAAAATTATTTTGTCGCTTTATTTTTTTCGGCGTCGATGTTGGCGAACATAAATGCCAATCCCTGGTTGCCCCGTGTTGACGCCGGTTTGGGGTCGTTGCAGAAATGGTATAATCCCAATACGTGTCTCTGGGAGACGACCAACTGGTGGAATGCCGCCAACATCACTACCACATTGATCCGTTATTCGGCTATTACCGGTTCGCAGGACTATTTGCCTGTCATCGACCGGGTATTCGAGCGCAACAAAGATTTTGTGGTTCCCGGAAAGGATGGTAAACCGGACGTCAGGAAGAAAGATTTTCTGAACGACTTTTATGATGACCAGGGCTGGTGGGCATTAGCGTGGATTGACGCATACCGGCTCACCGGGCAAAAGAAATATCTAAAGATGGCGCAAACCATTTTTAAAGATATGACTACCGGATACGACAAGGTTTGTAACGGCGGAATCTATTGGAAAAAACCGAAACTGTACAAGAATGCAATTGCCAACAATTTATTTGTACTTACTGCATTGCGTCTGCATCAGGAAGCGCCGAAAACAAAGATTGCCGGAAAAAGACCGTTACAATGGGGTCAGTTGGTATGGAATTGGTTTCGCGATTCGGGAATGATCAATCGTGAGATGTGGTTAATTGAGGATGGCCTCAAAGACTGTCAACCCAACCGCAACCAGCACTGGACGTACAATCAGGGGGTGGCTATTGCTGTGATGTGCGAACTGTACCGGATCAAAAAAGATGAAGAGGCTTTGCAAATGGCCGAAAAAATTGCCCATGCTGCCATGAGCAGAATGACAACGCCTCAAGGCGTGCTGAAAGAAAAGAACGAACCTGCTATGGGCGCTGATGGACCGCAATTCAAAGGCATTTTTATGCGGCATTTAGCCACGCTTTATCGAATCACCCAAAATGAAGAATATAAAGAGTTTATATTGAAAAACGCCGAATCCATCTGGGCGCACGGGCGAAATCCCAATTCGTCGCAGTTTGGCGGTGTATGGGCAGGCCCTTTTGACCGGGTAGATGCTTCACGCCAGAGTTGTGCTTTAGATTGCCTGATCGAAGCGATGCATCTTGAAAATTAAGAATTTTCATGTGGCTGATAGTTAAAGGTATTGTCTTAGGATTGATAGTTTCTGTACCGCTGGGGCCGGTAGGCGCTTTGTGTATCCGGCACACCATCAATAAAGGTTTTAAATCGGGATTACTGGCCGGGTTGGGTGCAGCAATGGCTGACCTTGTTTATGCGTTGATAGCAGGGTTTGGCATCAGCGTGGTTATTGAGTGGTTGATCAAGGTAAGAAGTTGGATACAGGCTGCAGGGTCAATCGTTTTTATGTTCATGGCATGGAAAGTTTTTTTCACCAATCCTGCTATACAGATTCGCCGGAACCGTCACAGGAAAAATGATCCGATGGAGGATTTCATGACCACTTTCCTGCTCACCTTTTCCAATCCTACCCCTGTTTTTGTTTTTATGGCTGCCTTTACCGGATTTGTTCTCCGGGAAAAGGTGAACTACAACGACATTATCCTGTCCATCGCGGGTGTATTCATCGGATGTCTGGGCTGGTGGGTTGTACTGGTATCTATTGTGAATATGTTCCGAAGCAGGATTCGGTTGCGGCATCTATTGTGGGTGAACAAGATAACAGGCGTTGTGGTGTTCGTTTTTGCATTAGTATTACTGATAGGATCGTTCAAATGAGCATAATTAATAATGTATTGAAATATCAAAACCAAAACCAATGAACACGTACATCAAAACCATTTTCATTTTGGGAGCAGCAGCCTGGCTGGCTTGTTGCAATATGGGCAGCAAAAACAAACCGGCAGACTGCGACGAAATACTGCTCTTACCCTTTATTAGCAGCCTCCGCGACAGTATGACTGTGGCTCCTTATGCTGTTATGGATATTTATAAAAAAACACGCAAAAACACGACTGATTCAATAAGTTCATACATGTTGTTGCTACAAATATCTGTATGTCACGTTTTTGCAAGCAATGTGGACAGCGCCGTTATGATCAATAGAAAAGTGATAGACTATTGCGAACGCGAAGACCCAAAACCTTGTTTATTGCAGCTTCAGGCAGAAGCGTACGGATCGTATGGCACTCGTATGGCTGAAATTGAAAAAT